>Ga0208235_1000031_pt1 | contig 52034 bp, 69 predicted proteins | sample LakMenEpi22Oct12_FD_150727 | JGI IMG/M metagenome (GOLD analysis project Ga0208235, IMG submission 150727) | Freshwater microbial communities from Lake Mendota, WI - 22OCT2012 deep hole epilimnion (SPAdes) | ecosystem: Environmental > Aquatic > Freshwater > Lake > Epilimnion/Euphotic zone ... | reverse complement strand
TTTCACATGTGAACGCTTACTGTGATGGTTATGTTAACTGTACAGATGGATCGTTAACATGGGATGGAATTAAAATGCCCAATATGTTTACAAATACCATTATTGATATGGTTAAGCAGGGCTTTCCATTTGAGCCAATGCTTAATTTCCTTGATAATCTCAGTCAGAATCCTTCTGACCATGCGGTTGTAGAATTGTTTGATTTTATGGAAAATAAGAATATGCCAATAACTTATGATGGATGTTTCTTGGCTTATAAGGCTGTCCGGGAAGATTATAAAGATATTTATTCTGGCACTTTTGATAACAGTATTGGATCAGTGTGTCAAGTTCATCGCCACAAGGTGGATAATAATCGTGATAATGGTTGTGGCCATGGCTTACACGTTGGAGCGATTGATTACGCAAAGAGTTATGGCGGTATTAATATTGATGATGAAGATAATGATGGCGGAAATCGTCTTATGATTTGTAAGGTAAATCCGCGTGATGTTGTTAGCGTTCCTAGTGATCATAAGTTTCAAAAGCTTCGCTGTTGCCGCTACGAGGTTGTTGCTGAATTTGATAGTATTTTCGATAAGGTTGTACATATGACCGATAGTGATATTGATCATGTTAAGCGGAAGCAACGTAATCGTGAGTGGGTTGTTGAAGTAACTGCAAAGATTGATAAGATTAATGCTGTGCTTGCAAAGCGTATGGATAGAGAATTGGTAGGTGCGTGATTGAGTGAATGTGAGTATAACGGAGTGGGGAAACTCGCTCCGTTTACTTACATTGTATTACCCACACAATAAAGATCGTTGATACAACATTGGACCCTATGATATGAAGATAAATAATGATATTAAATTAGATTTTGATGATGTTTTGCTTGTTCCGCAAAGATCAAGAGCCGCATCACGCCAAGAAGTAGTATTAGAAAAAACAATTTCTTTCTACCATTCTGAACAAAAATGGAACGGTGTTCCCATAATGGCTGCGAATATGGATTCTACTGGCACGTTCGCAATGTCTCAAAAGTTGATAGAATATAAATCTATAACATGTTTGCACAAGCACTATAATATAGATGACTATTTAGAAAATATATCAGATCTTAATTATCAATGGGTAAGTATTGGAATTAAAAAAGAAGATATACTAAAATTAGAACAAATTTCTAATGCTATTGGTGATATTCCAAATATATGTATAGATGTTGCTAATGGATATACTGACGATTTTGTAAACTGCTGCAACAATGTAAGAAATAAATTTGGATCAAGACCAATAATAATGGCAGGAAATGTATGTACACCAGAAATGGTTCAAGAACTAATCTTGCACGGTGGAGTTGATATTGTAAAAGTGGGAATCGGTCCAGGATCTGCATGTACCACAAGACTAAAAACCGGAATTGGGTTTCCTCAACTATCAGCTATTTCTGAGTGCTCACATGCCGCTCACGGCCTTAAAAGTGGAGATAAAAGATTAGGATTAATATGTGCAGATGGTGGCTGTAGAACATCATCGGATATTGTAAAGGCTTTTGCAGCTAATGCCGATTTTGTTATGATTGGCGGAATGCTTGCCGGTACAGAGCAATGCGAAGGCGAGTGGGAATATGAATATAAATATGATGAAAATAATATAGATGTTAATGGATTAAATACTCCATTTTGGAAACCACAAATAGTAAAAAATAAAATATCATTAAAATTTTATGGCATGAGTTCGCATGAAGCTCAACAAAAATACGGTGGAATAAAAAACTATAGAGCCAGCGAAGGAAGAGTGATAAATGTTCCATATAAAGGATGTGCATCTAGTATTCTTGATGATATTACTGGTGGCATTAGAAGTGCATGCGCTTATGTTGGAGCTAATTCATTAAAAGATTTACCAAAATGTGCTGAGTTTATAAGAGTCAATAGAACACATTTTGATAGGAGTTTATAATGGCAGTCAGCTGCGTAGCTATATCTACATTTTTATATTTAATGACTAGTATATCTTGTTTATTGCAAAAGGACTATCCACATAGTGTTATGTGGGCCGGATACACTTTTGCTAATCTTGGATTATTATGGTATGAATGCTCAAAATTGGGATATTAGATTTCTAGAATTAGCCAGATTTATATCTGATTGGTCAAAAGATCCTTCAACTAAAGTTGGTGCAGTTATTGTAGACAGAAATAAAAAAATTGTTTCTGTTGGTTACAATGGATTTCCCACAAATATAAAAGATGATGAAAGACTACAAGATAGAGATACGAAGTATAAAATAATAGTCCATGGTGAAATTAATGCAATTCTTTCAGCCAACAAAACTGTTGATGACTGTACATTATATACTTTTCCATTTGAGCCTTGTCCTAGATGTGCTGGGTTGATAATACAATCTGGAATAAAAAAAGTAGTAGCACCAAAAAACACAAATACTAGATGGGAAGAAGACTTTATATTATCACGACAATTATTTAAAGAAGCAAATATTGATATAAAATACTACGATATGTCACAGCCAAATAATAAAGATCTTTGACCAGTTGATGGACCCTATGAAAACAAGATTTGAAGAAATAGAAAGCCTGGTTAATGATTGTATTATATCCAATAATTCAATTATATTAGTTCAATTGATAGTACAATTAGAAAAAGACTATAGAGAATTGGCACAACTGGCTACATTTGGAGAGTATAAAAACGATTGGACTCATGAACAGGTTTTAGATTATATAACAGAAGAAACTTAATTGCAAAACTATATAGCTCACAGTATAATAAGTTAATACAGGAGAAAGTTATGTCACTAAAAAATGAAATTATTTTGTTAGCACAGGCACATTTAAAAAATGTAGAGGGATTATTGTCAGATCTTAATAAGCAAAAAGACAATATTTCTCAAGAAATTTTTAAGTTAGAAAATTATCTTCAACTTGGAGCAGAAAATATACAAAAATTCAGCGAAGAGTGAGATATGTTGATTAGTTTTATTTGTTTACGAATTAGGAGAAGCAAAAGATGAATACTAGAGAATTTTATGATAGATTGTATAATGTTTCCGGTGCGTACCATTGGAACGTATCAAAGGATAATAAGATTGTTGCTAAAATTATGAGTGGTCCATTTCGTGGTTTTGAGTTAAATCCACTGACAGCACTTGCTCACAAGTCTGGCTATGGATTAATTAACAACACCAGAGAGGGCACAGAGTTTGCTGCAAGCCTATTTGGCTTGTCTAGAAGGTTTGCTAGAAATGTTCATAGTGCAACACTTGGAACATATAATCGTGGAAATACGCAAGTAGTACGTGGTAGAATTCGTTCAGCACTGGAGGTATAATTATGAATATTAATACTTGGCTTGGTTGTGGCCGTTTGACAAAAGATGCAGAATTTAATGTTACCCAAAAGGGTACATCCATGGCAAAATTTAGAATGGCCGTGAATGATAGGCGAAATGAAGACACACTATATCTAAATGTTTTGTGTTTTGGCAAGATGGCAGAAGCTCTAAAGGATTTATTGAAAAAGGGAAGACTTGTTGGTGTTCAAGGAAAGATAAAGATAGATGACTATCAAGATAAAGAGGGGAATCCGCGAAATTCAGTTTGCGTTATGGCAGACGAAATTTCTCTTGGTCCACCATCATCTGCAACGTCAGATACTAAAGAACAAGATTGAACACTATAAAGGTCTTTTTTCTAGCCCGAAGAGCAAGAAGCTTTTCGGGCTTTTTTTTTAAGTTTTCTGCTTGACTTTGACGATAAGTTGTGTACAATGGCAGAAAAGGAGAAATCAATGAATCCACAACCTCATCCATTTGTTGGTCAACTCGGAGTTTTAATATTTGTTCTTTTGATTGCGTATTTTTCTTTTACGAACAAAAAGAGACAGTGCGCTTTTAGCGATAAATTTACTATTGGTTATATTTCTGATGATCAACCAGTTGTTATTCAACAGATTGATAATATTGCTAAAAAAATGGCAACTCAACCAAAATATAATAAAAATAAAAAGAATGCCATTCCTTATTATCTTGTTACTCCTATAGTAGAAAATAAAAAAACAATTAATCAGAATTTAGTGAACGATTGCATTTCTGCACTTGTTTCTTTAGGCACAAAGAAAATGCAAGCAAAACAAATAACAAAAGAAATTTTTGAAACACACAACCCAGCAACCATAGAAGAATTTATTAAGTTTGTATATATAAAATGAATATACTTAAAGAATCTGTTGATATAGCACTGTCTTTATTACCAAAAGCTAAAAATAATAGGAATAGCAAAAACAAATTTTTTCATTTTGCTTTTGGCTATAAGAAAAATAAACTTTTGGCAATAGGCCAGAACAGTCCAGAGAAAACACACACTCAGGCATGGATATTGGCTAAAAGATTTAATATGGATACAGATCATCCATATCTTCACGCAGAAACAGATTTAATATCTAGACTGTGGGGTAAATATTACATAGATAACTCACTCAAAATCGTTGTTGTTAGATTAAACAAGCGTGGTGAATTAAGGTGTAGCAAGCCTTGCGAAAGATGTGATCATATATTGTCGGCACTTGATATTAACAAAGTATGGTGGAGTACAGATTATGGATTCGATAAACAATCTTAGTGGAATGAGAACATATTTAGTTGGGGCTATGGATAGAGTTCCCGATGGCGGCATTGGATGGAGGAATAGAATCACTCCCATCTTACATGATATGGGTGTAACGGTTTTAAATCCTTGCAAGCATGTAATAGATGGAATATATGAAGACGAATCTACACGTAAAAATATAAACTTTTTGAAGCGTAATGGAATGTTTGATGATTTAAAAAAGACTTATTCTAAAATACGTAACGCAGACTTGCGATGCGTGGATATATGTGATTTTATTATTGCACATATAGACATATCTGTACATGCGTGTGGGTCTTATGAAGAAATAGTAACGGGAAATAGGCAAAAAAAGCCAATATTAATTTGGTGTGAACAAGGTAAAATTAATGCCCCCAATTGGCTGTTCTTTATGTTACCACATGAAAATATTTTTAACTCAATGGAAGAAATTATATTACATCTTGAACACATTAATAATGTTCAAGACACTTCTACTCTAAAACGTTGGCTATTTTTTAAGGATATCAAAAATGATTAATATTATATCTCCTATAAATCAGCTTGGCTATGGTATAGCAGGACTAAACATTGTTTCTAATTTGCCATCAGTTTCATTATGGCCAATTGGACAAATTCAAATTACTAACGAAGACGATGCCAATATTCTAAGAAGGTGCCTAAAGAATGCACAATTTCCAGATTTTAATGCCCCTTGTGTTAGGATTTGGCACCAAAATGATATGTCACAATTTGTTGGTCGTGGAACTAAAATAGGTTTTCCATTTTTTGAATTAGATGAATTTACACAAGTCGAAAAACATCACTTAAATTCTTTAGATAGATTGTTTGTATCTTCATTTTGGGCTAAAAGTGTAGCAGAAAGCCAACTAGATTTATCATCAGAAAATATTTTTGTTGTACCCCTGGGGGTTAATAGCAAAATATTTCAGCCATCGCTTAACACTGGTGAGAAAACAATATTCTTTAACTGTGGAAAATGGGAAATAAGAAAAGGTCATGATATTCTTATAGAAGCTTTTAATAAAGCTTTTACAGAAAAAGATAATGTAGAACTGTGGATGATGTGCAGTAATCCATTTTTAAATCCAGAACAGTCTAGCGAGTGGGCTAAATTATATCAAAATAGTTCACTGGGGCATAAAATAAAGCTTATTGATAGAAAGAATACGCAAGAAGAAGTGTATAATATAATGAAACAGACTGATTGTGGAGTATTTCCAGCAAGAGCAGAAGGGTGGAATTTAGAATTGTTAGAAATGATGGCTTGTGGAAAGCACGTTATTGCAACAAATTATTCTGCACATACAGAATTTTGTAATGCTGATAATGCTAATTTAATAGAAATAGAAGCAAAAGAAGTTGCTTACGATGGAATATGGTTTCATGGGCAAACAGGCAAATGGGCCGCGATGAAAGAAAATCAACTTGATCAACTTATATCGCATATGAGATCTATACATAAATTAAAACAAGACAATTTACTTAAATTAAACTATTCTGCAATACAAACATCGCATCAATTTTCTTGGAAAAACACAGCAGAAATGGTAATAAAATATGTTTAATTTTTTATCTAAAAAAACACAACAGCAGTCGCCAGAAAATCAGAAGCTTGCATCTGTTAGTTATGTTATGGATGCTAGTGGAAGAATTATAGTAGATATTGCTATGCAAGACTATTCTGACGAATGTATGACAGCTATTTTTGAGATATTAGAGATGCTAGCTGACGAAAACGCATTATCAGAAACATTAAATATACTAAAACATAATCTTGTAAAACATAATCAAACCGAACTTGTGCAAAGATTAGAAAATTATGTAACATTAAAATCTAATAATAAAAAAATACTTAAAATATACGAAAATATTATTAACTCTCAACCGTGTATCAAGCCTTCTGACATAATGAAGTAGGAGATATTAATGAGTAAATTTAAACCAAAAATAGGCTGGCAAAAATATGAAGATGTATTAGAAAAACAAATTTCTTCTCCCATTTTGTCAAATATACTTGGAAATATCTTACAAAACAGAGCTTTAAATTCCAATATAGATGATGATAGTGACGATCTAGAAGAAGCAAATCATGACGATATGCTTGGACAACAAATTCCACTAGTATTTCCAATGTCACAGAAATTATTAGAGGATATTCATATTATATCTAATTTTGATTGCTGGGTTGGTCACACAAATTTTGATGTTACAAATAAAATCAAAGATAAGTTAGATAAAATACCTGGAGTCGAGTTATTAAAAATTTGTAGTAGATATAGATTTTTTATAGGAATCGGTAACATGTTCGATTTTAGCGAGGTAAGGAAAAATATAGAAAAAGAACTTTTGTCAATAGAAAAATAAGGAGAATTATTATGGATTTGAATGATAAAATAATAAACGCATTGAATAATAAGGACATAACAAATATAATGAATAAGGCTTGCAAAAGATTTGCTAATCAGTTGGATGCTGATGCTCTGCACACATGCAAATTAAATGCTTTGTGGAAATGCTTTTTGTACTTTAAGCCAGAAAAAAATACAAAGTTTACCACTTATTTGTATAATGGGGTATTTATTGAATGTTTGAAAGAAATTAAATTCAAAAATAAGTACCAAAGATTTAATGGAAAGCTACACGAAAATATTGTCAAAAATTCTGATCCCTACAGAATGATAGATATTATGGATGAATTAAAAACAGCAGACGAAAAAGAACTATTTCTAGATAGATTAAGCAATATGACTATTGAAGAAATGGCTAAGAAAAGAAATAGTAACAGAGAGACTACCAGAAAAAAGCTAAATAAAATGATTACAAATTTGCACAAAAAACTGTGTAAAAGTGTATAATGTGTTAGGATGTGGACTCTAAAAGGAATAGGAATTTTTTAGTTATTCAACCTTTTAGGAGAAAAATATGTCCACAACTAAAACAAAAGCTTTAGAAGCAATCAAAAATGATGGTGGCACAGTCGTAGCTGGCGGAACTTTGTCAGATAGCCCAATGACAAAAGTTGTAAATGTTAATGAATTAAACACTGGCTCAGAATATGGCTCAAAAGTAGTAGAAAATGTTGCTACTGGAAACCAATTCACAGATCCGCACGGCGTTATAAAGGCCAAATCGGCTGGTACTGGCGGTTTAGCTTATTATCCAGATCCTTATGCTGGCGAACGAAACTTTGTTCTCAGAGCAGCTGGTGATAGTGCCGGTAAGATCAATAATGACGCTGCTTCTCTTTTAAATGTTCCCGGTGCTCAGTTTGCTGGTGTTGGTCAGGATTCAGTACATAAGCTGTTAACAAGTCGTAGGCTTGGCGTTACAACTTATAACGTTTTGGCTGTTCCATCAAGCGGAGTTTTTCCTGGTCGCACGAAGGGTGCTGGAGCGGGTAATGTAATAACATACGTTGCACCAACTGGTAACGGAACTGTGGCCGGTACAGACGATGCTGCTAGTTCAACAAGAGCAGTTCCTGGTGAACTAACATATCACTTTGGAGCATTGGCTGTGCCAACTACAGCTGATTATAAAGCTAAAGACTCAGCAGAAAGCTGATTATATATAGTGTGTTATTCGTGGGTGGTGATGTTATATTAGCATCACCACCACTTCTAAATTATTAGAAAGGGTAAGCATGCTATCAAAAGAGTCTTTAGAATATATACCTATAGCTGTTAGTTTATTGGGTGCTATTGGCACATTCTTAAGTTTACTTTGGGTAAAAACAGTAAAGCCCATTATACAACTTATCAAAGATCATGAACATGTCAATGAGTCTATCAAAACTATAAAGTCAGAATTGACTACAAATGGTGGTAACAGCATAAAAGACGCAATAATAGATTTACGCAAAACCTGCCATAGAATAGAAATAAGACAAAAGATAATAGAACAAAGAACAAAAGCTGGGCTGCACTATAGTAATATACCATTATTTGAAACAGACAATAATGGCAGATTAATATGGAATAATAGTCTATTTTTTGACTTTGTTGGATTTCATAATGTAGAGGGTTATGATTGGCTTAACTTTATTCAAGAAGAAGATAGAGAAGAATTACTGAAAGAATTTCAATCTTGTCTCCACACAAACAGAAAATTTTACAAAGAAACAAAAACAAGTGAAGGTAAGGACATTAATATTATAGGATACCCATATAGGATATCAGATAATGAGCATGGAGGATTTCTAGTTAGCATAACAAACACAAAAGAGGTATAAAAATGTCAGCAAGATATTCACTTAATGTTAATGACGCAGTAAATTTAGTAAAAAATGCCGTTTTAGTTGGCACTGGCGCTGTTTTAACTTATGTTATTGAGAACATAAACAGTGTGGATTGGGGTACAACGGGTGTACTATTAGTACCAGTAGTAACGGTACTTTTAGACGCAGTTGTAAAGTGGATCAAAGGTCCAAAAACAGTAGTTACAAAATGACTATAGAATTTAAAAAACCTATTGATTTACTAAAAGCTTATAAAGACGGCTTTAAGGGATCATGGTGTGACCCAGAAGATACGGATAAATTATTAGGTGAGCTGCCGCACCCACTATTCGGTGCGGCTGCTTATGGTTTATATGGTAGTGGTGCTGGAAAATTAGCTCTACCATTTAAGAATCTACTTAAATTTGATCCTAATTTTGGTCCATCGGAAAGACAAGTGCAAGGTGATTGTGTTAGCCATGCTACTAGAAATGCAATCGACGTTACTCGTAGCTGTGAAATAATCAACGGCCAAAGAGAAGAGTTTATTGCCCGTGGAGCAACAGAAGGTATATATGGATCTCGCGGACACGGTGGCGAGGGCATGACATGCTCTGGTGCCGCTAGATTTGTTAATCAATTAGGTGGATTATTAATAAGAAAACGGTATGGAAATATAGATTTATCGAAATACAGTGATGTTGGAGGAAGATGGGGTAGATCTGGAGTACCAGAAGAATTAGTATTAGAAGCTAAAAAGCATCAAGTAAAAACTATTAGCTTAATTAATACAGTACAACAAGCAAGAGACGCAATAGCCAACGGTTATTGTATTAGTGTTTGTTCTATGCATGGTTTTAGCTCTCGCAGAGACAAGCACGGTATAGCCTCCAAGTCTGGATCGTGGGCGCACGCTATGGCTTGGATAGGAATGGATGACACAAAAGAAATATATAATGAAACATTATTTTTGGTCCAAAATAGCTGGGGCGTATGGAATAATGGGCCAACTAGACATGATCAACCAGAAGGTAGCTTTTGGATAAGAGAAAGAGATGCAGCAGATATGTTATCTCAAAATGGCTCATGGGTATTTAGCGATGTGGATGGTTTTCCACCACGAAAAATAGAGTGGACATTAGATACAGTTTTTTAAGGAGATTATATGCCAATTACAACAACAGATGTGTGTACAAATGTAGTTTCTGGAGTAGAAACAGCTAAAAATGGAACAGTAATTGTTTCATGTTCAAATGTCGGCGTTTATAAATCAATTGACGCAACATTTGAATCAAGTCTTGGTTATTCAGCTTTAGAAAGTAAATATACAAATAGATTTGATGATGTTAATTATTATACTTTGGGCACTGCTACTATAGTAGGTGGTTAAATGAGTATTAAAAGAATAAATGAATTTCCAGAAGGTAGTGGCAGCTTAAGCAATGATGATATTTTCTTATTTATGGATGATCCATCTGGATTTGCAACAACTAAAAAAATTAGCTTAAGTCAAATATCTAATATTATCGGCGGTGGCGGAACAGTAACTTTATCATCTCTTGGCAGCGGTATTCCAAATTCTGGAACATTTTTACGAGGAGATGGTCAATGGGTTGATATGGTTAGTCCAGCTAATCTTCAATTAAGATATGGAACATACTCTCAGGCAAGTGGTATTACTCCACTGCAAGGAGAGCCAATTTGGATTACCGATAAAAAAATATTGCGTATTGGAGATGGTGAAACTATTGGTGGATATCCTATAGATTTAAAAGATAGTGATAGTTATGTGATTTGTCAACCTGGAGACAATATAGAAGCAAAATACGTAGAAGCAGCAGCTTTAACACCAAACAATCAACCATTAAGTAATACCAATAGAGCTTGTTTGATTATAATGCCAGGAAAATATATTTGGAGTAATATTTCTAGTTTATTAGGCTATGTAGATATATTAGGATTAGGATCATATAAAAAAGAGTATGGATGTGAAACATCAGTAATTATTGACACTGGTCCTGTTGCTGGAGGACTATTTTTGCCAAGCGATGAAAATGTTAGAATTAAAGGGGTGCATATAACTGGTGGAGTATTCAGCGAAGCTAATAGCAATAATATATATGAAAATTGTAATTTTAGCACTGGTAGTATTGGACCACAACGTGGTACATATATAAATTGTAATAACATACTCGCAGATGGAACACTTATTACATGCATCAATTGTAGTATATTAGATGCAACGGTTTCTACTGATGGTCGTTTCGTCCATTGCTCTGGAAACATGGCAGGAACAGGAGATCATATTAATTGTATTGGTTATTTTTATAATAATACTGGATCTACCGACGTATCCTATACAAATTGTGTTGGATCAAGTGGCTCATTTGCTGGAGGAGATCCTGTAAGAACACGCGGCAAAGTACTGTATTGTAGATTAACAGCAGGATCTTTTGCTCCAGTAGCAGACGGTGGAGTTATACGATATAGTTTAAATGGATCACTAAGCGGAATTAATTCTCCATGAACCCATCAAAAAATCATCCAGTTAGTTGTGGATTGGCAACATCAACATTTAATAGAACTTTTAAAAAAAAATCATTATCAGAAAGATCTTTTGATCTATCTATTACTCCAACACAAAGAATAACTAATAATCCAAGTGTTTCTGTAATAAATTTAGACAAAAATGACTCTACTAGTGGAACACCATTAACAACATTTTCACGCTCAATAGAAGCGTCATATGTAACAGATTTTATTATTAATGCGTCTATTCTCAAACCAGATTATTTTCAAAATATATCTTATTATTCAGATAATATAAATATAGTATCACATCCAATACCATCAGGCTTAAATCAACAAATATCATCTTATCAAGGAACTGGAACAGCTGTTATCAAAGGTGTATCAACAGATGGAGAAACTGTTATCAAAAAAGTTAACAGCTATTCTCAAACAGGAGCAACTGTTGATACTTTTTTAGGATGGGCTTCTGGATCATTGGCACATCATTGTACAAATCAAATAGATAATTTAATTGCTGCCAAAACGCAAAAGAATGTTTATACAGTAGCAAATGGCTCTTCGTTTGTTCGTAATTCAGATTGCTGGATTAATTCAGTTGATATGTCTTGTGCTTCGCCGTGGAATTCTACTGGCGGCAATATAATGGCTGGCACTTTAATTTCTCCAAGACACGTTATATTTTGTAAACATTTTAGTTTTTATCCAAGTGTTGGCGCAACCATGTATTTTGTTTCTCAGTCTGGAGATGTGGTAACAAGAACTCTTAGCTCAATACAGCAAGTAACTTCTCCAAGTGGGCCTGTAGATATTGCTATAGGTTATTTAAATAGTGATGTTCCAAACACAATTAAATTTGCTAAAATATTGCCATCTAATTGGAGCACATATTTACCCAATATACATTATACTAAAAAAATACCATCATTTTGGTTTAATCAGTTTGAAAGTGCTAGCATATACACACTATATGAATTATCAAATATTTTTGGTACTAATGGAGATATAAAATATTCTAATTTTTATAATGGTATTATTAGATTTGATAGTGGAAGTCCTTATTTCATACTTATTAATAATGAACCAGTTTTATTGGGCGTATTAACTGGAGGAGGCACGGGAGCATTTGTTAGTTCATTTATAACTGAAATAAACAACACAATGTCTTCTCTTGGAGGTTCTTATACTCTTAGTAATATTGACTTAAGCGGTTTTTCTACATACTAAAAGAAGCTTTTCCAGTGTATAATATAGTGGCTTTAGCCCAAATAATAAGAAAGGTAAAAATGAAATATTTAATATTATGTTTGATATTTTTTGCCGGATGCGCCACTCAATATAGTTGTAACATAGATTCAGCTTTTAGTGATGTGTCTTTCATGGTTGAAGAAGCCAATCAAGCTTTTGAAAAAGCAGAAGAAAAGATTCTAAATGTTCAACCAACACCAGACGAAATAATTAGACCAAATCCAGATGTAGCCAAATGCCCATGCAAAGGAACAGGTATAATTAAGCAAGGTGACGGACACACTACTCAATGTCCATATCACGGTAAGACCACACAGATATTAAAGAGGTAAACAATGGAACTCGATTTATACACAAGGATTGGTCTTGTCTTAGCAGGATTGCTATTAATACTATTTGTCAATGTAGACTTTACATACTTAATTAGCAAATTAGTATTTAGAAAAAAAGATGAACAAGTTTTTAGCGAAAAAGACTTTTTACACATGATAAATTTATGGTATAAACTAAAACATATGTGTATAATGGGTGGATTTAGTGCCGCTAACAAAAAGCTAGATGAAGTATTTCCTCTATTAAATAATGGTGATAAAGATGAGTAAAAAAACTATATTAAATTTGGTTGCTATAGCTATACTTTTATTAGCTGTAAGTCCAAAAATTACTATACCTAATATAGTTCCCATTGATCCAACTCCAGCCATTAAACTAGATTTAGATACTCCAACAGATGAAATACTAGCTATTGTAAATCCGATTAGTAAACTTATTACAAACAAAGATGATAGAATTAAGCTTGCTGTTTTTAATTATAGTTTTAGCAAAAGAATAAATAAATACAATACAGACACGCAAAAAATAAATGATATATACGTTTTAGCTGCAAAATACTTTTTTGAAGATTCTATTAAAGATAAGTATAACACTCTTCCAGAAGAATTAAAAACTTTATTTAAAACAGTAGTTGGTGAAGATAATCACACAATTACAGCAGAAGAAAAGGTGGCTTTACAAAATGTCTTTGGTGGATTAGCTTGGAGATTAATTAAATGATGACATTACCATTAAAAAAAATTAAAGAAATTCTAAATAAAATATTTGATTCTACAGGCTATTCTTTTAAAGATGTTAATATTAAATTTCCACAGCCGTTGCAAATGACGTTTGGTGAAGATCCAAGCGGAGATGTATCTTTAATATTTAACAACAGTTTACCCAATATTAGTTGGAAAAAATTTATTACAATATCAGCCTGGATACAGGGCATTGTTCTCTCCGAAAATGGTGGCACTATTAAAATAAAGTATTTTCCAGATTTAAAATTTTCTTATACTAAAGATTCTGAGCAATTATTTGCTTCTAAAACTTTCACCCTTGATGACATAAAAGAAGAAATTAATGAAAAATATCCAGATGATGAAAGAAAAAAAATTGCAGACAAGTGCTTGCAATATGCCGATGAGTGGGTTACAATATGCTGTTCCTCTGGCGTAACGTCAGAAGATTTCAAAAACAACAAAAGGCTAAAAAAGGATTGCTATAATTTTGTCAAAGAGTCTATAAAAGAAGAGAAAAAGCACGGGTCTTTTGTAATCAGTTTCATTGTTATATATGTCATATTGCCAGTGATATTGAAATGGATTATAGAGAAGATATTTGCTAAATTAACTAGTTGATTTTAGCTTAAAAAATAAACAACTGCGGGAGAAATATATATGTTGGTTAAAAAAAGGAATGGTCAATCTGAACCATATAATGTTGAAAAGATTCATAAAGTCGTTGAGTGGGCCACAAATGGAATAACCAACGTATCTTTCTCCGATATCGAAATGAACGCCAAGCTTTCTTTGCACGATGGCGTAACCACCAAAGAAATTCACCATATTTTGATTAGGTCGGCTAATGATTTAACATCTACATCAAATCCTAATTATCAGTATGTCGCATCAAAGCTGTTGAATATGTCTTTGAGAAAAGATTTGTGGGCTAGATACGACAATCCTCCCTCATTATATGAACACATAAAAAGCAATATTGAAAGCGACGTTTATGATGGTACTATTTTAGCTAAATATACTAAAGAGCAAATTGAACAAATAGAAAAATTTATCGATCATGATCGTGATTATTTATTTACATACGCTGGACTACAGCAATTAATTGATAAATATTTAGTAAAGAATAGACTCACTAACAAAATATATGAAACCCCACAATTTGCGTACATTTGTATAGCAATGTCTCTTTTTAACACCATAGAAGAAGTTAAAGAAGCGTATGAGTGTTTTTCTACTTTTAAGATCAATCTACCAACACCAATAATGGCGGGCGTTAGAACAAAAATAAAGCAGTTTGCCAGCTGCGTTTTAGTCGATGTTGAAGATAATTTAAATTCTATTTTTTCTAGTATTCATGCTGTTGGTAAGTATACAGCAAGACGAGCAGGAATAGGCTTAAACATTGGTCGAATTCGTCCCATTAATTCTAGTATTCGCGGAGGGGAAGTTATACATACTGGCGTTATACCATATTTAAAGATTTTTGAATCTACAGTAAAAGCAACAAGCCAGAATGGCATTCGCGGAGGTTCTGCTACTGTGCATGTGCCATTTTGGCATTATGAAATAGAAGATATTGTGGCACTTAAAAATAACGCAGGAACAGATGATAATAGAGTACGCAAACTAGATTACTCTATTCAATTTAATAAGCTTTTTTATGAACGCCTAGTAAAGAATGAAGATATCACTTTATTTAGCCCAGAAGAAACCGGCGGCTTATATAGCTCTATGAACAATAATGAAGATTTTAAAAGGCTATATGAAAAGTATGAAAATAGTAGACATATCAAAATGAAGAAAAAGATAAATGCTAGAAAGTTGGCAGAAGTTTTTGCTAAAGAAAGACTAGAAACTGGTCGCATTTATGTAATGAATATTGACAACGCAAATGAACATGGGTCTTGGGCTGCTCCTGTATATATGTCAAATTTGTGCCAAGAAATTATTCACCCAACTGTGCCAATAAATTCAATAGATGATCCAAATGGAGAAATAGGCATTTGTATTTTGTCAGCACTAAATTTATTAGAATTAGAATCCGATAAAGATATAGAAAAAGCCTGCTCAATAGCCGTTAGAACATTAGAATTAATTATTGACTATCAAGATTATCCTATTCTTGCTGGAGAAAACTTCACAAAAAATCGTAGATCGCTTGGTATTGGTATAACAAATTTCGCAGCATATTTAGCTAAAAATAAATTAAAATATGACGATGAAAATACATTAAAGCTTGTACACCAAACCATAGAAAAAATTCAATGGCACCTACTGAATGAGTCTTGTAAATTAGCAGAAAAATTAGGTCCATGTAATAAATTTTTAGAAACTAAATACGCACAAGGACTGTTACCTATAGATTGGTACAAAAAAACAGTTGACGAACTGGTTAAGCCAGAGTATACTATGGATTGGGAGAGCTTGAGAGCTAGAATTAAAACTCACGGGCTAAGACATTCTACACTAACCGCTATAATGCCATGCGAATCTTCTAGCGTTATACAGAATAGTACAAATGGTATTGAGCCTGTTCGCAGTCTTATGTCTTATAAGAAAGCTAAAAATGGAGTTTTAAAACAATTAGTACCAAATTATGCTTCTCGTAAAAATTATTATTCATTAGCTTGGGATATGACAGACAATAAGTCTATTTTAAATATATGTGCTGTTTTGCAAAAATTTGTAGACATGAGCATAAGCGTAAATTTATATTATAACTATGCACATTATCAAGATGGAAATATTCCATTAAGTGTATTAATTAAGGACCAGATATATGGATTTAAATATGGCGTTAAAAATTTCTACTACTGCAACACGCCTGACGGTGATGGACAAACAGAAAAATCTTCTGGATGTGAATCTGGTTCTTGTGCAATATAAGGAGTAAAGATGAAAACAATATTGAATAAAAATAACGTAGACTATTTGTCGCAACCATTATTCTTGGGCGAAGATTTATCTCTACAGAGATATGATAAGTTTAAGTATCCAGTATTTTTTGACTTGTATAAAAAGCAATTAGAATTTTTTTGGCGACCAGAAGAAATAGAATTAAAGAAGGATAGAAACGACTTTAAAAATGATGAAATCATGTCTGACAATGAGAGATTTATATTTACTTCTAATCTTAAATACCAGACAATGATGGATAGTGTTATATGTAGGGGCGTTCCAACTTTAACACAATATGTTTCTAATCCAGAGCTAGAAGCCTGCATGAATGTATGGCAGTTTTTTGAGCAGATCCATAGCTATAGTTATACCTACATTATTAAGAATGTATATAATAACCCAAGTGAAATACTTGATAGCTGCTTGACAGATAAAGAAATTCTTAAACGAGCCAATGTTGCAATAAAAGAATATAATACATTGAGAGACATTTCTACTTCTGGCAAAACAAGAGACATTAAAAAACAAATATATCTTACGCTAATAAGTGTTAATATTTTAGAAGCGGTAAGATTTTATGTTTCCTTTATATGCGCTTTTGCTTTTGCGGAAAACAAAAAGATGGTTGGCAATGCAGATATTATTAAGCTTATTAAGCGTGACGAAGCACTACATCTTTATAACACGCAAGAAATAATTAAAATATTACACACAGTACCAGAAGAAGGATTTACTGAAATAGCTAAAGAATGCGAAGAAGAAGCCTGTCAAATGTTTGATTCTGCCGCTTCGGAAGAAAAGGCGTGGTCTGAATATTTATTTAAAGATGGCTCTATTATTGGACTAAATGAAAAAGTCATGGCCGAATATATCAACTGGCTATGTATGACAAGAAGAAAAAATATTGGATTACCATATGAAAAGGGTTGTAAAAATCCAATAGCTGGCTGGACAGATCCTTGGATGAACAGTGAGGCGGTACAAGTCGCTCCACAAGAACATGAAATTACATCTTATAAAATTGGTGCCAGTAAAAATGATTTAGAAGATATTGATTTAGGAGGCATATTATGATACAAAATATTGGTATAAAACTATTAGATCCACTTGCGACAGTTCCAACAAAAACCAATCATAATGATGCTGGTTGGGATTTATATGCAACAAATAATACTGTAATATGGCCACAGCAAAGAGCAGTTGTACATACTGGCATATCAATACAAATGCCAGATAATTTAGCCGGTCTTATATGGCCAAGATCTGGACTATCAGTAAAAAAAGGTATAGACGTTTTAGCTGGCGTTATAGATGCTGGCTACAGGGGAGAGATCCTGGTTTGTTTATATAATACAGATGTAAATGCTGTAGAAATAAATCGTGGGGATAGAATCGCTCAGATTATATTCCAAGAAGTTCCTAACGTCAATCTAAACGTTTTAGAGTCGTTAGATTCTTCGCAGCGGGGAGAACACGGCTTTGGAAGCAGCGGACTATAACAACTCGCGTAAGAACAAAAAACAAAAACAAAAAGAAAAAAAAGCACAAACCGTTACACCACTAGAAGCTAAAACAAATAACCAAAAGGAATATATAAAGTCTATAATAGAAAATGATGTAACATTCTGTACTGGACCGTCTGGTACGGGCAAGTCTTTCATTGCTGCTGGAATAGCGGCAGAACACTTATTTAAAGGTAAAATAGATTCCATAATAGTAACTAGACCTTTAATCTGCTCTGGAAAAGATATAGGTTCTCTTCCTGGTGAAATTGGTGAAAAAATAAAGCCATATTTAGCACCAATGGAAGAAAATCTTAAATATTTTCTAGGAAGAGACAAGCTTGGTTTATATATCAATAATCGTCAAATTAAATTTGAGCCATTAGAAACAATGCGTGGTCTTACTTTTAATAATGCTTATATGATATTAGATGAAGCCCAAAACTGCACATTAGAGCAAATTAAAATGTTTATAACACGTATAGGACAAAATTCTAAAGTGATTATAAATGGCGATACCAAGCAAACAGACTTATATAATAATATAGGATTATCTGTTTGCGTGGAAAGACTAAAAAATGTTCATGGTGTAGGAATATGCGAATTGGGCTATCATGATATACAGAGGAATGGTATCATAGCAAGCATTTTGGCGGCACTAGAAAGATAAGTAATGTTATATGATTATGAATGCTCACATTGTGGGCATAGGATAGTAGATTATTATCAATCTATACATGATGATCCCATCACGCTATGCACTAAATGCAATAATAATTCTTTAAATAGACTTATAACTGGTGGGTTGGGATCATTCTGTAAAGAAGCAAAAACCATAGGACAATTAGCTGATAATAATTGGTCTAAGATGGGTTCTTATAAAAGATCTGAAATAACAGAAAAGTCTAAGAATTCCAAACAAAAAAGCTCATCATTTTTTGACCAATTTGGTTCAGCAAATAAAAAAGAGATTAATAAGATGACACCGGAACAACAAAAAAAATATATTATAACAGGTGAAAAATGAAATTTGTTGACTCATATTCAAAAACTGATTTTCAACCATCAATAGAAGAACAAGCTTTTAATAAAAATGGCAATGCTTGCTCACCAAAAGATAAAGTTTTTGCTAAATTCACAGAAACTACTTTAAATAATGGAGTAAAGCAGCTCAAATATTTAATTGCAACATACAACAATTCTCCATATGATCCCAAAGGAACAGACAGTCACAGAGAAGCTACATTAGAAATAAAATTAAAATCTGTATCCAAGTCTGTATTTGACTATTATATGTTATATTTAAAGACTAAAAACGCATTATATATGACTAGAGCACAAAGGAGTTATATTAATGTCTAAAACAGGACCAATTAGCCAAGTTGAAGCTTTTTATATAGAGCATCATTATAAAATTAAAGATCCGCAAGAATTAGCTGATATATTAGATAGAAAAGTTACAACAATAAAAACATACATTAAAAATAATTTCGGTACTAAAATTGCTGCTGCTAAAGCTGGCGACCATTTTGGTAGAAATGAAAGAGGCTCAGTAGTAATGACAGAAACAGCCTCTATGATGGGAGATGCTATCAAAAAAAATAAGAACGCTGTCCACAAAGATTGTATAACAAAAATTAAAAATGTCTAATTTAGTTTATGGGTATGAAAATTGGCAAAATGTATATTCTACATTAAATTCAGAAGATAAAAAAAATGTATGGATTTATATCAAGTTTTCAAATGGACAAGATGTATACCTACAGCATTACGCCAATTTATCAGAAGTTAGAAATTTAGTTCAAACTCACAATTTTAATATTGATGCTATTGGCTTAAGATATAAGTCACACGAAATAATTGTAGATACTAAAGATTCTGATGCAATATATATTGTTAGATCCCTTAAAGGGGAATTTGGTGGAAATACTAAGCATTGTTATACTACTGGTTATTTAAAAAATAATCAAATGCATAAAACTATGTGGATTACACCAGAGCTTGTAGAAGAATCTTCCTATATTGATGAACTTGACAATTGCTTTGAGGAGGCTATAATATATCATGGAGAAAGAGCCAAAAAAACCAACGCTATTTAATCAGAAATACCAAAAAGAGTGGTCAGAAACTCACAAATATAAACACATACATACTGGTGAATATTGCACTTTTGAAGCGTATGTGGCAGAATATATTGTTTTAAGACGAGCAGAAAAATTGAACATAGGTAGGCCAGCATATAAGTTCTGGACTAAAGGTGATCCCAATTATTGGTTGTGGAGAAAGCAGCTTGGTGCCGCAAGACAATTGAAAAAAAAGTATAGCGAAGAAGCTATATTAGAAGCTATTAAATCTAAAGATTTTGATAAGTTATTAGTTATTGGAATACAAAATGGTCGTGGATATAAAATAAATCCATTGGCAGAAAAGGTCATATCGGCATATGATATTAAAATCAAGCAATCCAAGAACAATCAAGAATTAACTGAACAGCAACCGATAAAAGAAAATATTACAGCCAGACAGTCACAATCATACTCTAAACATAAGACAAGTATCAACAAATTGAGGAATCTATGAAAACAAAAAAGAAAAGTGGGCAAGAGAAATTTTCACAAGATTCTGTGACATCATCATTACTTAACAAGTATGGAGATATTATCAGGAGTGGAACAGAAGTTTTAGAAAGCATTAATCAGCTAGAAGTTATAGGCGTATCTCCAGCGTTAGATATTGCTCTTGGTGGCGGAATTAGAGAAGGCTCTGTTGTGGTAATGACAGGAGATCCCAAAAGTGGCAAAAGCACTACTGCCCTTCATTTTGCGGCCAAGTGCCAAAAGAAAAACAAGAAAGTAATCTATATCAATACAGAAGGTAGATTAGCAAAGCAAAACTTTGAAGGCATCAAGGGTCTGGATTCAGATAAGATTTTAATTGTAGAATCAACAGACGATAGAATATTAACAGCAGAAGACTTTTTAAATATTATTGAGTACTATATCAATAATGATCCAAACTGTTTAATCATAGCCGACTCTTTATCCAATATGGTTCCAGCACAGGAATTAGAGGGTGAAGTAAGAACTGGAGTAAGAAATGCGTTGCCAAGATTATTATCCATGTTCTTTAAGCGTATAAGTGGTACGTTAATGAAGAATAAAATCATTTTGATATGCGTAACACATAATATAGCAAATACTGGTGGATCTCCTTATGCTCCACAAAAAATGGCAGATTGTGGAAACATGTTACAATATCAGGCTGGTACCAATATGATAATTACTCATAGGGGTAAATGGCAAGTACCTAAAGATACTGGTCCACACGTTGGGCAAATAGCAAATTGGTCTATTAAAACATCTAATGCTGGCGGAAGACCCAATAGCACAGCAGAAAGCTGGATAAGATATGGAATTGGCATAGATGAAGTTCAAGAAATAGTTCAAATCGCTTGTGAGTTTAGACTAATTAAAACCAGTGGTGCTTGGTATACAATATCCTGTGCTGTAGAAAACTTAGAACATCCAGCTGTAAAGTCTTTATTAGAGAAAAATAATATATCCAATAATCCAGAAGATATAGAAAAATTCTTTAAGTTTCAAGGCTCTAATAATTTAGCAGAATTTTTAAGTGCTAACTCTGAACTTGCTGATTTTATATATACTAATATTAAAGATTTAAATAAGGAATAATCATGTTATTAAATTTATTTAGCCTTATAAATAAATATTCACTTAATATTTCTGGAGTTTTGCATATTGGTGCTCATTTTGGCGAAGAGTATAAATTATATAAAACTTTAAATATAAACAAATTATTATTTTTTGAACCTGTAAAACATAATTTTAATGAATTAATTCGTAATGTTCCAGAACATTTATGCATAAACGTTGCGTTAGGTAATTATTCTGGAATAGCTACTATGCATATAGAAACAGCTAATTTGGGTCAATCAAGTTCAATACTTGAGCCAGATATACACTTAAAACAATATCCACATATACAATTTCCAGATAAAGAAGAAGTTCAAATAGCAACATTAGATTCATTTGATACTTCTGGATTTAATATGATCAATATGGATGTGCAGGGATATGAGTTAGAAGTATTAAAAGGTGGTATTAACACATTAAAAAATATAGATTACATAATATGTGAAGTAAATATAGAAAGTTTATATAAAAATTGTGCTCAAATGACAGACATAGATAATTTCTTGTATCCATTAGGATTTATAAGACTAGAAACATCTATGGATGGTGGGAATTGGGGAGATGCGTTTTATTTAAAGCGAGAAAAAACTAATGAAAGTTAAAGGAATCAATGGAAAAGAATATACTTGGAACCTAGCTAAATATAATGTATTTAACAATGAAACAAGGCCAAGATCTAAATATCATTTAAGAGCTAGAAACTTATTAAAAGAGATATTTCATAGTTATAGAATTTTAGAAGAAGTTAAACTCCCCGGCAGCACAGCAAGATACAGAAAAGGTGTGCTATATCTTGATTTCTATATACCACAAATAAAAAGAGCATTTGAGGTACATGGTCAACAGCACTATGAATTTACGCCATTTTTTCACAAAGCCCCATCTGATTTTGTGCTTGCAAAAGGAAAAGATCAGGATAAAATAGATTGGTGCGAGCTAAATGGTATTAGTCTAGTTACACTTAAATATTCCGACTCAGACGATTATTGGAGAAATCAAATTGAACAAAGCTTCTGACAAACTACAAGAACACATACAAAATATTACTAAATATTTAAATGAGACAAATACTAAGTTTGCTTCATTCAAAGAAGAATTTTTATTATATGCAGACTTAAATAAAGCACAAGTAGAAAAGTTAACACAGCAAGAACTATTTGACTGTGCATATATGCTATATGGGTATGCTTCATATATTCAAGATGAAATTAATAGAAATAAAATAGCATTAAATTGGTGCAACGAACAATTAGAAAGACTTATTGCTGAAAATCAACAAATGTTTGGTCAATATACTAAGCATGAAACTAAAAAATACATACTAGCACAAGAGAATACATTTGCCGCATCCGTAGATAATATGAGATCTATAGCAGAATCTAGATTACAAGCTCTTGATGGAAAAGTATATGAACTAAAAAGAAAAGCTGACATTTTATTAGAAAAGGGGAAAAGGTCATGAGCATAGATGCATTTTTAGATACATTAACAGATGAGCAAAAGGCTGCATTACTAAAAGCTTTAACTAAAAATAATGCTGTAGAAGAAATAAATAATCAGCCTAAAGAAGAAGACAAAAATCAATTTATTGCACAAACCAAAAAGGTTCAACCAAATCAGCGAAGAAAAGAACCCGTTCGTGCAAAACAAAACACGTGGACTGACACGGGAGAAGATAGAAATATTGAAACCCCCAAATATGAGCCAACACCAAGAACAAGAGAAAAGGTTGAAAAGGTATCTATTAAGTGTCATACTTGTGGTAAAAGTTTTGATACCGATCCAAGATTTGTATATGGAGAATACTACAGGTGTGATAGGTGTGCTAGCAGGAAATAATCTATGAATAAACAATTGAGCGACATTGGGTCTGAACGGGCTATATTATCAGCACTTGTCCAATATGGCATGGATGCTTATATTATGGTTTCAGATATTATTTCCAGTGACACTTTTGGAAATATTAATAATCAAGTTATATATAAGTGCATACAAAAAATATTAGAAAATAATCAGACTGTTGATGTTGCCTCTTTATTAGCCGCTGCTTCTCAATTAAATGTATTAGATACTATAAATACTCCACAAGAATTAAAGTATATAAAGTCCTTATTTGATTTTCCAGTAAACAAGGAAAATGCTGTTAGTTTTGCCGCACAAATCAAAAAGTTTGAATTTGCAAGGAATATCAAAAAGCTTACACAAAAAATTGCTAAAGATATAGATGACATTAGTGGAAATGAACATATTGATGAAATCATTAACATTCTAGAAAATCCTGTTACAGATTTTTTAAGAGAAGATACCGGCGGTAAAAATCCAGAAAAGATAGGCAACAATATTGAAGATTATTTAAACTTTTTAAGTGAAAATAAATGTGACGTTGTTGGCATACCTACTGGATTTAAAAGATATGACGAGGCAATTGGTGGCGGTTTAAGAAGAAAATGCGTAGATCTTGTAGCAGCACGGCCAAAAGTTGGAAAAACAGTTTTTGCAGACAATGTGGCGGTTAATGTTTGTTCTCAAGGCATACCTGTGCTCATGCTTGATACAGAAATGGGAAAGGAAGACCATTTGAATAGAATACTAGCAAATCTTAGTGGAGTACCAATTAATGAGATAGCAACAGGTAAGTTTACAGAAGATCAGGATAAATACGAGAAAGTTATGTTAGCCTCTAAAAAGCTAGCATCAATGCCGTATAGTTATATTAGCGTTGCTGGCAAACCATTTGAGCAGATATTAAACACAATCAAAAGGTGGATAGTACAAGAAGTCAAAACAGATGAAACTGGTAAAACAAACAATTGTCTTATTATATATGATTATCTTAAATTAATGTCTTCTGATTCTATAAGTAATAATGTGCAAGAATATCAAGCTTTAGGATTTCAAATAACATCATTGCATAATTTATGCGTAAAGCTAGATATCCCATGCTTATCATTTGTACAATTGAATAGAGATGGTATTACTAGAGAAAGTACAGATACAGTTAGCGGATCAGATAGATTGATTTGGCTATGTACATCTTTTTCAATATTTAAAATGAAGTCTCCAGAAGAATTAGCTGAAGATGGCCCAAATGCTGGTAATCGTAAGCTTGTTCCAATAGTCACTAGGCATGGTTCTGGTCTAGATGACGGAAATTATATAAATATTTCAATGCAAGGATCACATGCTAGATTAAATGAATTAAAAACTCGTAATGAATTGAAAAATCAACCCGTTGGAGACACAGGACTTGTCAATAATGATGACATTAAAAGGATAAAAGATGGACTTGAATCAGATCAAGAATGAATTAAAGAAAAACTATGAACTTGTATTTCAAAAGTTAGGAATAGAATACGATGTTATGGGAGACAATCTTTATTCAACTTGTCCGATTCATGGCAATAGCGACAACCCAAGAGCGTTTTCATATTCTATACAGCGTGGATATTGGAAATGTTGGACTAGGGGCTGTCAAGATGATCACAAAAGTGATATCTTCGGTTTAATTGGTGGAGTCTTATCCCAACAAAATGGATCAGAGGTTGCATTTAGGGATGTATTGAAATGGTCTTGCGACTTATTACAAATAAATGGCTCAATTAAAAAATCTAAAAACACAATACATTTAGCACCAGATCCATATGAAGACTTAATAAATGTAATTAATATATTTAAAGTCAATAATAGAAATGAGAAAGAAAAGTTACTACATTTAGATAAAGATAAATGGAAACACTCCTCTTATTTTTTATCTAGAGGATTTGCACAACAAACTCTAACGCATTTTGATGTGTGTGAAAACATTGATATCCAAGCTATGAAGGATAGGGCCGTAGCCATAATTCATAGCGATGACGGTAGCAGTGTGGTTGGGTTAATAGGACGATCTGTCAAAGAATATAAAATACCAAAGTATTTAATTTTTCCAAAAGGATTTGATAAAAAATTTTACCTTTATAATTATCATAGAGCACTTGAAAGAGCAAAACAAACATCGACATTATTTATAGTAGAAGGACAATGTGATGTGTGGAGACTGTATGAGGCTGGAGTATATAATGCAGTTGGAATTTTTGGTAAAGATATATCCAAAGAACAAGAAACTAAAATACACCAAATGCCAGTAACAAATCTAATTGTTTTAACAGACAATGATCAGGCTGGAAGAGAAGCTAAAACACAAATCAAAAGACAATTTAATAGATCTCATAATATTTATTTTCCAAAATTTGACGCAAAAGACATTGGGGATATGTCTATAAAAGATATACAAGACAAAGTACTAATCGATCTTAAGGGGCTATATTAAAATGAAAATAATAGGTATTTCTGGAAGAAAGCAATCGGGTAAAAATACCGCAGCCAATTACATAAATGGCCAAGTATTAAAAGATTTAGAAATGATAGAAGGATTCTATATAGATAATGATGGCAGGTTGGCTATCAGCACAAAAGATATGGGTGGAAATTCTGGATATGGAATATTGGATGTGACTAGAAAAGATAAAGAATTTGTTTCATATGCCGAAAAAGAATTATGGCCATATATAAAAATATATCACTTTGCTGATATACTAAAAGAATTATCTATTAATATATTCAATCTATCAGAGAGTCAGGTATATGGTAGCGACACAGACAAAAATACATTAACAACTATTAAATGGGATAATATTCCACTTTCTGATGGAAAAACTGGTTATATGACTTCTAGAGATTTTTTACAATATTTTGGCACAACAATAGTTAGAAAAATATATAATAATGCATGGGTAGATAGTACAATTAAAAGAATTCTCATTGAACAACCAAGGCTTGCAATTATTCCTGATGTAAGGTTTCCAAATGAAGTTGAAGCAATAAAAAAGAATGGGGGAATAGTAGTTAGATTAACTAGAAATATAGCTAACAGTCAACATGAAAGCGAAATAGCTCTAGACAAAGATCGTTATGATTGGTCTAATTTTAACGAAGTAATAGACAATGAAAATATTAGTATTGCAGACTTTTGCAATAAAATCAATTCACTAAAAACACTATGGAATTAACATGATAGTAACATACTTAAGAAGTTCATCATATAATAATTATGCGTATTGTGAAATGCAATACTTTATTACTTATGTTTTAGGATATCAATCGTTGAGTGGGAAAAAGGCAGACTTAGGTACCATTGTTCATAAAGTCATGGAAGCTTTAGCCTCACTGAAAAAAGAGTTACAAAATAACACATCAGCAAAAAATATAACTATTATTGATGATGCCCTTGGAGAAATTTCTGTTACAAAAACGTCTTTATATAAAGATGCTATAATTAAAACATTATTAGATAAAAGCTTTGAATATTATTCTAATAGATCTCCACATAATACATTTTCTAAAGCTGATAAGCAGAACTGTTTGTCAATGTGCTTTGATACTATTCAATTTAATAGTGGACAATTTGATCCTAGAAATAGACATATAGTAGCCGCAGAACCACATTTTGACATTCTAATAGAAGAAGAGTGGGCTAAATACCAATATGAGATTGATGGAAAGGTTATTAATGGTCAACTAGCAATAAAAGGCACTATAGATTTGGTAACTGAGATTGATGAAAATACCATGGAAATAGTGGACTATAAAACCGGAAGAAGATTAGATTGGGCAACTGGCGAAGAAAAAACGTATGCTAAGTTAAATACAGACCCCCAATTATTACTATATAATTATGCTATTTCTAAGTTATTTCCTCAATATAGACAGGCTATTATGTCTATCTTTTTTATAAAAGATGGCGGTCCATTTTCTATGTGTTTTGACCGATCTGATCATGACAAGTTTTTGGAGATGTTGCGTGTAAGATTCCAAGAAATACAGGCAAATAACGCACCAAAACCAATATCCAATGATAGAAGTAGCTGGAAATGCACCAAATTATGCCATTTTTGCAAGAATAATTGGCCCGAAACAAATCAAAGTATGTGTGTATATATAGATAGTTATATACAAAAACATGGAATAAATAAGACCATAACAGACTGTAAGAGAGAAGGTTTTGACATTGGCTTTTATGAAGCTCCGGGTTAAAATATGAGTAAATTTTTAACAATTGGAATGTCTGTTTTTGATGATTATGACGGAGCGTATTTTACAATTCAAGCTCTAAGGATGTATCACGATATATGTGACACAGACGAAGTAGAATATGTAATTATAGATAATAACCCAAATAGTGCCAGCGGAAAAGAAACCGCAAAATTTATTAACGGGCTAGGAAATCGTGGGAAATATATAGAAAAAACTGATAAACAATCTAGTTTTAACAAATATGAAATAGTTCAACATGCCACTGGACAATATATATTAATATTAGATTGTCATGTATTACTAGTAAAAAATGCACTAATAGAATTAATGAAATATTATTTTGCTAATCCTGATTGTCCAAATTTAATACAAGGCCCACTACTTTATGATGATTGTAAAAATATTTCCACACATTTTAATCCAGGATGGAGCGGACATATGTATGGAACATGGGGAACTGATCATCAAAAATATAATGCTGGAGATCCATTTGAAATACAAATGCAAGGAATGGGGCTTTGTTCATTTGAAAAAAAATATTGGCCTGGAATATCTAAACACTTTAAAGGTTTTGGTGGAGAAGAAGGTTATATAGCAGAAAAATTTAGAAGAAATGGTGGAAAAAATATATGTTTACCACAACTTAAGTGGATGCACAGGTTTGGTAGGCCACTTGGCGTAAAATATCCACTAATCCTTGAAGATAGAATATGGAATTATTTTATAGGATGGCTTGAAATTACTAGAGATCCAAATAACGAAATGGTTGTTGGAATTTATGATTATTTCAAAGATAAAATACCACCAAATAGTATAGATAACATATTTAATAATGCAAAAAAAACAATATTAGGAGAATAATATGCCACTACCACAAAGAAATAAAGATGAACAAAAAGATAGTTTTGTATCTCGTTGCATGAGCAATGAAACAATGAAAAAAGATTATCCAGACTCAAAACAGCGTGTTGCTATTTGCATACAGCAAGCCACTGCTGGTTGCGACTGTATAGAATCCGCTGATTTTCAAATGCAAATGGAAGTATATGGATATGAAGAAGAAATTAGCGAAGACAATTTCTATATACCAGCTGAAGCAGAATATGTAGATTTTGGCGAAACAACAGAAGAGTGGGACTGCGCAAAGGAAAAGCCTGGATTATGGGAAAATATAAGAAAGAAAAAGGAACGCATGGGCAAAAACTATAAGCCAGCAAAAACCGGCGATCCAGATCGTCCAGATCCAAAATCATTTAAAAAAGCTCAATCTGATAGCGGTAGCGAAATGGCAGTTGAGCAATTGCAAAAAATGCACGATCAACTTATGGAAGTTGTTTCCAAGATAAAAACTATGGAAATAGAATTTCAAGATTGGACAAAAGATATGATTTCTAAGGCAGAAATATATGTGCAAAATGTTTATGATTTTGTAACATATTATGAGCCAGGAAAATACGAAGATGAATATGTTGAAGATCCATCTGAACTAGACACAGAAGATATGAATGATATGGAAGACACAGAATCAAAATTTCAATATAAAGATCCAGAAACTCAGGAGTTATATACATACAATAGACGCGGTGTTTATGAAAAAGAAGGCCGACCGTTAATTTATGTTGGTAAAGCCTCAGAGTATCAAGGACGAAAAGTAACTCTTAATAAACCTTTTAGAACACCAAGTGGTCCAAAGAAATTTAGTGTTTATGTAAAAAATGAAAAGGGTAATGTTGTTAAGGTTAACTTCGGTGATCCCAACATGACTATTAAGAAGAATATTCCAGAACGCAGAAAGAGTTTTAGGGCCAGACACAATTGTGACAATCCGGGGCCAAAATATAAGGCAAGGTACTGGGCTTGTAAATCGTGGTAAAAGTATTATATGATAAGTGGGTGGGTCATCTGTCAGAAAATAAGATGACCTACTCACAACATTTTAATTTTGCTATTTTGCATGGATTAGAATGCGTCATGGCGGGCATGTACCTAATAATACATGGAATATTTCCATGTTTTTATAGACACGCCGGTAGCGACCTAGTGCATAAATTGGATAAAGTATTTACAAATAGAGAAGAAGCTAGCAAACAAAATTAGTACAAGCCCATATTGTAAATGGCGTTGTCTTGGTGTATAATAAGGTGGAGCAAAAGGATCAAATGTGAAAGACACAATTTTTTTCATTTTTTTAGTTTTGTTATTAGAAATTAGTATTTTATTTTTATGTTATCATTCTATTACAAATAGAATATTATCAAAACCATTTTTTAGATATAAATTATTAAAGGAGACAAATATGGGATTAGTTTATGAGCTAGTGTGTGATAAACCAGTAGATGCCGATGTCGTTGAGCGTAGATTAACAGTCACGGTAAATGGCTCTGTTATTGGAACTGAAACTTATAGTGGTGAAGTAACCAATCTAGGAGAAAAATCATTTACTCAAGGCGATTCTGTAGAATTGTCACTAGTTGATGTGGATGATGTTGGCAATGTTAGCGAACCAGCTATTTTAAATTTCGTAGCTGCGGATACACTTGCCCCATCTGTTCCTGGATTGTCTGTAAATTTGATAAGAGAAGAATAATTATCTGTTTTTTGATTTTCATTATGTGGGAGAATTAATGTCTCCCACACTTTTTATTGTTGAGGTAAAAATTGAGTTGGGCACCATTAAGAAACTATACCCATTATAGTTTACTAAAAGGCTTTTCTAAGCCAAAAGATTTAGCTAAGTTTTGCAAACAGAATGGATATACTGCTTGTGGAATAGCAGATTACAAAACCATTTCTGGTGCAGTTACATTTTTTAAAGCCTGCAAAAGTGTTGGCATTAAGCCAATCATTGGCTGTACTTTTGACAATTATACATTATTTGCTAAAAATAAACATGGCTGGCTTGATTTAATAGAATTAGTTTCTTCTCTAGATGAGAATAATAATCCACCAACAGAGCTATGTAGACAAATCTTTGCTAAAAGAAATTTAATTTGCTTATCAGATAAAAAATCTTCTGCTTTGGGTGATGATTCATATGCATATTCTTCTGCTACTCCGGTAAGTTATTATATTAACGAAGAGGACGCTGAATTACATAGAATATTACTTTGTTCTGATCTAAAAACAACTTTGCCAAAAATACATAAGCAAATACGAAACAATGAATTGCCTAGTGATTTAAAAGTATTCTTTACAGAATCTAGATACAATGTTATGCCAGAAGCTGATGTTTCTAAGCTAGGAAATATATCGGAAATAAACGAGATAATAAATAAATGTGAAGATTATGATATATTAAATAAACCAATGTTGCCCAAATTTGACTGCCCAAACAATCTTTCAGAAGAAGAATATCTAAAAGAGTTGTGCAGAATAGGATGGAAAAATTTATTATCTGGTACCAATAAGGTCGATACAGAAGAAAAGAAAAAGCTTTACGGAGACAGATTTAAGGAAGAACTTGGAGTTATTAAACGAGCTAATTTGTTCGGATACTTTCTTATTGTACAAGACATAATTAAGTATGTAAATAATCAAGGGTGGATGTCTGGACCGGGAAGAGGAAGTGCCGCAGGATGTTTAATATCTTATTTACTTGGTATAACACAAATTGATCCTTTAGAATATGATTTGTTGTTTTCTAGATTTTATAATGATGGTAGAAACACCAAAGATAATATTTCATTACCAGATATTGACATGGATGTTCCAAGCAATAAAAGAGATAATGTTATAGATTATTTAAAAGAAAAATATGGACATGGACATGTTAGCCAAATGATAACATTTGGAAGATTGCAGGGAAGAAGTGCAATTAAAGAAGTATTAAGAGTATATGAGGCTTGTTCTTTTTCAGAGATGAATGAAATTACAAAATATATTCCTAATGAAGCCGAAATATCTGATCAGTTAGCAGAAATGGATGATGAAGATCGTTCTATTATAAGATGGGCATTAATAAATAACAGCAAAGAATTGAACGACTTTTGCCATATTAATGATGATGGAGAACTAGATGGAGATTACGCAGAATATTTCAAGAGAGCTATTAATATTGAAGGAACATTTAAAACACAAGGAAAACATGCTGCTGGCGTTGTTATATCCGCAGAGCCACTTAATAAAGTTTGCCCAATGGTAAAATCTAAAGACGAGGAAGAAAAATTAGCTGGACTAGAAATGGCAGACCTAGAAGCTTTAGGACACGTTAAGTTTGATATTTTAGGCTTAAGCTTATTAGAGAAACTTATGTATATAGCAGAACACAAGAAAGAGAAGGTGTACAATTAAAAGAGACTATATAGTATTTGATTTTGAGACAGGTTCTAGAAATCCAAATAAAACTCAACCAACACAAGTTGCTGCTCTTGCTTTAGATGGTAGAAATTTTAAGCTAAAGGGTCAATTTAATAGTGAAATTCAGCCAATATTAGATGACGCTAAAGCCATTGATCTTGGCTTAGACCCAATTGAAGATGAGGCACTAAAAATAACAGGAAAAACAAGAGAAAGTTTATCCAAGGCTCCAACCATTCATGTTGTCTGGAATAAGTTTGTTCAATTTGTAAATCAATATAATTGGAAAGGCGATCCATTTTATGCTCCAATTCCTGTTGGTTTTAATATTCTTGGTTTTGATATGATAATAGTGGATAGATTGTGTGAAGAACATGGGCCTTGGGATAAAGATAGAAGAAAGCAAAAATTATTTAGTAGAGTATATAAGTTTGACATAATGGATAATGTATTCGCTTGGACAGAAGGTGATCCAACAATAAAGTCTATTAGTATGGATTCTTTACGTGGAATAATGGGTCTGTCCACAATTAATGCTCACGACGCTCTACAAGACGTAAAAGATGAAGCTAATATATTTATTAAGCTTATGAAAACTCACAGAGCAGTATATCAAAATATGAAATTTGAAAGAGCATTTGCTGACGGGAATCTATATGTTAAGTAAAATTTGCATATATTGCGAACAATCTAAATCTATAGATGAATTTCCAAAACATAAGCAAAATAAAGACAGACTTGACAATCGATGTAGATCATGTATAAAAGAACAATCTAATCTAAGAAAAGAGTTGCATAAAACGGCACCAGAAAAGCCAGAACTTTGTGAATGCTGCGGCAAAATCCCTAAAGTCTGGCATCTAGATCATAATCATTACGATAATTCATTTAGAGGATGGCTGTGTGATAAGTGTAATACTGCGATTGGCATTCTAGGAGATGATCTAAACGGTGTTACTAAAGCAATGAACTATTTGTTATCAAGAAATAATCATGATTGACTATAATGACAAAAAAACTTGGCAACTGTTTGCTGAAGGGAAAACTAAGGGTATTTTTCAACTTGAAAGTAATCTTGGTAAGTCTTGGGCAAAAAAAGTGCAACCAAATAATATAGAAGAACTGTGCGCCCTTATTAGTATAATTAGGCCAGGAACTTTAAAAGCATATGTTGATGGTAAATCTATGACTCAACATTATGTAGATAGAAAACATGGCAAAGAAGAAGTTACATATTTTCATCCCGTTCTAGAAGATATATTAAAACCAACTTATGGAGTTTTAATCTATCAAGAACAAAGCATGAGAATAGCAGAAAAAGTTGCTGGTTTTAATCTTAAGGAAGCTGACGCATTAAGAAAAGCTATTGGCAAAAAGAAAGCAGACCTCATGAACGAGGTTAAAAAAGCTTTTATATCTGGATCTGAAAAAGTTGGCATTGTGACAAAAGAAGAATCAGAACAGATTTTTGAATGGATTGAAAAATCTTCTAGATATTCATTTAATAAAAGTCATGGAGTAAGTTACGCCGTTTGCTCTTACTGGAGTGCATATCAAAAGGCACATAATACTAAAGAGTTCTTTTTATCATATTTATATCACGCTAATGAAAAACAAGATCCGCATAGAGAAATATATGAATTAGTGTCAGAGGCAAAGCTTTTTGATATAGAAGTAAAATCTCCCAATTTATCAAATTATGGTAAAAAGTTTAATATAAAAGGTAATACTATATTTTTTGGCATTAAAGATATTAAGTCTTTAACTGGTAATACTGGCGATAAGCTTGTAGAAAGTATACAAGAGATAGAGCAAGAGCTAAATCAAAAAATTAAAGATTTTAGCTGGCTGGAAATACTTTTATTTTTAACACCAAGAATAAATTCTACCTCCTTTAAAGCTCTAGCATCTATTGGATTTTTTAAAGGATTTGCTGAAATAATCACAAGAAATAAAGCCTTGTATGACTATGACATATATAAAGGATTAACAACATCAGAAAAAACTTGGCTACTAAATAATTACAATAAGTATAAATGGAGTAATTTAATAGATGCGCTTACCAGCCTTGCTCCTACTAAAAAAGAGGGCGGCGGAACTAGTAAAGCGGAAAGAAAACAAGTAATTGAAAATGAAATTCAAATGCTAATAGATCCACCATATGATTTAGAAGATGATCCTAGTTGGGTAATTGACCAAGAAACCAGATTTTTAGGGTGCCCAATATCTATATCTAGAGTAGAAACATCAGATACTTCAGCCTCTAATACCACATGTAAAGAAATAATAAATGGAAAACGTGGCAAAAACCTATGCATAGTAGCTAATATACAACGTATATCAGAATATAAGATTAAAAAGGGCGATTCTCAAGGCAAAATAATGGCCTTTTTGACTATTGAAGACGAAACATGCATATTAGATAATGTCATAATATTTCCATCTGTAAAAGATAAGTATAAATATATTCTATATGAAGGCAATAATTTAATTTTCTGTGGATCGGTTACAGGAAAAGATAACGCTTTTATAATAGATGCAATTCATGAAATTTAAACAAAGGAGACACAATGAATTTATGTTGCTTTACCGGATATTTAGTTGACGATCCTGCAATATGTATTGTAGACGATATAGTATTAGCTGAATTTACTATGGTTATTTATAATTACAGAAGATCAAAAAATACTGGCGAAAAAACCAGAACACCAACGTTTATCAGATGCGAAGCATGGCATACTGGTGCTGAGACAATTGAAAAATTTGCACAGCGTGGAACTAAAATTACTGTTCATGCTTCTGTCAAGAATGTATCTAAAGATAATAAAAATATTATATTTAGAATTAATGAATTTGATTTATGCCATCAGGATGAAGAATAATGAGAAAAAAAAGAATACTATTTTGTAGTGAAGCCACTTTTCTTAATACTGGATATGCTACATATACTAGAGAGATATTAAATTACTTACATAGCACGGGAAAATATGAGCTAGCAGAACTAGCTGCTTATGGCGAAAAAGATGATCCTCAAGCCAAAAATATTCCATGGAAATTTTATGGCGTGGTGCCAAATAGAAATGATAGCGAAGAAGATAAGCAGCGATACGCCTCTGTTCCGACAAATCAATTTGGAGAATTTAGATTTGAAGAAGCTTGTCTAGATTTTAGACCCGACTTTGTGTGTGATATTAGAGATTTTTGGATGTATTCTTTTATTGATAGATCACCATTTAGACAATATTTTAAATTTGTTTTAATGCCTACGGTAGACGCGCGACCGCAAGCAAGAGAATGGGTGGCAATGTATGAATCAGCGAATGCTTGTTTAACATATTCTGATTGGGCTGGAAACGTTATTATGGATCAATCTGGTGGAAAAATTAATTATTTAGGAAGCGCACCGCCGTCTGCACATCCAGCTTATAAACCTATTGAAAATAAATTAGAATTAAAATCATTTTTTGGTTTAGATCCAACTTGTAATATTATTGGCACAGTAATGAGAAACCAAAGAAGAAAATTATATCCAGATCTATTTGATGCTTTTAAAAAGTTTTTATCTAAAGTTGATAATCCTAGAAAATACTTTTTATATTGTCATACTAGTTATCCAGATTTAGGATGGGATATACCAGAATTAATTCAAGAATATCAACTATCTTCTCATGTGTTATTGACTTATGTATGTAATGATACAAAAAAGCCATTTCCTTCATTATTTCGTGGAGCTATTGCACAATCTCCTTTTAGTGGGAAATATAGTGCTACCATTTCTAATGTAAAAAATGGGCTTACATATGAAGATTTAGCTAAAATTATTAATTTATTTGATATATATGTTCAATACGCCAATTGCGAAGGCTTCGGCTTACCACAGGTAGAAGCTGCTGCTTGCGGTGTTCCGGTGGCTGGAACCGATTACTCAGCAATGGAAAGTGTACTAAGACAATTAGATGGTATCCCAATAAAACCCAAAGCTTTGTATAAAGAACTTGAAACAGGATGCTTAAGAGCGGTTCCAGACAATGATTTAGCTGCCAATATATTTAAAGAATTTTTTGACAAACCAGAATCTATTAGAAAAAGAATGGGATTCAATTGTAGACAAAAATTTTTAGAACATTTTCAGTGGAATAAAAGCGGCAAAATGTGGGAGGATTATTTTGATTCACAAGAAATAATACCAGACCAATTGGGATGGAAATCTGCACCAAACATAAAACAACCAGCACCTAAACCGCAGCAGCTTCCAGATAATGTTAAGCATGAAGATTTAGCAAAATGGTTGATATCTGAAGTGCTGTGTGAACCGCACCGAATAAATTCTTTTATGGAAGCTAGACTAGTACGTGATTTAATATATAAAACCACAACTTCTGTTGTTGGAGGAATGTATTATAACGAAAGTTCGGCAGCATTTGATGATAAAATGCACAGAGGTCAATTTGATTTTGATATAGCCTATAATCACATGGTAAATCTATGTCACAGAAGAAATTATTGGGAACAAAGAAGGATAGAAACAATAAAATGAAAATATTATATATAGGTCATTATAAAGAAGGTTCTGGGTGGTCACAAGCCGCCATAGATTATATCTTGGCGTTAGATAGCATTGGAATAGATGTAGTGTGTAGAGATATAAAATTGACAAATAATAAATTTGATATTCCAGATAAAATATTATCTTTAGAATCTAAGTCTTTAGATAATATAGACTATTGTATACAACATGTTTTACCCCATCATTTGGTATCTACAAATAAATTTAAAAAAAATATCGCCTATTTTGCTGGAGAAACAAATACTATAAAACACTTGTTGTGGTTTGAAAATTTAAAAAACATGGATGAAGTATGGGTTCCAAATAGTGACTATAAAAATATATTAAAAAATGATGGAATTAGTAATGTTCATTGCGTTCCACACACTTTTAATTTAGATAAATTTAAAACAAAACACAATAACATAAATTTCAAAGAATATGATTCTTATTTTAAATTTTATACTATTAGTGATCTTAATGACAGAAAGAATATAGAATCTATTTTACGTTGCTATTATTCAGAATTTACTAATGATGACGGCGTAGTTTTGGTTTTAAAATTACGTAGAAGCGGCATAGACCCAGCGGTACTAGACAATCACTTGAAAAAAACAATAGAACAAATTAAAAAAGAACTCAGAATTCACAAAGATATGTCAAAATATCCACCAGAGGTTATAATCAATATAGATCTTAAATCTAGTGATATATTGTCATTACATCAATCTTGTGATTGTTTTATTAATTTGTCTCATGGTGAAGCGTGGTCTATACCATCTTTTGATGCAATGTGTTTTGGTAAAACGCCAATATGCAGCAGAACTGGTGGGCCAACAGAATTTATAAATATTGATAATCCATCAACTGGAAAACTGATTGATGGAATATATAGTATTTGTAATCACCAAGATCCAGCTTTCATGGAATTATGCTCTGGAAAAGAAGAGTGGTTTACTCCAAGCGAATCATTAGCTAAACGAGCAATGAGATACATGCTAAATAATAAAGACAATATAGATAGAACTGCTGGGCTATTGCGTGGTGAAACATATAATTATGAAAATATTGCTACACTAATAAGGAACTTATTAAATGATTAATTCGTCTGTGCAGCAGATAATAAGCTTTGCAAATGTTGCTAAGAAAAAAGATAAATATAAAATATTAACCATACCTACACACGAAAGGTATGAAACACAATTGTCTAAAACTGGTCATGACTTTTATAGTCTAAATATAGATCAACACAAGAAGTGGAATACTTCTCAATGTCCTATTCCAGATAATTATCATATATTGCCACCAAATGATTTATGCTCTTACTTAAATTATGATTTTATTTTATCACAAAGCAAATTTGGTCAATTTCAAGTTCTACAACAAATTAATCAATCTTTACGCATACCATTTATATCGTTAGAACATACATTGCCATTATACGGATTACAGCCAGCAGAAAATATTAACGTGATGCAGTCTATGATAGGTAATGTAAATGTTTTTATATCAGAATTTTCTCAATCGTCTTGGAATATTGGCGTAGATTCACACGTTATACATCATGGAATAGATACCAAAACTTTTAATGATAACAATCAAGATAGAGAAAACCACATACTATCGGTTGCTAATGATTTTATAAAACGTGACTATTGTTTGAATTTTTATGGTTGGCAAAGAGTAACAAAGGACTTGCCAACAAAAGTGATTGGAGAAACAGAAGGACTATCTGTCGCTGCTCAATCTACTCAAGAGTTAGTAAATGAATATAATAAGTGTGCTATATTTTTTAATAGTTCTACATTAAGCCCTATTCCAACTTCATTATTAGAAGCTATGAGCTGCGGGTGCGCTGTGGTTTCAACTGCTACATGCATGATACCTACAATTATTAAAAATGATATTAATGGCTTTATATCAAACGATGAAAATGAATTAAAAAATTATTTGATTATGCTACTAAATAATCCAGAAAAACGTCACCAATTAGGAAAAGCTGCTAGACAAACAATTGTTGAATTATTTTCTGAAGAACAATTTATAACTAAATGGAACAAGTTATTTGATGAAACTTATGAGGTATTTTATACATGAAAATTAACATTACATCAGACGCATCTAGATCAATAAATGGATACAAAAACTATTTCACACACAATAATGATCATTTAGATCTAAACGATATCGTGACAAATTGTTGCGAGGAAATTATATTCACTGGTATAGATTATATTCCACAAGACAAAGTAGAATCAATATTAGATATAATTATATCTAAATTACGACTTGGAGGAAAAATATTTATTAGCGGATTAAACATAGATGCACTTGGTAGACTTATAGTCGCTGAACAGGTGTCAGAAGAAGATGCTAGTAATATGTTAGCTCCTATAAAATCTATTAGATCTAGATATAGTATTAGTAAACTTATTAAGCAAAAAAATCTTACTATAGAATATTCAATAGCCAAAGGACTTGTATATGAAATTTCCGCTATCAGAAAGTAATAATCATTCTAAAATAATACAAACTAATTGTAAAAATTGCGCTTTTGCAGTTTATGAAAAGGACACACAAATTGGTTGCCTACATGGCCGAGTTGATAAATTCAAAAATTTAAATCCAGACAATGTTCTTGAAGCTTATGATATAGATAAAAATTTCTATGTTATTAACAAATTTTGTAACTTTTATAGAGATAAGGATTCATGGAATAATGGTATTCCAGATACTGAAAAGGTGCGACAAGAAGCTAAATTAACGTTTGATATTTTCTTAAATTGTGATATTATAAATGATGAATATCTAGAATGGATTAAAGAGTTTATTAAGCATATAGATGAGTACGGCTCAGACAAAGTACACGTACACATATATCACAACGACAATATGGAATTGGAAAAAAAGAAAGACATATTGAGTCTTTTACCACTATTAAAAATATATACATTAAATGTTTATCTTTATAGTGCTGATGAGCTTAAACACAACATTATTTTAAAATCTAAACAGTCTTATCACTTAGATATTAGCTCAACTAATATAGTTGATTTTGATATTTTATCTAAGATAAATAGTGAAATTAATGACAACTTAAAAAGATTATTAGTTATAAAACTAAAAAATAATTACGTTTATTCCAATTTGTCTTATAAGATAGAGGGATTAAATACTAAAAATATAACAGAAGTAACAAATAAAATATTAAACTTCTCTAAACCAGATTACTATGCCGAGTTCTAATATGGGTAGAAAAAAATATTTGACAGTAGTTAAGAATAGGTCAAAAAATAATAGAAGTACCATAAAAGCATCTGTAGTTAAGAATGAACTAATCACATTTATATTATTATGTGATATGCCTGGACACAGAATGAAGTCTTATGGGTCAACTTCTTTAGTTGAAATAAATGGAAAAAAACTAATAGACATACAAATAGAAGCCATAAAATCTAAATTTAAAAATTATGAATTAATAATATGTACTGGATTTGATTCAGAAAATTTATATAAGTATATTAGAATAAATCATGCAAAAGATAATATTAGATTTATTGAAAATCAATTATTCCATAATACTAACTCTTGCGAAAGCCTTAGACTATGTTTAAATAATATACGAAACCACAAGGTATTTATATTAGATGGTAGTTTAATTTTTAAGTCTACTATTTTTGATAATATTAAATTAGACCATAATTTTATTATTATTGAAAATGACACAAAAGATAACTTAGAAATAGGCGTAAATATTAATGAATATAATTTAGTAGAACACATGTCATTTGGAGCTACTCTTACATGGTCAGAAATACTATTTTTATCAGAAACAAAAACAATAGATTGTATGAAACATTTATTATGTAATATAGATTACAAAAATAAGTTTATATTTGAGGCAATAAATGATATAATTAATATGAAACATAACATTGCGTATATTAAAAATCAACATTACCCTATTTATAAAATAAATAGTATCAAGAGCTATAGAGACATTAAGAGGTTTTAAATGAATATTGTAGTAGATAATTTTTCAACAACGAACGACACTCAATCTTTATATATAGTCCACACTTTAACAGAATTGGGACATCGAGTTATAGTACCAAACCCTTCGCTTGATAGTATTTATGATATTATGGATAAGCACAATCCAGATATTTACATAACACACGCCTCAGTTTTGTCTAAAGATTTAATTTTTTACTTAGAAAATAATCCAACATGTAAAACAGATATGTTGCTGTGTGTTAATACGTTACAGGCAGAACATATAGCAGCAATAGATAAATTTATTAATACAAATAATATAAAATCATCATTCTTTTTTACACACTCACCTGTGCAAAATTTACCCAAGCTTAAGAATAATGTTATTGCGCTGCGTTCAGCCGCAGATCTAAATTTATTAAATAAAAATCCAAACGTAGAATATTCTATTGATAAAGCTATTTTTGTATATAATAAAGAATCTATAAAAACATATGATGGTTGTTATCATATTATTACAACAAACTCTAATATAAAAAACGAAGTAGATATCTGTTTACCAGAAGTGGCTCTTGGTACACTATATAAATACTATGATCATATTATATTTAGAGATAATATTGGCTACTTGACTCAACCATTTTTTGATGCTATAATGATGGGAGCAAAAGTATATTTTGATATTGATGATGATGACCAAAAATCACATTTTGAAACTATGATTAAGCAAGTATTTCAAGATGATATTATTTTAAACTATAATGCACATAATAAGCTAAATGATTTCAGCAAGCTTAAAAATCATATTCTAGAAAAACATACTAATAAGAATAGAGTGAAAACTTTATTATCAAATATTAAAAAGGATATTACTAATGAGTGACGTTACAGTAATTTTGAGTGGATACAAAAGACCGCACGTATTAAAAGAACAATATCAAGCTATTTTAGATCAAACTTATCAAAATATACCAATAATGTTTTGGTCAAACTATGATAAAGATTCTATGGATAAATACCCATATGACGTATTACATAACGTTGTTTCAACATTTTCTAATGTCAATTTTGGTGTATGGGCAAGATTTGCATACGCATTGAATGCTCCCACAAAATATGTTTGTGTTATTGATGATGATACAATACCGGGAAAAAAATGGATAGAAAACTGTTTAGAAACCATGAAAACTCACAGAGGATTATTAGGTTGCCGTGGAGTAAGAATGCTTGGCGATGACTACGCTAATTATCCTGGATGTAAATATGAAAGTATATGTGGAAATAATAACATTGAACAAGTAGACATTATGGGACATTCGTGGTTTTTTGAAAAGGCATGGTTAAGAGCATATTGGGCAGAAATGCCTCAGACAATTCCAGCTTTTGGTGGAGAAGATATGCATTTTTCATATGCTATACAAAAACATTTTAATCTCAATACATATGTGCCTCCGCAACCAGAGAATGATAAGGACATGTGGGGTTCTATAAATCCATCTAAATATGGGGAAGACTATAATGCCACATCTAGAACACCAGATGGGTACAATCAAGCTAATTCATATTGGAATTTCTTATTATCACAAGGATATAAACTAGTAAAGGATAAAAAATGATTTTAATATCTTTTGGTACTAGACCAGAATGGATAAAAATCAAGCCACTATTAGATAAATTAAAAGGAAAAATTCCATTTAAATTAGTATGTACTGGTCAGCACTCGTCTTTGATAGACGCATCAACTAAAGATTATTCTATAGAATATCTATATATAGAAGAATATAAAAATAGACTAGATAGTATATTTATTAGTATATTGCAATGCGCAGATGTTATTTTTAAAGATGTAAGTCATGTTATGGTGCAAGGAGATACAACTTCTGCTCTTGCTATGGCATTAGCTGCATTCCACAGAAAAATACCAATTATACATCTAGAAGCTGGACTAAGAAGTTTTGATAAAGAAAATCCATATCCAGAAGAATTCAATAGAATTAGCATAGGGGCAATGGCTGATATACACTTATGTCCAACAAAAACGTCTTTATATAATCTTAATAATGTAAAAAGTATAAATTCTAGTGCTCATGTTGTTGGAAATACTGTGTTGGATAATTTAAAACACTTAAAATCTACTTTAGAGCCTATAGTTCTCATTACACTGCATAGAAGAGAAAATTTATATAATGTCAAAGATTGGTTTAATGCTATAGAAGAATTAGCTATAGAAAATCCTCATTTAGAATTTATCTTCCCAATGCATCCCAATCCAGAGATACAAAAGCATAAAAACATATTTAAAACCGTTAAAACAATATTACCTCTTTCTCATGAAGATTGTATTGATTATATATCTAGATGCTCCTTAATAATAACTGATAGCGGTGGTATACAAGAAGAATCTGCATTCTTAAAAAAGAAATGTATAGTATGTCGTAAAACTACAGAAAGAATAGAAGGAATGGGAAGATTTTCTCAGCTATGTAAAGAACCAATGAGTTTAAAAAGCGTGTTTACAAATACTAAAATAGAATTAATAAGTGATGTCTGTCCATATGGAGATGGATACGCAAGTGATAAAATAGCATGTATATTAGAAAATATAATGTAGTATGACAAAATTATTTAGTAAAGATATTATTGTTTTCAAGGAAAAGCTAGAATTAAATAAACATTTTAGTTTTTCAAAATACGCCGATGGCGAATGGGCGGTTATAAAAAACCACAAAATAAATAACAAAGAATTTTGGTTTGATCCATCTGATCCTAAAGATCAAATTAAACGAAAAAAATTAATAGAATCGTTTCAATATAAAAATGATAGATATTATGTTGGTATATCGTGTCCGTGCTGTCAAGGATTAGACACATTCAACGAAATGAAGCAATATTCTAATCAAGATAATGAGCATCTAACATGGGCTAATATATGGGTAAATAATAACTATAAATATTTTGTAAATAACATAATCCCCATTTTCTCTACAAGACCAACTGTATTATTTTGTAACGAGAATGGAAAAATAAATAATTTACCATTTAAGCCCTATCTCCACATTCCCATAAAACATAATGCATGGGAATATAGTTGGAATATAGTTGAAGAATCAAAGATGTTAATAGACAATTATAATTTAAAGAATATGATCTTTTTATTTTGCTGCGGACCATTTGGAAATATTTTATGTCATCAATTAACCAAGCATGAGCCAGAAAATACCTATCTAGATATAGGATCAACACTAAATCCATATTTACAATCTGCTGGTTTTGATAGATTTTATTATATGGGTAATAATATGTGGTCGAACATGGAGTGCGTATGGGGAGAATAGATTTATCAGATATTACCTTAATATCAATTTGTGGACATGAAAAATATTTAGATAATACCATAAAAGCTGCACAATTCTGTAGTAAGAAAATAAGCTTTGGATCAATTAAGATTTTATCTAATACTTCCCGTGATAATGATGATATTAATATTATTAAAATTCCATCATTAAATAAAGAAGAATATTCTTATTTTTCTATATATAATTTACCATCCTATATAGATACAAAGTATTGTTTGACTTTTCAGTGGGATGGTTTTATAATCAATCCAGATTTGTGGCTAGATGAATTTCTAGATTATGATTATATTGGAGCACCGTGGCTGCATGAAAAATATAATAATGTTGGTAATGGAGGTTTCTCTTTGAGAAGTCAAAAATTTATGCAAGCGGCTAAGACATTAGAGTATAATAGTAAAATACAGTTTCAGCCACACATACCAGCTGGTCAGTTAATAACGCCAGAAGATTGGTTTGTTTGTAACTATTCTTATGAACACATGATTAATATGAACGTAAGGTTTGCTAATATAGATTTAGCGTATAAGTTTTCGGTAGAACATCCATCTAACAGAAAATATTTTAATAGAAATAATTTGTCTACATATAATTCTTTTGGTTTTCATGGAGAATTTAATGTTGCTGCAATGAACTTATTATATAAATAATGATGAAACCATATTCTGTTCACGTATTTGCTTATTATCAAAATGAGGGTGCATGGCTCTTAAAAAGACTAAAAGAATTTTATAATGGCCATATATATTTATCATTAATTAATAATTCACCCACAAACAAAGAATTATTGTCTATTGCGTCTTCTTTATTTGATATTACCGTCACATATGTTGAAAATATGGGCACGGATCAATTTGGATTTTATGAAAGTTTTAAAAAAGATAATATAGATTCTGATTGGGTTTTATATTTACATGACAAGAATATTAATAAGCAAGATTGGTTAGAAGAGCTTATACATCCATTATCTAATATTAATTTATCTATGTTAAATAGAAGTGAAAACATAGGAATTATTGCATCTGCAAAACATAAAAATAAAGTGAAAAATATTAATCAATTAGTAGAATTTTATGGTAATATAGACTTTAAATATAGAAAATTATTAGTACTAAATATGCATACAGTAATATGGCTAAAAGAACTACAGAGAATATTATTAGAAAAGTATAACTTATCTCATGAAGATAGCTTATGTCCAGAATTTACTGCTGGAAACGTATTTTTGGCACGAAAAGATGTGATACAACAAGCACATCAATGTATTTATAAAGAATTTTTTGACCCATTTTATCAACCAGACGGCAAGGTGGAGCATGCATTAGAAAGATTCTATTTTTATGTATCTCAATGTCTTGGTTATCAAAATTTATATATATAGGTAATATAATGAATATAGGATTTTATATAAAGAGCTTATCAGAAGATAAACAATTACAACATATAGCACCAATTATTAATAAAAATATAGAACATAATGCTATATCTGACGCTAGCATATTTTATGATGGTGTTGGATTTGTTCCATACTTTTTGGATTGTGGATTATTTAATTCTACGGATCTGTGGGGATTTCGTGGAACTCTGGTAACTATGAATATAGATTGCCTAAAAAAGAGCATAAAAATTGTTAATAATATTAAAACTGTATTTTATTATGGTTGGGAGGATATAGATGTATTTAATCTACTTTATGTAGTATCTAAAAAAATTCCAATTATCTGCAAAACAGACCAAGATAAAAATAAAATATATAGATTAACTAAATATAATGCTAATATCGTAACAGAAGAAAATTTTGTTGATGTTATAAAGGATATATTATGAATGAAAATAAAATTGTAGATATGTATGTAAAAGAGAAAAAAAGCACATATCAAATAGCTGAACTACATAACACATATGCTAATAAAATACGAAGAATTCTTATTAAGCATGGTGTAGAACTTAACGATAAAAGTGAAGCACAAAAAAATGCATTAAAAAATGGAACGTCTAAAATACCAACAGCCGGAAAAACCAGAACCCTAGAAGATAAACTAAAAATAAGTGATAGTCTAAAAAAATCGTGGGATAACTTATCAGACAAAGAATACAAGAAGCGAGTTAAAGCTTCTAAAGACCGCTGGGACTCAATGTCAAAACAAGAAAGACAAAAAATGCAAGATGCTGCAATTAAGGCTATACAAACAGCTGGGAAAGAAGGTTCTAAGCTAGAAAAATTTTTACAAAAAGAGTTGACACGGGCGGGATTTGTGGTAGAATTTCATAAGACAAACCTTATAGCCAACACGAATCTAGAAATTGACATGTACATTCCTTCTGCTAGAGCTATAATAGAGATAGACGGCCCATCTCATTTTTTACCAATATGGGGTGAAGAAAAGTTGCAAAAACAAATAAAAGCAGATGAACATAAAACTGGCTTGATTTTGAGTAAGGGCTTGGCTATTATTAGAGTAAAGAATTTGTCTGATTCTATAGCTCTAGTAGATAAAGAAAAGTTAAAAAACAATCTTTTAGCAATATTAAATAATATAGAAAAAAGTTTTCCAAATAAAGATAAACGATTTATTGAATTAGAAATATGAGGAACATATGAAAGAAGATGAGATTTTTGAAGATGTAAAACTTGAAACTCCTAGCAATACAGATACTAGTGTTAAGAATGTTGTGCAAGTAGATAGTCCACATCCACTGTCTCCAGAATGGAATGATTATGTTATGGGACTATTTACAGAATCAGAACTTGTTGATGGCAACCCTTTAGTGCATGGTCTTAGAAGAGTAGCTGAACTGCTTTTGGGACAAATAGTATTTAGTGGTCCAACACAGGTCTTTCCGGTTCAACGAGATGACCATCACGGTAGAGCAACTGTAATCTTTTCAGTTGAATTTAGCAATGGGATTAGATATTCAGAAGTGGCAGACGCATGGGAAGGAAATACTGATGATATGTTTTGTGCTTATGCGGTTGCTATTGCTAGCACAAGAGCAGAGGCTAGAGCTTTGCGTAAAGCCTTAAAGATTCGCACAGTAGCTGCCGAAGAACTAACAAAGAAAGATACTGCTAAGATAGTTCGTGAAATATCGTCTACAAAAACTAGTAGCGATGGTGACTATAATGATCAGGGCAGAATGAGTGATGCTCAACTAAACTTCATTGATGTTAAGTGTAAGCAACTTAATATTAACGGAGCTGGTTTATTCAAAAGTTTATTTAATGTAGATTTAAGTAAAAAGATTTCTAAGAGAATAGCCAGCGATATAATAGATAAGCTAAATGACTTTCAGCGTGATAAGTCATTAATACCAGAAGAGATTGTGGGATACCAACAGGAGTGGCGTAATATATGATGAAATTAACATATACAACAAAGAATGGTCGATTAAGAGTAGAATTAGAAGGAGAATCTCAAAAAGACTTATTTGAGGCTATTAGTAAGTTTCAAGAAGTGTTTGATGAAACAGCCTGCGGTAAGTGTGGTTCAGAGAATCTAAGATTCGTAGTTAGAAATGTGGATGATAATTTATATTATGAGCTACGATGCTTAGACTGTGGTGCCAGACTATCATTTGGTGTCAATAAAAAGGGCGGTGGCCTATTTCCAAAGAGGAAAGATAATGAAGGCAAGTGGCTACCAGATGGTGGCTGGGTAAAATGGAATCCTAAAACGGAGCAATCTGAATGAAAAATTTATTTAGAGCAATTATAGCGTGTATTGTTTTTATTATGGTAGATAAAGCATATGCACAAAATGTTACTCACGTTTCAAACACAAATATAGTTCAAACAACACCATATGTGCAAGTTATGGTTCATCAAACTCCATATTATGTTGTTGCTGTGCCAGTGGTAGTAAATCCACTTATTGTTGAAACTAGAGTAATATGGGGCTATCCATATGTACCAGTATCTATTCCAGTAAATCAATATAATTATTGGGGATACAACAGGCAGTGCTTGCTAATTAATAACAAGTATTAAAAAAGAAAAGGGGTAGCATAATGGTGTGCTACCCCTAAGTTGATTATCTTATATCTATTATAGATATTCTACAGAAAAGTAAAGTCCATATTGGGTTTTGCTACCAATACTTTCTGGCTCAGAGCTTAATGCTACATACCAATCATGTTGAGTGCTAGAGTGTAGTACTCCTTCTTGAATAGCATATCCAAGAGCAGCGTTGGTATCTGATGTATTTGTATTTAATCCACTGGCACCTGGAGAGCTTGTAAATGTCATATCTGCCATTGGTGTAACTGGATCAAACTCGTTCCACGTATTTGATGATCGTCCTCTGTGCGAAAGATTAGAAACCGTTTGTACGGTAGCTGGATGCCTAGATTCGTAAACATATGTTGTTACGCCACTGGCATTATTATTGATATTATTTCTATCAAAAATTCTTAATTTACAATTTTGCACCCTGACCGGTATATCATTAGTAAATCTAATGTTTAGTGGGCATAAATAATTTGGTAGATTATTTAATGAGACAGCGGGCAGTGCTCCGTTAATAGAAACGGTACCAGAAGTAACAGCCGATGTATTATTTAATTGAGAGCCTTGAGTAACGCCATTAGCATCTGTTACGAATGTGCTAGATTGTTTGGCTCCCACGGGAACAGAAATGCCGAAATTACTACCATAAAAACCCAAGCCAGAACCGGCTGTATGATTAATTATAGTGTTAGAACCGCCCAAAATATTGGCATAAAATTTGAGTTCAGCTGGCATAAAAATCTCCAATTTAGAGTTAACTAATAAAATATACACATTTTTTATGTAATGGTCATAGTAATATATTGTAAGAATCCGGCTATATAGGGATTAGCCCTATCTGTTATTAAGGTATGAGTAATATCATTATGAAAATGGTAAAAACAATCATATTTTCCACTATTATTAGACTCTAGTGTAAAATCAGACTCTTTTACCTCTTGAATGAATCCTTCTCCACGTTTAGAGCTACTAGTTAGTCTAGTCATTGGAATCTGTTCTTTTGGTGGTTCATCTAATTGTTCTATAAAATATAGAACACCTTCTTCAAATTTAACTACTGCTGGCTTTCCGCCAGCTGCTGGAGATGGTATAGATACAACAAAAGCTTTTTTTTCTGGATCATTTCCTATTAATTGATCATTTTCGTACAAAGGAACAGGAGTATTAAAATCATTAGGAAGAAAATTAGTTCCTCTATATTTAGTATCAATTCCTTCTTTTGTGTAACACTTCTTATCAGAGCCAGATTTTATTACAACTCCAGATACTTTGCCAGATGAGTCTACGCTAACAGTCAAAATTACATTTTTATTTTTTACTTCGTGATCAAATGTATCTTGAAAGCCGCTACCACCAAATACAATTACACCATCTGAAGCCAATCCTATTTCATGTTTTAGATATTTAAATCCACTATTGGTAAGTAACATTCCTCGTCGTATAGGATTTTTAAACCAGGATGCTTTTGGTAATAATTTTGTGCTTCCATTAATTTTATCTCCTAGTTTTAAAATATCTTGTAATAATGCTGTTGTAGAACCAGTATCTTTTGTTGGTATAGGAATGTCTACAGAGCTATCATTAGGATTAAAATGTAGTATTCCAAAATATCGTGGATCAAATATTGTACATTGTTCTGGCCAATAATCAAAAATTCTAACATGTAAAGCTGTTGTTCCCATGCTATTAACATTATCTGTTGTTGATCCCCATTGTGGGAATCCATATTCTTTTCCGCCACCAGCAGATCCTCCTGCCGAAAAAATTCCTGGTATAATGGTTAGAGTATTAGTGGCTAATGTAGATGATCTTTGTTGATTTAATCCAAAATCCTGATTAATAGAATAGTTTAATTTACCACCAATTTTTTTGGTAATAGTTTGTTTAGCAGAAATTATACCAACACAATTGGCACCGTCTTTACCACCAGTTAAACTGCTTATGAACATTTGCGGGCTACCAACAGTATCGTAGCCGGTATTGCTTCTTTTTACAAAACAGTCGTATTTTACACTATTAAAAGTAGATACAGAATTAAATTCTGTTGCCGGATTATCATATAACTGTGTTCCAGTACAGCCTGAAATATCTTCTAATTTAATGACAAATTCATCATCTGGATATTTTAATAAAAGATTAGATCTTTTATACATATTGAGTTCAGATTTTTTTCCAAATAAACTTTCAGTAACTGAAATTCCTAATCTATTAAAAATAGCAGCTCTTACAACGTCGTATAATCTTCTATTTGGATTTCTAGCTTTAGTAGATAATAAATCGTCTGAAGCTGCAAATTCTGCTTGCAGCGGAGAAAATTGTATCCTATTTTTAGAAGATGGTATTGATGTTCCATAAAATGGAGCACGAATTCCACTAGCAGATGTTGCGTCAATAAAAAAATCTTTTTTACCTAAATTGCTCCAATTATTAAATATATAACTTGGATTAATAAATGTACTAGAACATTCTGCTGGAAAGTTTAAGTTGATATTGCCGTTTGGTTGTGGAGCATCCATTATCCAGTTTGAATCAATTTTACTGGCATCAAAAAATATTTTACTGTTATTATCACGACCGTTTGGATTAAATTCAACTTTTGAGTGACCATCGGAATATACTGGACCCCAAAAAGCCGGTAGCTGTTCAGCATATTTAAAAAGTGGATCATTAAATATAGCAGTATCTTCTATATTAGTAGCAAATAAATATGTTGTATCATTTAGTCCACCCATTTTAGGTCCAAGCTGATCAAAGATAGAAGCAACATAATATCTTTTACTAGGAACAAAATCAACAACAGGATTAGAAGGTCTATTAAAATTTATTATTATTCTTGTCAGAGGATCACTACCAACTGAACCATTATATATAGATGTCAATATGTTATCGTCAGCTAGCGCAGATAGTTTATTATTATAAAATTGTATTCTAGATCTAGATTCATAATCTGATGGACTGATTTTAGTGGGAAAAGTGCCAGCCGTATAATATCTATCATCTTTAAAATAAGTGTCAGTATTGGCAATAAGCTTAATAAAGTGCCAATCTCCAAATCTAGTTCCTCCTCCAGCTGTTACATCTTGACCAAAATCTTGAACTATCCACTCTCCACTGATTTTAGTTAACATTACTACTTGTCCTTTGGTATACTTGCGTAATGACCTATTCACAACAGTCATTTCTACCATTTTTTTGGTACCACATTCTATATAATCTGGTCCAAAGGTGTGTGGATTGGATTTTTGCAAGGATAGTGGCATAGCTTTTCCAGTAGTAAATCCTTTGCATGCATCGATTAATTGTGAAACATCAGAATCTTTTAAATCTCCTTCTGGCAAAGATTGTATTGGTGCTGGATCAATATCTGTTAATAATCTAGCTAATATTTGTATATTTCCGGCATTCCACGTATTCGTGTTGGGATCATAAAATGTTTCTAATTTTCCTGCAACCTTATCTTGTGAAAATTGATTCCTTGGATCGGCAGGTACAATGCTGCCAATATTACTTGGACTTTGAGATTGAAAATTGCTAGTAGTATTATAAGAATATGATTGCCCATATGGTGTTTGCGGCACACCGGCTATATTTATACCATTAAATGCAACTCCCCTAGAGTTGCTGCGAGTGGTGTCATTTTTAAATACAGGATCTAAATTATTATTGTCTAAATTCTTTTGGAAGAATGTTAATTTAAAATAGACACCTTGTTCTAAATTAAATAAATTAACTTTAATAATTATAGATTTTTCTAAACTATTATTAATTGTTTCTAATAAAGTATCTTTTGCATTGTCTTTAGGATGATTACTATTAAATTGTCTTTCTTCATGATATTTAATTAAGTCATATATTTCTTGAGCAGTTGTAATGGTGGTTTTAACGTCTTGATATGTTTGAGCGCCTTTATTAAATTCTGTATAATATGCAGTTTCAAATGTGTAATCTATAAGAGTTTTATTATCTTGCATC
>Ga0208235_1000028_pt1 | contig 53842 bp, 48 predicted proteins | sample LakMenEpi22Oct12_FD_150727 | JGI IMG/M metagenome (GOLD analysis project Ga0208235, IMG submission 150727) | Freshwater microbial communities from Lake Mendota, WI - 22OCT2012 deep hole epilimnion (SPAdes) | ecosystem: Environmental > Aquatic > Freshwater > Lake > Epilimnion/Euphotic zone ... | reverse complement strand
GTGGTCCCGAGCCAGGTGCAAGGCACCAGACTCGGGCCTCTCCAACTGGAGAACGGCTACCCCACCGCCGCCACCGCCGAGAAGCTCTACGACGCACTCGACCTGCAGCGGGCCACCCAGGCCTATCTCTGGGCCCTGCCGGCGGTGGGCTTCAAGGCCCTCTACGACGCCCAGGCGAAAACCATGGGCGTGCGCAACGGCGACGTGCTGCTCTACCGCACGCTGCAGGACAAGGCGGGGATGCTCACCCCCAACATCACCACCCTCTACGCCTTCAGCTTCTGGGATCTGGCCAAGCAGGGGCCGCTGGTGGTGGAGGTGCCGGCCGGGCTCACCGCCGGCGGCGTGCTCGACATCTGGCAGCAGCCGATCACCGACATGGGCCAGACCGGGCCAGACAAGGGCGCCGGCGGCAAGTACCTGATCCTGCCCCCCGGTGGGCCGGAGGTGGTGGCGCCGGGCTACCGGATCTTCCGCTCCCCCAGCAACCAGGTGTGGTTCGGCACCCGGGGTCTGGCACCGGACAAGGCCGTGGCCGAGGCCACCGTGCGCCAGCACCGCCTCTACGGCTGGAACCAGCGGGCCAATCCGCAGGCCACCGGCTACAGCGAAGTGGGTGGTCGCCCCTGGCAATCGGCCCAGCCCGCCGATCTCACCTACTGGCGCCTGCTCAGTGAGCTCTATGCCGATGAGCCCGTCGCCCCCCGCGACCGCATGATGTTCGGGATGCTGGCGCCCCTGGGCATTGCGCCGGCCCAGCCCTTCCAGCCCGATGCCCGCCAGGCGCGGATCCTTGGCGAGGGGGCCCAGCTGGGCGACCTGATGGCCCGCACCATCGCCTACGACAAGCGCACCCCCGGCGCCACGGTGTATCCGAACAAGCACTGGGAGTACGCCGTGCTGTTTGATCTGGATCAGGAATCGCCCGACAAGCGCCGCGTGCAGTTCGACGAACGCAGTTCCTGGTTCTATGAGGCGATCGGCATGTCGGTGGGGATGCAGGGCCGGGTGCTGGGTTTTGGTCAGGTGTACCTGGAGGCATCCAAGGACGCCAAGGGCCAGTGGATTGATGGCGGCCGCACCTACCGGATGCGGGTGCCGGCCGGCGCACCGGTGAAGCAGTTCTGGTCGATCACCCTCTACGACAACCTCAGCCGTGGGCCGGTGATCACCCCCCAGGGCGCCGCCGATCTCAGCTCCCGCAAACCCGACCTGGTGACCAACGCCGATGGTTCGGTGGATGTGTTCTTCGGGCCGGTGAAACCCGCCGGCGCCACCAACTGGATCCAGACGATCCCGGGCAAGGGCTGGTTTGCCTACTTCCGCTTCTACGGCCCCACCGAGCCCTACTTCAGCAAGGCCTGGCAGCTCAACGACATCGAACCCCTCAAGCCATGACCCGACTCTTCCCGACATCGCACTCCGGCGGGCGCTGTGCTCTCGCCTGCCTGGCAGGCCTACTGGCTCTGAGCAGCGTGCCTTCTCCCCTGCAGGCGCAGACCGGAGTGAGCGCTCCGGCCCTCGCTCCGATCAGCCAGCCGCGAGGCATCGCGCTCTCCCCCGCAGAAGCCAGGGCGATCGCCAAGGAGGCCTGGCTCTATGCCTATGCGCCGCTCCAGGGCTATCAGACCCTCTGGAATCAAACCCAGAACAAGGCGTTTCCTGGCTACGTGGGCGGCTTCAATCAGTTCCGCCATTACGCCCGCTCTGCCACCCCAGCCGACACCGATATCGTCACCCCCAACAACGACACGCCCTATTCCTGGGCCTGGCTGGATCTGCGGGCCGAACCGATCGTGCTGACGCTGCCAGCCGTGCCGGCGCCTCGTTACTACGTGAACCAGTGGTTTGATCTCTACACCCACAACTTCGCCTACACCGGCGTACGCTCCACCGGTCGCCAGGCCGGCACCTACCTGTTAGCAGGCCCTCGCTGGAACGGCACCGTGCCCAAAAGCATCACTGGAGTGTTCCGCGCTGAGACCGATTTCGTCGGCACCCTCACCCGCACCCAGCTCAACGGACCTGCCGACATTCCTGCGCTGCAGGCGCTCCAGGCCCAATACACCCTCACTCCCCTGTCCCGCTTCACCGGCACGGCAGCCCCAGCCGCAGCCCCGGCGGTGGCCTGGCCCATCTGGGATGCCAACAAAGCCGAAGGAATCGGCTTCATCAGCTATCTCAACGCCCTCCTGCCCTTCATGCCCACCGTGCCATCGGAGCGCCAGATGATGGTGCGCTTCGCGCGGATCGGCATCGGGCCAGGGGTCCCCTTCGATCCAGCCCAGCTCGATCCCTCCATCCGAGCCGCCATGGAGGACGGCGTGGCCAGCGCCGCCCAGGAGCTCAAAGCGAAGGCTCTCACCCAGACAAGCTCCCAGGGCTTCTTCGGCACCAGACAGGAACTGGGGCCTGACTACCTCACCTTCCGCGCCATGGGAGCCATGCTGGGCATCTATGGGAACAGCAGTGAAGAGGCCTTTTACGCCAGCCAACAGACGGGACCAGATGGCAAGGTGCTCGAAGGTCGCAAACGCTGGGTGATGCGTTTTGAGCCGAGCCAGCTGCCACCGGTAACGGAGTTTTGGTCGATAACGATGTACAAGTTGCCGGAGCGCCTGCTCGTGGAGAATCCTCTGAACCGCTATTCAATTGGTGATCGCACACCAGGCCTCAAGCTCGGAGGGGATGGATCCCTAGAGATCTACATCCAGAATGAGAATCCAGGCCCCGACAAGGCCTCGAACTGGCTGCCTGCACCGGCCGGCCCCTTCTTCTTCGTGGCGCGTTTGTATGGCCCCAAGAGTTCAGTTCTGAAGGGAACATGGAAGCTGCCTCAGCTGATAGAAGCAAAGTAAAAGAAAACCCTCCTTGGGGGCGAGCGCATTGAATGCCTTATACCCAACATGCCTCATACCTGCTGCTCAGCTCTTCGCTCCATCAGCACCCTGCCCCTGGGCCTGGCACTGCTGGGGTGCAGAACACGCAACGCCGATCTGTCGACTGTTCGCCGGAAGTTCCAGATCCCTGGGCGCGCGGAGGTCGTCAGCTACGCCGCATCGCCTGCTGATTCGGGCTGATTCGGCCGGGAGGGACTGAAGATCACCATGGTCGTCCAGCTGACCCAAAAGGCCTACAGGGACTACGTGGCTGAGGTGGCGGCCAAGGGGCAGGGCAACGGCAGACGCCCAGTCAGCCCGCCAGCCCCAGCTCCTGCTCCATGCCCGTCACCACCACGTCAGCCACCAGCTGGATGCGGTAGCGGCAGTGCTGGGTGGTGGAGCAGTCGAAGCTGCCGTGCTCCCAGTACTTGTTGCTGCCGGCGCCACCGCCGCAGAGGCCGAAATACTCGCAGCTGCTGCGGCAGCGCTCCACACCGGCGGCGATCTCCGCCGCCACCCGCGCAAACTTCGCCGTGGCCGCCATCCTCTCGAGCGAATCGCTGAACACGTTGCCGAAGCTGAAGTCGCCATACTCCGCCGTGGTCACAGACAGCAGCTCGGGATCAAAGGTGGAGATGTTGCCCGCCGCATCCACGTTCACGATCACGAACGGCGTGTTCATGTCGGTGGCGGCCAGGCGTCCGCCACTGCAGGCCAGGCTGGCCACGCCGTCGAACTCGCGGATGCGCAGGTGGTCGGGCTGCTGGCGGCTGCGCCGCCAGATCGCCGCCATGAAGGCGCGGTAACGCTCCTCCAGCTCCAGCCGCGCTGCGCCGGTGGCCTCAAGGCTGGAGTGGGCGTTGACACCCTCGGTTTCCTCCATGTTGAAACCAACGTCGCCGATGCCGTGCTCCAGGAAGAAGTCGGCCATTGCCTCGGCGTGGTGCAGCGATTCGGCCGTGAGCACGCAGATCACCTGGAAGGGAATCTCCCGCCGCTGCAGCCAGCCGATGCCCCGCATCACGGCGGCATGGGTGGGCAGGCCGGTACGGGTGACGCGGTGGGCGTCGTGCAGGAAAGCCGGGCCGTCCATGCTCACGCCCACGTGGATGCCGTTGCGCGCAAAGCAGTCGCACCAGGCGGCATCGATCGTGGTGGCGTTGGTCTGCAGCGACTGCACCACCGTGGTGGGTGGCAGGCCGCGCTTGGCCAGCAGGGCCTGGATGCGGGCCGTGGCCTCGTCGTAGAAGGCGATCGGCATGGTGAGCGGCTCGCCCGCATGCCAGAGCAGGGTGAAGCCGCCGGCAAACCAGGGGCTCTCCAGCACGCGCTCCACCGCCGCCTCCAGCAGCTCAAAGCTGATGCGCCGCCGGTTGCCCCGGTCGGGCAGGTAGCAGTAGTCGCAGTCGAGGTTGCAGAAGGGGGTGGGCTGAACCACCAGCAGCCGCACCGGGCCCCAGTCCTCAGCTGCCATCACCAGGCGTTGCGGAAGCCACCGTTGCGGAAGCCGCCATTGCCCCAGCCGCCGCCGTTGCGGAAGCCACCGTTATGGAAGCCGCCATTGCGGAACCCGCCGTTATAGAAACCGCCATTGCGGAAGCCACCGTTGAAGAAACCGCCATTGCGGAAGCCGCCGTTGCCCCAGCCCACTGCAGGGGCATTCGCGAACACAAAGGAGAGGGCGTCATCCGGCAGGCCATCGGCAGCCGCCAGGGGGTCGCGCTCGCGCACGGCCTCACCGATGCGCTGCAGGCGTTCCTCAAGGCTGAGGTGCACCGCCGCCTCGGGCTGTGGTTGCTGGGCCGTGGCCGCCAGGGCCAGGGCCGCCGCGCCATCCAGGGGCAGGGTGAGCAGGAACAGCAGGCCGAACAGGCGGGAGCGGGAGAGGAACGCCATAGCGGGGGATGGGGTGGAGCGGGGGAAGGGCGGAAGATTGAACGGGGAACGACGGAGACGGCGAAAGCGTCAGGGAGCCGGTGCGGCGGCGGGCACGATGCGGATGGTCTCCACGCCGATCAGCACCCCCGCAAAGATCGCCTGCAGACGGCCCTCCGGCATGCCGATGGCACTATCCGGCCCCAGGATGCGGTTCACGGCCGCCACGGTCTTCGGTTCGCCATCGAGGTACTCCTGCTGCATCCGGGCGATCGCCAGGTTCACCTGATGGCGGAAGGCGGAATCGTTCTGCGGCACCAGGCAGGCCACGCCATACACCTCATAGGGCAGCTCGGGGGTGAGCACCAGGCCCTTGAGGCCCCGGCTCTGGGCCAGGCCTGTGAGCACGAGCGTATCGCCGATCACGCCCTCCACCTTGCCGCTCTGGAGCGCGGTGAGGGCCGCCGGCAGGCTGTCGAAGGGCACCGCCTTCGCCCGGGGCTGCATACCCAGCAGTTCCCCCTCGGCCAGGGAGCTCCGCACCACGCCGATTGAGCGGCCGGCCAGGGCGGCGGGGTTGCCGTCGAAGCGACCCACCGGCGCCAGCAGACGCAGGCCGGAGAGGCCGATGGGCAGCGAGTGGTCGATGCGCATGTCCTGCTCCCAGCTGAAGGGGAAGGCGCAGGCCAGGTCGGCCTTGCCGCTGCTGAGGGCCTGGATCGGGCTGGAGCCGGCCGGCACCGGCTGGAAGCGCACCCTCACCGGACGGCCCACGGCCTGGCTGAGCCCGGCGGCGACGCGCTCGGCCACCAGGGCGCCATAGCCCTCGGGCTGGCGGCCGGGCAGGGCTGTGAGCAGGGGCGGCAGATCGCCATAGCCGCTCAGCACCAGCTCCCCGCTGCGGGCCACCCGATCGAGCACGTCCGCTGCCCGGGCTGGCAGCGCCGGGCCGGCCAGCAGCACACCCGCGGCGCAAGCTGTGGCAGTCCGGGTGGCAATCCGGGTGGTGATGCGACGGGTGATCCGGGAACGACCGAAACGGAACACGGGGGCAGGGGTCGGGAGGGTGTCCGCAGTCTGCACAGCGCATCGCCTGTCGTCGAGGAGGAGGCGCATTCCGTTACCGCGACCCTCACGCCCACACCGGCTCGAAGCGCATGCTCAGGTCCAGCCAGGCACTGCGCGTGGCCGGTGCACTGGTGGAGATCAGATCGATGCCGGTGACGGCATAGGCCCGCAACTGCTCCGGTCGCACGCCCGAGGCCTCCAGCACGAGGCCCGTTGAACCGGCCAGCTGGCGCAGCCGCGGCACCAGGGCCGCCAGCTCCTCGGGCTGGAATTCATCGAGCAGCAGCGCATCGGCACCGGCCCGCACCGCCGCCTCGGCTTCGGCGGCGGTCTCCGCCTCCACGATCACCCGGGCCGGCCAGGGGGCGGCAGCCCGCACCGCGGCGATCGCCGGCCCCACGCCACCGCTCCAGGCCAGGTGGTTCTCCTTGAGCATGGCGGCATCGTCGAGACCGAGGCGGTGGTTGAGGCCGCCACCGCAACGCACGGCGTATTTCTCCAGCACCCGCAGGCCGGGGGTGGTCTTGCGGGTGTCGGCCAGGCGCACGCCGCTGCCCGCCAGCTGGGCCACCAGGGCGGCGGTGGCGGTGGCCACCCCGCTCAGGCGCATCGCCAGATTCAGGGCCGTGCGCTCGCCGGCCACCAGGGCGCTGGCGGCACCCTCCAGCTCCAGCAGCCGCTGGTCGGCGCGCACCGGCTCGCCGTCGGCCACCAGCAAGCGCACCTGCAGCGCCGGATCGAGCAGGCGGAACAGGGGCTCCACCAGCACGCCGCCGCAGAACACGCCGTTGGCCTTGCACTGCCAATGGGCCCGACCCTGGCGGCCGATCAGGGCCGGAGCGGTGAGATCACCCCGGCCCAGATCCTCGGCCAGCCACTGCTCCAGCTGGCGCAGCAGCGCCGGGGTGTTCGGCAGCAGCGCGGCGGGGAAACCGGCCATCAGAGCCAGTACCCGGGCGGCAGCTGGCCGTTCTCGAGGGCGGGCCAGGCCCCGAAGCCGCTGAGGGTGGCGCCGATCAGCTCCAGCAGGCTGCGGGGCTGCTCCAGCTCCTGCCGTGCCGCCCATTCCGCCTCCTCCACCTCGCTCTCCGGCAGGGCCAGGGCGTCCAGCAGCTGGCGGTAGGCGCCCTTTTCGGCCGGGTTGATCGCCGCCGCATCCCCAGGCCGCCGGTTCACGCTCACCATCTGCAGGGCCAGTTTCACCGCCAGCTGGCGCTGGTCGCTGCCCTCGAGGGCGGCCACCAATGGCGCCAGCTCGGCGGCCGTGGGGGGCTCGGTGGCCAACGCGGCGGCCGATGCCGCCGCACCAGCCCCGGTATCGGCCGGCAGCAGGCGCTGCACGAGCTTGTCGATCAGCTCCCGCTCCTCGGCGGCGAAGTCGCCGTCCGCCCAGGCCACCCAGCACACAATGCGCAGCAGCGCCCGCTGGGACGGGCTCAGCCCCTCGATGGGCTGGGGCGACGGCGCGCTGGCGGGATCGGCGGGCATCGGCGGTGGGAAACGGCAGGCCGCCCCCATTGTTCTCCCTGGCCCGCTGTTCTCCCGGGCCCGCTGTTCTCCCGGGCCCGCGCTATCAGCGCTGGTGCTGGAGCAGGCCCAGGGTGAGGTTGGTGGGGTCGGTCTGCAGGTAGAAGTAGCCGCCACCGCCGGCCAGCACCACCACCCGGTAGTTGTAGGCGGTGCCCAGGGCGTCGCGCTGGGCCAGCGTGCCCAGGCAATCGCTGCCGAGCTGCAGCCGGCCGCTGTAGGCCGCCCGCTCCAGCTGGCCGGCGTAGCTCGACACGGCCCAGCCCTGCACGATGCCGCCGCTCCACCACTCCCGCTGCACCACAGCGTTGGACTGCCAGCGGCCGCCCTGCCAGCTGCGGCCCTGCTGCTGGCTGGTCACCAAACCATCGAGCAGGGCGGGGCTGCAGGCGCTGTCCGGTTGGGGCACGTAGCGAAGTGAGAGCACCTCATCGGGCGCCAGCACCAGGGAAGCGCGGGGCAGGCCCCGCTGGTCGAGCGCCACCGACTCGGCCATCACGGAACCAGCCGGTTGCAGCCGTCGCTCCACCGTGGCCCAGCAGTGGGCATCGGCCTTCCACAGACCGCTGGTGCGGGCCTCCTCGAAGCGCTGCCCCTGGCGGCGGTAGAGCACCCCCTCCACGCGGCCGTCGGCGTGCCAGCGCTCCTGCAGCAGAACCGCCACCGGCTCACCACGGTGCTCGCCGCTGCCCAGCAGCACATAGCGGCCAGGGCGCGGGGCGCCGCAGCTCTCCAGACCCGCGGGCGCCGGCGGCGAGGAGGAGGCGGAGGAGGAGGCGGCGGGCAAGGCCATCGGCAACGGCAGCAGGGCAGCGAGCAGGGCCAGCCGGAGGGCAGAGAAGGGCATGGGCGGCAGGGCGCGGCAGATGCCTCCGGGTCTAGGCCCGACAGCGCGATCCGGCCAGGCGGGGTCGGCATGCCAGACAGCCCTACTTGCCGATGCAGAACCGGGCGAACACCCGATCGAGCACCGCTTCGCTCACCTCCTCGCCGGTGATCGCGCCCAGGGAGCGCACGGCAGCGCGCAGGTCGATCGTCCAGAAATCCCAGGGGAGCTGCTGTTCGGCCGCCGTCAGGGCCCGCTCCAGGCTGGCCGCAGCCGCCGCAGCCAGGTCGCGCTGGCGCTGGTTGAGGGCCACCTGCAGACCCTCCAGCGGCCCGGCGCCGCAACAGCGCAGCAGGGCGGCCTCCAGCGCCGCCAGCCCCTCGCCGCTGAGGGCGGAGAGGCTCAGGTCCGCCGGCGGCGGCAGGGCGGCGGCACCGGTCTCCAGCCCGGCCGGGATGCCGGCCGCATCGGCCTTGTTGCCCACCAGCAGCAGGGGAACGCCGGCGGGCACTTGCTGGCGCAGGACCTCGTCGTCCGCCGTCCAGCCGGCGGCCAGATCGAACAGCAACAGCACCGCGTCAGCGGCCGCCAGCGCCTCGCGGCTGCGGGCGATGCCCAGCTGCTCCACCCGATCGCTGGTGGGGCGGATGCCGGCGGTGTCGAGCAGGGTGAGCGGCACACCGTCGAGCACCAGCTCGCTCTCCAGCAGGTCGCGGGTGGTACCGGGCAGGTCGGTCACGATCGCCCGCTCGCGGCGGCTGAGCCGGTTGAGCAGGCTCGATTTGCCCACGTTCGGCCGGCCCACGATCGCCACCCGCAGGCCCTCGCGCAGCAGCTCCCCCTGGCGGGCCTCAGCCACCAGCTGCTCCAGCTCGCTGCGCACCGCCGCCAGCTCGGCCGCCACCGCCGCGCCATCCAGGGGCGGCAGGTCCTCTTCGAAATCCACACGCGCCTCCAGTTCGGCCAGCTGGTCGAGCAGGCGGCCGCGCAGGGCGACCATGCGCCGCTGCAGGCCGCCGTCGATGCCGGCCATCGCCAGCTGGGCGGCCCGGCGGCTGCGGGCACTCACCATCTCGCCGATGGCCTCGGCGCGGGTGAGGTCGAGGCGGCCGTTGAGAAAGGCCCGCTGGCTGAACTCCCCGGGCAGGGCGCGGCGCGCCCCCGCCGCCAGCACCAGCTCCAGCACCCGCCGCACCGCCACCAGGCCGCCGTGGCAGTGCAGCTCCACCACGTCCTCCCGGGTGAAGCTGCGCGGCGCCTGCATCAGCAGCAGCAGGGCCTCGTCCACCCGCTCACCGCTGGCGGGATCCACCACGTGGCCATAGAGCACCCGGTGGCTCTCCCATTGCTGCCGGCCCGGTGCGGCAAAAAGGGTGCGGCCGATCGCCAGCGCCCGGGGCCCGGAGATCCGTACGATCGCCACACTGCCCTGGCCCGGAGCCACGGCCGTGGCCACGGCGGCAATGGTGTCTGCCGCTCCCGCTGCAATCTCTGCCATGCCCCCATTTCAGCCCCCCATCCCCTCCCTGGGGGCTGCTCTCAGCCGACTCGGTGAGCGCGCCAGAGCGCTGATCGCCTGGCTCTGGGCCCAGGAGGGCAGCCACGGCCAGCGGGCCCGGGGGCTGGCGGCCGGCATCTTCTGCGGCTGTTTTCCCTTCTTCGGCTTGCAGACCCTGCTGGGCATAGGCCTGGCCACCCTGGTGCGGGGCAACCACCTTCTGGCCGCTGCCGGCACCTGGATCAGCAACCCCTTCACCTACGTGCCCCTCTACTGGTTCAACTACTGGCTGGGCTGCTTGCTGCTGGGGCCGGGCCAGGGCTGGCCGGGGCTCGGAACCCTGCAGGCCGAGGGTCTGAAGCAGCTGGGCTGGAGCGTGGCCAGCCGGCTGTTGCTGGGCTCCACCCTGGTGGGTGCCGCCAGCGCGGTGGCCGGCGGCTGGCTCTTCTGGTGGTGGCTGGAGCGGGAACAGCGCCAGCGCGGCTGAGGCCCCCGGACCGGCTCAGGGGCTGGATGGGCCCGGGCAGAGCATCAGGTCGATGCAGCCGCCCTTGGGCTCGGCCCATTCCCTGAATTCCGCCGCCAGGGCCCGCTGCTCCGGCCCCTGGGCCTGCAGCAGCTGGAGACGGTCATGCACCAGGGCCAGGGTGTGGTCGATCAGCTGGGCCGCCTGTTCGGATGTCATGGGGAAGCACAACGCTGGGGGCGTCGTAGGCGTGGCGCCCCGGGACTGCTGTCGCCTTTGCCACGCCGAGCCGGCCAGATGGGCAGACCCTCACAGAACCGCTTGCAGGCAAGGGCTTTCAGCCTGTCAGCCAGCCCTCAACCGATGCCGGTGCGGGCGATGTCCAGCACGTCGGCCATCGAGCGGATCTGGTTGAGGGTGGCCGCCAGTTGGCTGGCGCTCTCCAGCTCCACCCGCAGGTCGATGCGGGCGGGCTTGCCGGGGTTGGTGCGCACGCGGGCGTCGCTCACGTTGATGCGGTGGTCGGAGAGGCGGGTGAGGATGTCCTTGAGCACGCCCACCCGGTCGAGCACCTCGATGCGCAGCTGCACCGGATAGCGCCGCAGGCTGATCGCCCCGGGGTTCCAGCGCACGGGCAGGCGCCGCTCCACCGGCATCTGGGCCAGGTTGGCGCAGTCCTGGCGGTGGATGGTGATGCCGTGGTTGCCCAGGGCCACCGCCCCCAGGATCGACTCGCCGGGGAGCGGGCTGCAGCAGCCGCCCAGCCGGTATTCCAGCCCCTCCAGGCCCAGGATCGGGCTGAGCTCGCCCTGCTGCAACTGGCTGGCCGGGCGGGAGGCCGTGGCACTCTCAGCCTGGGCGGAGACGTTGCGGGCCAGGTCCTCGTTGCTGAGCGGCGGCGCAGCGCTCTCAGAAGCAAGCCGCAGCTCCTCCCGCAGCCGGTTGAGCACCTGATGCAGGGTGACCCCGCCGAAGCCGAGCGAGGCGAGCAGATCCTCGGTGCCGATCAGATTGCAGCGGCGGGCCACCTTGACCATCGCCTCGCCGTTGAGCAGGGCGTCGAAGCCATCCCGGCCCAGTTCCCGCTCCAGCATTTCGCTGCCGCGCTGGATGTTCTCGTCGCGGTGGCTCTTCTTGTACCACTGGCGGATGCGGTTGCGGGCCGTGGGGGTGGCCACGAAGTTGAGCCAGTCGAGGCTGGGATGGGCGTTCTTGCCCGTGATCACCTGCACGAAATCACCGTTCTGCAGCGGCGTGGCCAGGGGCGAGAGGCGGTCGTTGATGCGCACCCCCTGGCAGTGATTGCCCACCTCGGAGTGGATGCGGTAGGCGAAATCCACCGCCGTGGAGCCCTTGCGCAGGCCCACCACATCTCCCTTGGGGGTGAACACGAACACCTCTTCATCGAAGAGGTCTTCCTTGATCGAGCGCAGGAAATCGCCGCTGTCATCGCCGACGCCATCGCGCTGCCAGTCCACCAGCTGGCGCAGCCAGTTGAAGCGCGCCGCCTCGGCATCGGCGGCCGCCGGCGAGCCGCCCTCCTTGTACTTCCAGTGGGCGGCAATGCCGTATTCGGCCACCTGGTGCATGTCGGTGGTGCGGATCTGCACCTCGATCGGCCGGTGGCGGCCGATCACCGCCGTGTGCAGCGACTGGTAGCCATTGGGCTTGGGCAGACCGATGTAGTCCTTGAAGCGGCCCGGAATCGGCCGGAAGGTGTCATGCACCACCGCCAGGGCCCTGTAGCAGCTCTCCAGGTTGGGGCAGAGGATGCGCAGGGCCGCCACGTCGTAGATCTCGTGGAAGGCCTTCTGCTGGCGCTGCATCTTGCTCCAGATGCCATAGAGGTGCTTGGGCCGGCCGCTCACCTCACAGCTGTCCAGCCCCACCGCCGCCAGCCGGTCGCGCAGCAGCTGCACGGTCACCGCCAGCCGATCCTCCCGCTCGCTGCGCTTGGTGGCCACCTGCTGCTGCACGTCGCGGTAGGCCTCGGGCTCGAGGATCTTGAAGGCCAGGTCCTCCAGTTCCCACTTGAAGCGGCCAATGCCCAGCCGGTTGGCCAGGGGCGCGTAGATCTCCCGCGTCTCGCGGGCGATGCGCAACTGCTTCTCCGGTTTGAGCGCCCCCAGGGTGCGCATGTTGTGCAGGCGGTCGGCCAGCTTCACCAGCACCACGCGGATGTCGCTGGCCATCGCCAGGAACATGCGGCGGAGGTTCTCCGCCTGGGCTTCGGTCTTGTTGGTGAAGTGGATGCCGCCGAGCTTGGTCACGCCCTCCACCAGGGCCCGTACCTCGGCGCCGAAGTGGCCCTCGATCTCCTCCGGGGTGACGTCGGTGTCCTCCACCACGTCGTGGAGGAAGCCGGCGGCGATCACCCCGGCGCTGGCGCCGATGTCGCGCAGCAGGTCGGCGACGGCGATCGGATGGATGATGTAGGGCTCGCCGCTGGCGCGGAACTGGCCCTGATGGAGCTGGAAGGCGAAATCAAAAGCCGAGGCCAGCAGGGCCTCGGCATCGGTGGGACAACTCTCTCCCGCCCCGGGGGGAACATGGTCGATGCAGCGCTGTAACCACTCCGGCAACGGCACGCCGTAGTCGGCCGGCGTGTGGATGGGAGGTCGTGTGGGCGGGTCGCCGGCCAGGTTCGGAGGATCAGCGGTCGCCCGAGCCGTGTTCGCCCGAGCCGTGATGACTCCCGGTGCGGGCTCCGCAGCCCTGAGGGCCTGCGGAGAGGGATCCAGATCGGTGACCGCCCGGAGCATGCGACCCTGCGCAGTCACCTCATCGTATGCAGCCGCTGCCACCATCGGCAGCAGATCTGCGTCCGCGCACCCAAGCTAGGGGCCATGACCCAGCCCGTTCTCCGCCTTGCCGGCCTCAGCGTGCGCTACCCCCAGGCGGAGCGCTTCACGCTCCAGCAGCTCGATCTGGAGCTGAACCCCGGGGAGACCCTGGCCCTGGTGGGCCCCTCCGGCTGCGGCAAGAGCACCGTGGCCCGGGCAGTGCTGCAGCTGTTGCCCCCGGGCAGCAGCTGCACGGGCAGCGTGCTGCTCGCGGGCCAGGACCCTCGCCAGCTGGCCCGCGCCGACCTGCGCCGCCTGCGGGGCGAGGCGGTGGGCCTGGTGTTCCAGGACCCGATGACCCGTCTCAATCCCCTGCTCACGATCGGAGGCCATCTGGCCGACACCCTGGCCGCCCACCGGCCAGCCTGGCGGCGTCCGGAGGTGCGCCGCCAGGCGGAGGAGCTGCTGGAGCGGGTGGGCATCAGCCCGCAGCGCTACGGCAGCTACCCCCATGAATTCAGCGGCGGCATGCGCCAGCGCCTGGCGATCGCCCTGGCCATGGCCCTGCGGCCGCCCCTGGTGATCGCCGACGAGCCCACCACCAGCCTGGATGTGGCGGTGGCGGGCCAGGTGATGGCGGAACTCACCCAGCTCTGCCGGGAAGCGGGCAGTGCCCTGCTGCTGATCAGCCACGACCTGGCGATGGCCGGGCGCTGGTGCGACCAGATCGGAGTGCTGGACGAGGGCCGGCTGATCGAGCGCGCCCCCTCCTTCCAGTTGCTCACCTCCCCCCGCTCAGCCCTGGCCCAGCGCCTGGTGGCCCGGGCCCGGGAGCGGGAGGGGCGCGACAGCCAACCGCCCCAGGCCGCGCCCCTGCTGCTGGAGATCGAGGCGCTGCGCTGCTGGCACCCGCTGCCGGGCCTGCCCTGGCAGCGCCAGTGGCTGAAGGCCGTGGACGGGGTGAGCCTGCGGCTGCAGCAGGGCGAGACGATCGGCCTGGTGGGGGCTTCCGGCTGCGGCAAGAGCACCCTCTGCCGGGCCCTGATGGGCCTGGCGCCGGTGCGGGGCGGGGCGGTGCGCCTGGAGGGGGTGGACCTGCAGCAGTTGAAGGGAGGTGCGCTGCGGCGGGCGCGGCGGGCGATCCAGATGGTGTTTCAGGACCCACTGGCCTGTCTCAACCCGCAGATGCGGGTGGGGGAGGCGATCGCCGATCCCCTGCTGATCCACGGCCTGGCCAGCCGCGCCGCCGCCCGGCAGCGGGCCCGGGAGCTGCTGGAGTCCGTGGGACTCACGCCGCCCGAGGCCTTCGAAAACCGCCTGCCCCGCCAGCTCTCCGGGGGGCAGCAGCAGCGGGTGGCGATCGCCCGCGCCCTGATCCTGGAGCCGAAGGTGCTGCTCTGCGATGAGAGCGTGAGCATGCTCGACGCCGAGGTGCAGGCCGATGTGCTCGACCTGCTGCGCGGGCTGCAGGCCCGCCTGGGCCTGGGCATGCTGTTCGTGACCCACGACCTCTCGGTGGCCAGCGGCTTCTGCCACCGGGTGATCGTGCTCGACGGTGGCCGGATCGTGGAAGAGGGGCCCGGCTCCCGCCTGCTGGCCGACCCCCAGGCGGCGATCACCCGCACCCTGGTGGAGGCCTGCCCGAGGCTGCCGGTTTAGGCGGCCAGGCTCCACCAACGGGGCTTCATGAAGTAGTCCTCGTCCTCGTACTCCACCAACGCGCCGTCGGCGAACGCCACCAGGTCGGCCGGCGACACGGTGAAACCCAGCTCGCGGGCCATCGCCGCCACCTCATCGGCATCCGCCGCCCGGGTGGTGGAGAGCTGCTCCTCCAGGGCGGCGTCCTGCTGCACCCGCTGGATGAAGGCCTGGAGATCGCTCTGCGCCATGGAACGGGATACAATCGGCAACACCGCTGCAGTCTGGGGGTCGGGGTGCTGGCGGCGAAGCACGGCGAGCAGTTTGTCAAACACCGCCGGCAGCGGCGCCTCGCACACCATCCGCTCGCCCGATACCGGGTGGTTGAGCCCCAGCTGCACCGCATGCAGGGCCTGGCCAGGGAGGGCCACCGGCAGGCGCCGGGCCCGGGAGTAGGTGGGATCGCCCACGATCGGGTGGTTGATGTGGGCGCAGTGCACCCGGATCTGGTGGGTGCGGCCGGTGTCGAGCTTGAAGCGCAGCAGGGCGTAGTCGCCCAGGCGCTCGATCACCCGCCAGTGGGTGCAGGCGTGGCGGCCGCTGGCGTCGTCGACCACGGCATATTTCTTGCGGTCGGCGGGGTGGCGGCCGATGGCGCCCACGATCGTGCCGGCATCGGCGGCCGGCTGGCCATGCACCACGGCCAGGTATTCGCGCGAGGCGATCCGCTTCTGGATCTGCACCTGCAGCTTCACCAGGGCTTCCTGGCTCTTGGCCACCACGATGCAGCCCGTCGTGTCCTTGTCGAGCCGGTGCACAATCCCGGGCCGCAGCTCGCCGCCGATGCCCGGCAGGTCGGGGCAGTGGTGCAGCAGGCCGTTCACCAGGGTGCCGTGCTTGTTGCCCGGCGCCGGATGCACGGTGAGGCCGGCGGGCTTGTTGAGCACGATCAGGTGTGCGTCCTCGAACAGCACATCGAGGGCCATGGCCTCGGGCTTGAGGTAGTCGAGCGGCTCGGGCGGCGGCATCCAGAGCTCCACGATGTCGCCCTGGCGCAGGGGGGTCTTGGCCCGGCCAGTGACGGCGTTCACGCGCACATAGCCGGCGTCAATGAACTTCTGGATGCGCGAGCGGCTCTGCTCCGGCCGCTGGGCCACCAGCCAGCGATCCAGCCGCATCGGCATGGGCCTGGGATAGGTGAGGGTGAGCAGCTCGCCTTCGCCCTGGCCGAATCCCTCCATCTGCCCACCGGTGCTGGTGCCCCTGCAGCCTGCCAGTTCACCCGCGAGGCCTGAGTTGATCGATCTGGGTCAAACGCCGCTGCCATAGTGAGGGACCCGATCGGTGGTGTACCGGGCCTTGGACGGTGTTGCCGATCGCGCTGTGCTGGAGGCCCGGCGGGATCTGCTGCTCTGCCTGCTGCGGGATCAGCAGGTGCTGGTGGCTGTGTACCCCAGGTTTCTGGCCCTCAGCCTGGCCTTCCGTTCCGGGGCTGGCGATGGCTCCCCCCTGAAAACCCTCGTGTTTGCCACCTCCGCGGCCGAGGGGCTGGCCCAGCTGGCGCAGGCCCCAGGCCCCTTCCACCTGCTGGTGAGCGAACACCTGGCCGATGGCCCGGGCCTGGACCTGATCCGGGCCGCCAAGGCCCGCTCCCCCGAGCACCGCTGCCTCCTGGTGCTCACCCACAACCATCGCGTGCTGGTGCAGGCCGCCCTGGAGAGCGGGGCCGATGCCCTTGTGCAGGAGGAGAGCCTGGGGCGCACCGGGGCCCTGGTGTTTGCGGTGGAGCAGGTGCTCAAGGGCCACACCTTCGTGGATCCGACCCTGGAACAGGAGCCCCCGGAGGTTGGAGCGGAGCCTCTCAGCCAGCTCACCCCCAGGGAGGTGTCCGTGCTGCAGCTGGTGGCCCATGGCCTCAGCAACCGGGAAATCGGCGAGCAGCTCCTCATCGCCACCACCACTGCCCGCGACCACGTGCAGGACATCCTGCGGCGGCTGGGAGTGCGGAGCCGGGCAGCGGCGGCCGTCGAGGGAGTGCGGCGGGGCTACTGCCACTGACAGGCGACACGCCCACGGACCCGGCCGTCATCAAGGCTGGCAAGGGGGTGCCCGGACGGGGCCAGTTGTTGCTGGATGGGCAGTTGGTGGGCCAGGCAGACTTCGCAGCCACGGGTGCCGATCCAGGATGGGGATGCGGAGCTGCGTCGGATCCTCAGCCGGCATTGAGGGCGGGGGGCGCCTCGAAAAGGGTCATCGCTGCAGGAGAGCCCGCCGGAAGGCAGCCGTTGGGAGGATCGGTGCGTTGTGCCCCAGATCAGCCACCACCACCAGCTCCGCCACGCCGGGTGAAAAGGCCCGGTGAAGCGCGCGTGCATGGCGGGGCGGCACAACCTTGTCGTTGGCCGCCGCCACGATGGTGGTGGGGGCTTGTACCCGGGGGGCTTCCGCTGCCGCATCCCAGCGATCCTGCAGCAGGAGGTCGATCGGGAGCCAGGGCATGGCGCCGCGGGCCACCGCCAAAAGGCTGTCGAAGGGCACCAGCAACACCAACCGTTGGACGGGCTGCGTGGCGGCCAGATGCACCGCGGGCCCGGTGCCCAAGCTGCGGCCCACCACCGAGATGGCGCTGTGGTGCTGGGACACGAGGGCATGGAGGGCCTGGGCATCGGCGCGGATGGCTGCTTCGCTGGGGGTACCTTGGCTGCCGCCATAGCCGCGGTAGTGGAGCAGGTAGAGGGCGGTATCGGGCAGCAGGGCGGCCAGGTCTGCCCGGGTGAGGGACACATCCTCGGCATTCCCGCCGAAGTAGATCAGGGCCCTGGGGCCCGGATGGGGCCGGTGGGCCACGAGAACCTTGGTGCCGGCCACCTGCAAAACCAGTTGCTGGGTGGGATCAGCGGCGGGCTGGGGAAAGTAGATGAAGTTGCGCTGGGTGGCGCCCATCAGCAGGCACACCGCCCCGTAGCCCAAGGCGACACACGCGGCCCATCCCTGCCAGCTGGCAATCGTCATCCATCCAGGCTCGCACCAGGGGCCAGGGCCAGCCATTCCCTGCAAATGTTCCCTGCAGATGAAGGATGGACCGGGCCTGGGCCCCGTTCGTAGGACTCCGCTACAGACCCGGAGCCCCCATGGTTCAGACCCCGTCGTCCCCCATCAGCGTGGCGATCAGCGGCAAGCGCTGGTGGAAGGGCTTCACGGCCGAGCTCACCATCACCAACACCAGCGGCCGGGACCTGGCCAGCTGGAGCACCACCTTCGACACTCCCCATCGCATCACCGGAACCCCCTGGGGAGTGACGCTCACCAGCGTGGAGCTGGGGAACGGCCTCATCCGCTACACCCTCACCGGCAGCGGCTGGGGTGCCTCGCTGAAGGCTGGGGCCTCCGTGAAGGTGGGCTTCAACGGCAGCCAGGGCGTCGGAATCGGCAACGAAGGCGCCCTCACCGCCGATCTGCTGCTGGCGCCAGGCACAGCACCCAGCCCTGCTCCGAGCCCGGAAGCTCCGCCCTCGCCCACGCCCACGCCGGCCCCCGCCACCCTCCAGGTAGTGGTGGGCGGCACCCGCTGGTGGAACGGCTTCACCGCCGAGCTCACCATCACCAACAACAGCGGCAAGGACCTGAAAAGCTGGAGCACCAGCTTCGACTCTCCCCATCAGGTGAGCGGAGCGCCCTGGGGGGCGACCCTGAGCCGGGTGAACCTGGGGGCGGGATTGACCCGCTACACCCTGACGGGCAGCGGCTGGGCTGCCGGGCTGAAGGCCGGCGCCTCCGTGAAGGTGGGCTTCAGCGGCAGCCAGGGGATCAGCATCGGCAACGAGGGGGCCCTCACAGCGGCCCAGCTCTTTGGCACCGTTGCTCCTCCTTCTCCACCCAGCCAGCCAACGCCTCCCACCCCGGAGCCGCCGTCGTCCGAGCAGGGGTATGGCGAAGCCCTGCGGCAATCCTTTCTCTTCTATGAGGCCCAGCGCTCCGGGGATCTCGATGAGGCCAGCAACCGCATTCCATGGCGTGGCGATTCCGGCCTGCGGGATGGGCGCGACGGGGTGTATTTCGGGGATCGCACCTCGGCCAACCTGCAGGCGGGGCTGAGCCTGGATCTCACCGGCGGCTATCACGATGCCGGCGACCACGGCAAATTTGGCCTGCCCCTGGCCACCACCCTCTCCACCCTGGCATGGGGCGGGCTGGCCTTCGAGCGCGGCTACACCGCCACGGGCCAGCGCGATGAGCTCCTGAGCACCGTGAAATGGGGCACCGACTATCTCCTCAAGGCCCATGGCACCGATGCCACAGGGGCCACCCGCTACTTCGTGGCCCAGGTGGGCCATGTGCCCGCCGACCATGCCCTCTGGAGCGCCCCGGAGAGCCAGACCATCCCCCGTCCCGCCATGGCGGTGACCCCCACCAAGCCAGGGTCGGACGTGGCGGCGGGCAGTGCGGCGGCCCTGGCCTCCGCTTCCATCCTCTTTCGCCGCAACGGCGAGGTGGCCTACGCAGACACCCTGCTGAGCCACGCTGAATCCCTTTATCGGTTCGCCGACACCTACCGGGGCAAGTATTCCGATTCCCTGCGGGAAGTGCGGGATTATTACAACTCCTGGAGCGGCTACAACGACGAACTGAGCTATGGGGCGGCCTGGCTGGCCCGGGCCCGCGAGGCGGCCGGCGCTGATGGCAGCGCCTATCGCAACCAGGCGCTGCAGATCTATCGCCAATCCATCGGCGGCCTGGGCAGGGGCTGGACCCTCAACTGGGATGATGTGTCCTACGGCACGGCGGTGCTGCTCGCCCAGGACACGGGCGACAGCAAGATCCAGGCCGATGTGCGCGGTTGGCTGGACAGCTGGGTGGAGGGCACCAATGGCGTGCAGATCACGTCCGGGGGGCTGCGCCACATCAGCCAGTGGGGCTCCCTCCGCTATGCCGCCAACACGGCCATGGTGGCCGGTGTGGTGGCCGACAGCCTGATCGATCCTGGTGGTACCTATTCCAAGCTGGCGGCCGACACCATCGACTACATCCTGGGCGACAACCCCCGTGGCTCAAGCTATGTGGTGGGCTACGGCACCAACTCGCCCCGGCAGCCCCATCACCGGGGGGCGTCCGGCGTGGGCTGGGAGGGCTTCCGCAATGGCCTGCCCAACGCCCACACCCTCTACGGCGCCCTAGTGGGCGGGCCCGATCGTCCCAACGACTTCTCCTATGCCGACGTGCGCAGCGATTACATCCGTAACGAGGTGGCCATCGACTACAACGCCGGCTTCAGCGGGGCCTTGGCCTTTATGAGTCAGCAAGCGATGGGATTGTGAGGTTGGCATGCACGTATCAGGACTCAGGCATTCCTCAGTCCGAGAGCGGCAGCAGTTTCGGCACGCACCTTGGTGAGCAGCGCCTCGTCCTGCTTGAGATCATGTCCATAGGAAGGGATGATTTCACACATTTTTGCCTTCCAATCACCAACGAGATCATCACGCAAGACGGTCTCAATCATGGTCACCATGATGTAGGTGGCCGTCGAGGCGCCTGGCGATGCGCCAAGCAGGGCCACCAACGTTCCGTCAGCTGCAGCCACGATCTTGGTGCCAAACTCAAGCTGACCAGCGAAGTGCTTCTCTCTTTCGATAATCTGCACTCTCTGACCTGCAACCGCCAGTTCCCAGTCTTCCTCGTTGACGTTTGGATAATACTGCCTCAGAATCTTGAAGCGATGGGCCTTGCTCTGCAGAACCTGACCCAACAGATATTCCTCCAACGGGAAGTTATCTTTGGCTACAGAAAGCATCGGCAGAAGGTTGGCCAGGCGCAGCGATCGGGGTAGATCGCAGTAGGAGCCATGCTTCAGGAATTTGGTGGAGAATCCCGCATAGGGCCCGAACAGGAGCCACCGCTTGCCCTCAATGATGCGGGTGTCGAGGTGGGGCACCGACATAGGCGGTGAACCGGCTGCCGCCTTGCCATAGACCTTGGCACTGTGTTGATTCACCACCTCAGGCTTGTCGCAGCGCAGCCACACCCCGCTGACCGGGAATCCGGCAAAGCCATGGGATTCCGGGATGCCGGATTTCTGCAACAGGGTGAGGGCAGCACCACCGGCACCGAGAAAAACGAAACGCGCGTCAACCATGCGCTCGCTGCCCGAAACCGCATGGCGCACAACCACCCGCCATCCCCCCTCGGGCCGGCGCTCCAGGTTGATCACATCTTCATCGAAGTGCACCTTGAAATCGTCGTGCTTGCGCAGCACAGCGAGCAGGTTGCTGGTGAGAGCGCCGTAGTTCACATCAGCGCCGTTGCCCATATGGGTGGCAGCAACCGGTTGCCCGGGGTCACGCCCCTCCATCACCAGGGGAGCCCATTCCGCGATCCTGGCATGATCTTCTGAATACTCCATACCGCGGTAGCAGTGATGGGCACTCATCAAGGCATGGCGCTTCCTGAGAAAGTCCTGGTTATCACGACCCATCACAAAGCTCATGTGAGGCACTGGATGGATGAAGCTGTCGGCTGAAGCGATCAGCCCTTTGCTCACCAGATACGACCAGAACTGGCGGGACAGATCAAATTCAACATTCACTTCCAGAGCTGTGGAGATATCCACCGTGCCGTCCTTGCGCATCGGTGTGAAATTCAGCTCACAGTTGCCCGCATGACCCGTGCCGGCGTTGTTCCAGGCGCCGGAGCTCTCCTGGGCCTCCTGGGGCATGCGCTCGATCATCTCGATCGCCAGGTCGGGCTTGAGCTCCTTGAGGAAGACGCCCAGCGACGTGCTCATGATGCCGGCTCCCACCAGGAGCACATCCACCGATTCGCGGTTCATGCCTGCACCTCTGCTGTGAAGCGAACGTCGGCTCCAGGAGCCAGCACCACATACACGCGGCGCCAGGGCTCTTGATCAAGCAGCCGCCAGGAGTGACCGCCTCCTGCCGTATCTTCGGCCAGCAGCAGGATCGAGGGGTCCAGGGTGAAATGCTTGTCTTCTCGGGTGACGAAATCGAGCGTGCCGCTCAAAGTGATCACAAATTGGCGAGCTGGTGCCGTGTGCCAATCAAATGAACCCCCCGAATCTGTTTGCTGCAACGACATACTCACGACATCCATCTTATGGCTCAGAAAATCACCGCGGGCGCCAACCCGAAGATCGATCACACCGCTTTGGAAATGGGACTGGCCATCATCACCAGTCCACAAACGGATACATTTCAGCATGTTGCGCTAAGCCAAGCAGCCTTTCCTACCCAATCTAAATCGACCGATTAACTGGGCGAGGATCGTTGCGAACGTTTATAATAGAAGAGATGGCCGATATCGACCAATGACGGACATGCGCAGTGAATCCGACAGCCTCGGCGCGGTGGCCGTCCCTGCCGACCGGCTATGGGGGGCCCAGACCCAACGATCTCTGGAACATTTCAGCATCGGCAAGGACCTGATTCCCGCCGAACTTGTGTGCGCCTATGCCCAGCTCAAAAAAGCGGCCGCCAACGTGAATCATGCCCATGGCCGGCTTGCGGACAATGTTCATCAGTTGATTGTGCAGAGCTGTGCGGAGATCCTCACAGGCCAGCATCAGGAGATGTTTCCCCTGCACGTGTGGATGACCGGGTCCGGTACCCAGTTCAACATGAACGTGAATGAGGTGATCTCCAACCGCAGCTGCCAGATCGCCGGCACGCCACTGGGCAGCAAGACACCCGTGCATCCCAATGACCATGTGAATATGTCGCAGTCGTCGAACGACACCTTTCCGACGGCGATGCATCTCGCGGCGGCGGTGGAAACCGTCACCCGCCTGATTCCGGCGGTTCAGGCGTTGCATGATGCCATCGCCGCCAAGGCGGAGCTCTGGGCCGACATTGTGAAAATCGGGCGCACCCACATGCAGGACGCCACGCCCTTGACACTCGGTCAGGAATGGTCTGGTTACAGCGGCATGCTCGCCGATGATCTCGAGCGGCTGCGCGATGCGCTCAAGGGTGTCTATCAACTGGCGATCGGTGGCACCGCAGTGGGCACCGGACTCAATGCATGCATAGGCTTTGCCGAAGAAACAGCAGCAGAACTCGCCAGGCTGACCGGCCTTCCATTCGTCTCCGCTATCAATAAGTTCACCGTGCAGGGCGCGCACGATGCCTTGGTGCAGCTGTCAGGCACCTTCCGAACCCTCGCCGTGTCACTTTACAAGATCGCCAACGATATTCGGCTGATGTCCTGCGGACCACGCGCCGGTTTTGCTGAGCTGCAGATCCCGGCCAATGAGCCCGGCTCATCGATCATGCCGGGCAAGGTGAATCCAACCCAGTGCGAAGCACTTACTATGCTGGCGGTTCAGGTGATGGCCAACGATGTGGCCGTTGGTTTCGGAGGAGCAAGTGGCTACTTGGAGATGAATGTCTACAAACCACTGATCATTCACAATATCTGCAATTCGATCACATTGATCACCGACGGTTGCACAAACTTCCGCAAGTTTCTGATCGAAGGGTGTGAACCCAATCGTGAAAAGATTACGGCTTATGTTGAGAGTTCCCTGATGCTGGCAACAGCCCTATCTCCCGTAATTGGCTATGACAAAACAGCTCAGATCACCCACCACGCACTAGATAAAAACCTCACACTCAAGCAAGCTGCCATGGATCTTGGCCTGGTGAGCGAAGCTGATTTTAACCGCATCGTTGATCCCACAAAAATGACAGGCCCATCCAACATCAAGGGCTGAATAATCAGCCACAGCCAGGCCTGATCAGATAGCAAGGGCAGCTCTAGCTGAGAAGCCTACGAAAAACGTTGGTATCTGCCAGATCAATCAGCTCTTCACCGCGGCCCGAGAGGATGGTACGCAAGGCAAACAGGGAAAAGCCCTTGGCCTGTTCCACCGTGATCGTCGGCGGAATGATCAGCTCTTCGCGAGCCGTCACCACATCAACCAAGGCAGGACCGTCGTGGGCAAACGCGGCACGTAGGGCTGATTCGAGATCATCAGGCTTGTCCACACGCTGGCCGAATAAGCCGATCGACCTGGCCACCTCAGCAAAGTCGGGGTTATCAAGATCAGTACCAAAGTTAACAAAGCCATTAGCCTTCATTTCCAGCTCCACAAAATTGAGCGAGGAATTGTTGAAGACAACAATTTTCACCGGCAGCCTGTTCTGACGTAGTGTCAGCAGCTCGCCCATCAACATCGCAAGTCCTCCGTCCCCCGCCAGCGCAACCACCTGACGCTCTGGGAATGCCGACTGGGCGCCAATCCCCTGGGGCAGGGCGTTGGCCATCGTGCCGTGCGTGAAAGAGCCGATCAGACGGCGACGACCATTCATGCGCAGATAGCGGGCAGCCCAACCGGTGGGCGACCCCACATCCGGAATGAAAACCGCATCATCAGAGGCCAGATCGCTGACCATGCGGGTCAGGTATTGCGGGTGAATCGGCGACCTGTTGTGATCATTAATGGCCAGGTCATCGAGCCCTTTTCGGGCTTGAACGTAGTGATCTCTGGAGGAATCTAGATGCTGCGTATCGGGGTGATCCTTGAGCATGGGCAGGAGGGCCTGCACTGTGTCCTTCACGCTACCCACAAGGCCGATATCAATCGGGGTTCGCCTGCCCAGATTCTCACCTCTGATATCAACCTGAATGATTTTTGCCTTGGAAGGATAAAACTGTCGATAGGGAAAGTCGGTGCCAAGCAGGAGCAAAACATCGCAGCTTTCAATCGCCCTGTAGCCGGATGTGAAGCCAAGCAGGCCAGTCATGCCGACGTCATAAGGGTTGTCATATTCAATGAACTGCTTACCCCGCAAAGCATGAACCACCGGTGCCTTCAGCTTCTCGGCAATCGCCAACAACTCGCGGTGGGCCCCTTCAACACCTGCTCCGCCAAATATGGTGACTTTTTTGGCTGCATTGAGCAGATCAGCGGTCACCTTCAGCCCATCATCGGTTGGACGCAGGACCCGTGGCACGTATCGGATCGGAGCTGATGGGCGATGGGGCCTGCTCTTTTTCAGGAAGATCTCCCCTGGAATGACCACCACGGCAGCTCCCCTTCGCTCGATCGCCGTGCGCATCGCGATCTCCAGCACTCGAGGCAGCTGCTCGGGATCGCCGACCAACTCGCTGTAGACCGTGGCCTCGCGGAGGACGTCCTGGGGATGGGTCTCCTGGAAGTAGGCACCACCGACTTCAGCCGAAGGAATCTGCGCCGCAATCGCGAGCACAGGAACACGGCTGCGGGTCGCATCGTAAAGACCATTGATCAGGTGAATGCTTCCCGGCCCACAACTACCAACGCAAACGGCCAATTCCCCCGTGAGCGCAGCTTCTCCAGCGGCCGCAAGAGCCGCCGCCTCCTCATGGCGCACGTGCTGCCAGATGATCGAGCCATCGCGGCGGAGAGCATCGGTAAAACCATTAAGTGAATCCCCTGGAATTCCATAGATTCTCTTAACCGACGCATTCTTCAGAACACCAAGTAGGACATCCGCGACTGTCGACATTGGTGAAGGTGCACAGCACCAGGGATCACCCCGAAGCTAGCCAATGTCCCCACGCGGTGCCAGAAGTCTGAGCCGCGAACACCTGGCCAACCCTGACAGGTCTGCCCGCACAGCCAAGTTCTCCTGCTGAACACGACGCCTGCTCAGCAGTCCTCCTGCTCAAACTCAACGGCCACGGATGGCATCGGCCGCCCCGGCGGCAGCTCCAGGGCGATGGCACCCAGGCGGCTGCAGCGGAAGTCGTCGAGCAACTTGGTGGCCATCCGCAGACTGTCGCCGCCGGTGTGGCGCTCGGCCGCAGCCGCCAGCCAGCCCTCCACATCGGGCCCGCCAGCGGCAAGTTCACCCAGGGGAATGCGGTAGCGCGCCTCCAACAGGCCCGCCGCCACCCCGGAGTCCGCCACCCCCTCCAGCAGCCGCAGCAGCTGGGCAAAGGCCAGGGCGGCGCCCTCGTTGTCGTAGGCGGCCTGGCCGATGTCGTCGCAGAGGGCCAGGCGCAGTGCGGCCTGCTGGTCGTCGAGCCGGGGGGGCAGCACGCCGGGGGCATCGAGCAGGTCGAGCTCCTGGCCCAGCCGCACCCAGCGCAGGCTGCGGGTCACGCCGGCACGGCGGGCGCTCTCCACCACCTTCTGGCGCACCAGCCGGTTGATCAGGGCCGACTTGCCCACGTTGGGGAAGCCCAGCATCAGGGCCCGCACCGGCCGGGGTTTCATGCCACGGCCGGCCCGGCGGGCATTGAGATCCGCGCCGGCGCGGATCGCCGCCTGCTGCAGTTGCTTCACACCGGTGCCGGCCTTGGCGTCGCACCACCACACCACCTGTCCCTGGGCGCGGAACCATGCGCTCCAGGCCTGCTGGGCGGCGGGCGGTACCATGTCGCGCCGGTTGAGCACCAGCAGGTGCTGCTTGCCGCTGATCCAGCGCTGCAGGCGCGGGTGGCCGGTGGAGCGGGGAATGCGGGCGTCGCGCACCTCGATCACCAGGTCCACCTTGGCCAGGGCCTCATGCAGGGCCTTCTCGGCCTTGGCGATGTGGCCCGGATACCACTGGATCGCCGGGGCATTGACGCTCAGCTGAGCGGCGAGCTCAGCCATCAGGGCACCACCAGCACCGGACACGGGGCCAGCTGGATCACCCGGGCGGCGGTGCTCTGCTGATCGCTCTCCAGGGTGATGCCGCGGGTGCCCATCACGATCAGGTCGGCGTTGATCTCGTCGGCCACATCGCCGATCACGAAGGCGGCCTTGCCCTCCCGCTCGATCACATCACAGGCCACGCCGGCCTGCTCAAAGCTGCCCCGGGCCTGCTGTAGCAACTCGGCCACGGCCGCCTCCTCGTCGCCGGCCTCCACCACCGAGAGCAGCACGAGGCGACTGCCGTGCTGCTGCACCAGCTTCAGGGCCACGGCGGCGGTCTCCAGCGCCTGGCGGCTGCGGTCGATCGGGAAGAGAACGGTGGGGAACATGGTTGGCGTGGCCGTTGGCAGGGCCCGGGGCCATCCGGGTGCTTCCAGTCTGGCGGGGCAGGGGCAGAAGGGAAGCGCGAACCGGCCGGGCTAAGCTCCCGCGCGTTTATCAACCCTCACGGAGCCGTTCCATGGCGAAGCGATCCCTGGCCAGCCTCAGCGCCGATGAGCTGCGCGGCAAGCGCGTGCTGGTGCGGGTCGACTTCAACGTACCGCTGGACGACTCCGGCGCCATCACCGACGACACCCGCATCCGCGCCGCCCTGCCCACGGTCAACGATCTCACCGGCAAGGGCGCCAAGGTGATCCTGGCCGCCCACTTCGGCCGGCCCAAGGGCCAGGTGAACGAAGGCATGCGCCTCACCCCCGTGGCCGCCCGCCTGAGTGAGCTGCTGGGCAAGCCCGTGGTGAAGACCGACAGCTGCATCGGCCCCGACGCCGAGGCCAAGGTGGCCGCCATGGCAGAGGGCGATGTGGTGCTGCTGGAGAACGTGCGCTTCTTCGCTGAAGAAGAGAAGAACGACGCCGGCTTCGCAGCCCAGCTGGCCGCTCTGGCCGATGTGTATGTGAACGACGCCTTCGGCGCCGCCCACCGTGCCCACGCCTCCACTGAGGGCGTGACCAAGGCCCTCAGCCCCAGCGTGGCCGGCTACCTGATGGAGAAGGAGCTGCAGTACCTGCAGGGCGCCATCGATGAGCCCAAGCGCCCGCTGGCGGCAATCGTGGGCGGCTCCAAGGTGAGCAGCAAGATCGGCGTACTCGAGGCCCTGCTCGACAAGTGCGACAAGATCCTCGTGGGCGGCGGCATGATCTTCACCTTCTACAAGGCCCGCGGCCTGGCCGTCGGCAAGAGCCTGGTGGAAGAGGACAAGCTCGAGCTGGCCAAGGAGCTGGAGACCAAGGCTGCTGCCAAGGGCGTGCAGTTCCTGCTGCCCACCGATGTGGTGCTGGCTGACAACTTCGCACCTGACGCCAACAGCCAGATCGCCAGTGTGGACGCCATCCCCGAGGGTTGGATGGGCCTGGACATCGGCCCCGACTCCGTGAAGGTCTTCCAGGACGCCCTGGCCGACTGCAAGACCGTGATCTGGAACGGCCCCATGGGCGTGTTCGAGTTCGACGCCTTCGCCGCCGGCACCAACGCGATCGCCACCACCCTGGCCGACCTGAGCGGCAAGGGCTGCTGCACGATCATCGGCGGCGGCGACTCCGTGGCCGCCGTGGAGAAGGCCGGCCTGGCCGACCAGATGTCGCACATCTCCACCGGCGGTGGCGCCAGCCTCGAGCTGCTGGAAGGCAAGGTGCTGCCCGGCGTGGCAGCCCTGGATGAGGCCTGAATCAGGCCCCTGGAAGCGAAACGACGACAGGACAGTCCCCGGCAGGCTGCCGGGGACCCCAGGGGGCCTCAGGCCCCCTTGTTGTTGTCCGCCTTCCCTTTGCCCGGTTTCTGGCTGCCATCCTTCTCGGCGCCGCGCTCAGCTCCCCAGCCGGGCAGGTTGTAGCGGCGCTGCAGCTCGGCGAGCTGGTTCATCTGGCTGCGGCGCGTCTCCTTGCCCTTGCGGATGAACTGCTTCTGGCAGCGCTCCACCGCGGCGACATCGCGGGCCTTCATGACGCAGCCCTCCGTCTCCTTGAGGGCCTCCTGGCGTTGGCTGGACTGGCGCTGCTCCAGCTCGCGGCGGGCCGCAAAATACTGCTGTCGCTGTTGGCTGCTGAGCTTGGCCATGGCTTCGGCCTGCTGGCGTTGCGCCGCCTCGCGGCCCTCGGCCAGGGCCTTGCCGGGCTGGAGGGGGCTGGCCAGCAGCAGCAGGGCAGCGGCCAGCAGCAACGGGCGGTGGCGGGAGTGGGTGGTCATGGCACCTCGGTGTTGACCTCTCCAGCCTGGCCCACTCGCTTGACTGGGATGTGACTCACGGTTGGGCAAGTTGTGACCAGATCTGACCGGCCGGCCCTGGGCTGGATCGGCCTGGGGGCCTTGGGGGCACCGATGGCCGCCAACCTGCTGGCTGCGGGCTTTCCCCTGCGGGTGCATAACCGCAGCGCCGGGCCCGAGCAGCCGCTGCTGGCGCGCGGGGCACGGCTGGGGGGGAGCCCCGCGGAGGCCGCGGCCGGGGCTGCCCTGCTGTGTCTGTGTGTGAGCGACGACCAGGCCGCCGAGGCGGTGATCGAAGAGGCCGGGCCCGGCCTGGCGCCAGGCAGCCTGGTGGTGGATTTCTCCACCATCGCGCCTGCCAGCAGCCGGGCGCTGGCCAAACGGCTGGCCAGCCGGCAGGTGGCCTACATCGACGCCCCGGTAACCGGCGGCACGGAGGGTGCCAGGGCCGGCAGCCTGTCGGTGCTGGTGGGCGCTGCGGCGGCCGACCTGGAGCGAGCCCGGCCCGTGCTGGAGGTGGTGGGGGGCCGCATCAGCCACCTGGGGCCGGTGGGCGCCGGCCAGCAGGCCAAGGCCGTGAACCAGGTGCTGGTGGCCGGCAGCTATGCCGCCGTGGCCGAGGCCCTTGCGCTGGGGCAGCGGCTGGGCCTGCCCATGCCCCAGGTGTGCGAGGCCCTGCGGGCGGGGGCGGCCGGCTCCTGGGCACTGGACAACCGCGCCGCCAACATGCTGGAGGGCCACTTCCCGCTCGGCTTCCGGCTGGCCTTGCACCGCAAGGATCTGGCCATCGCCCTGGAGGCCGCCGCCGAGGCCGGCCTGGAGCTGCCCATCAGCCGGCTGGTGGCTGAGCTGGAGGACGACCTGCTGAAAGCGGGCCACGGCGACGACGACGTGTCGGCCCTGGCCCGCTGGTTCAGCCGCGCAGGCTGAAGGTCGATCTGGCAGGTGGTGTCCGCCGCTGGCTCAGCAGCCCGAGGCCACCCCACCCAGGATGCCGCCCACCGCCGCGCCCATCGGCAGCGCCCAGATGCGATTGCGGGAGCGGGAGTTGTGGGCCATCACCGCGCCCACGGTGCCGCCCAGGGCTGCCCCCACCAGCGGCACCACCGGCTGGCAGGTGCGGGGCTGCTGGCCCAGCCCATTGCCGCCGGCCAGGATGGGCGCGGGACGCGAGGGATAAACCGGCACGGGGTAGTCGGTGACCGGGTAGCCGTAGCGGCTCACCAGCGGCGGAGCGAAACCGGGATGGGGGGCGTAACCGGGCTGGACCACGGGCAGGGGGCGGTAGTAGGTCTGGGGTCGGTAGACCGGCTGGAGCTGTGGTTGGCTCACCACCACATGGCGACGCACCAGATAGGCGGTGGGCTGCTGGGCATAGGGCTGCTGGGCATAGCCCTGGGTCTGGGGATAGGCGTAGACGATGGTGTTGGGTTGGCTGTGGGGGAAGGCCTGGGCCGGGGTCTGCAGGGCCAGGGCGGCGAGGGCCAGGGTGAGGCTGGAGATGCGCAGGGTCATGGTGAAGAGGGGGTGTGGAGTGAGGGCGGGCAGCCTCTGCGCTGCCGCCCCTGAACTCTGCGGCGGGCGCCACGGCGAAGTGCTACGCACCCTCCCCGAATCTGTGACCAAATCCGTCCAGAAGCCCAGACCCCTTGCAGCCAGTGGGCTCAGCCCGGGCAATCCGGGGCCGGGGACGCCGCGATCGAGCGGCCACGGATGGCGATGCCGAAGCGCTGCGGGCCGCTGCCGCTGCCCTCCAGCCGTTCCAGCTGGCCGCCGTGGCCCCGGGCCACCCGCGCCGCGATTGCCAGCCCCAGGCCGCAGTGGCCGCTGCCGCCCCGGGCCGCATCCAGGCGCTGGAACGGCATCAGGGCCTGCTGCCAGCGCTCGGCGGCGATGCCAGGCCCGCCATCCCACACCACGATCCGGAAGCCCAGGCCCTCCGGCGCAGCCGCCTCCAGCTGCAGGAGCAGGGGAGGGGCGCCGTAGCTGCGGGCGTTGTCGATCAGGTTGGCCACGGCGCGCCCCAGGGCCACCGGCCGCACCACCCGCTCCAGCGGCTCCAGGGCCAGGGCGAGGTCTGCCGCGGCGATGCCGGCGGTCTGCTCGGCCAGCAGCTGGTCGAGCGGCACCGCCACGGCGGCCTCCTGGTCCACACCACCGGCGAACTGCAGGAACTGGCCGGTGATCCGTTCCATGGCGGTGATGTCCGCCTCCGCCTGCTGCAGGTCCGCGGCGGGCAGACCGGCCAGGCTGAGCCGGAAGCGCAGACGGGTGAGCGGACTCTTGAGGTCGTGGGCGATGCCAGCCAGCATCACCGCCCGCTCCCGCTCGCCGGCCTGCAGCCGCTGCACCATGGCGTTGAAGCGGCCGATCAACTGGCGCACCACAGCAGTACCCCGCTCCCTCTGGGGGTCGGGCCACTGGTCCCGGCCCACCCGCGCCAGTGCCTGCTGCTGCTGGCGCAGGGGCCGCTGCACCTCCCACCAGAAAAACAGCAGCAGGGCCGAGCTGGCCCCCAGACCAAGACCCGCCAGCAGCAGCCAGGGGTCCGGCGGCCAGGGACGCACGGGCGGGATCGGCACCAGCAGCCACACCGGATCGAGCGGCGCCAGCACCTCCACCCACACACCCCGGCGCTCCGCCGCCGCCGGCAGCACCACCGGGCAGGGACTGATGGCGGGGCAGAGCTGCTGGCGCAGCAGCCGGGCCTGGCCCTCCAGCTGCCCCTCGGCCGTGGTGGGAGGGCTGTCCCCCACCCGCAGCGGCAGGCCGCTCAGCCGGGCGAGCTTGCCGGGCGGCAGGCGGTCGAGGGCCAGCTCCGCCAGCCGCAGCTGGAACAGCACCTCCGGGCCCTGCTGGGCGATGCGGTCGCGCTGCAGGCGCTCGGCCAGCAGCAGCTGCAGCTGGGCCGTGCTGAGCAGGGCCACCCCCAGCCCGGCCAGGCCGTACTTAACGGCTGCGAGGCTGGCCATCGGGCACGAACATATAGCCGTAGCCCCACACCGTCTGCAGGTAGCGGGGACGGCCGGGATCGGGTTCCACCAGCTTGCGCAACCGCGACACCTGCACGTCCATGCTGCGGCTGTCGGTGGCCGACTCGGGTCCGCGGGCCAGCTCCACCAGCCGCTCGCGCGAGAGGGGCCGGTGGGGGTGCTGCACAAAAGCGCTCAGCAGGGCGTATTCCCCCGAGGTGAGCACGGTGATCTGCCCGCCCTGCTCCAGGGTGCGGGCCGCCAGGTCGAGCACCTGCTCGCCGATGGCGACCCGCTCCCCATCCGCCAGGGGCGTGCCGGCGGGCAGGGCCACCCGGCGGCGCAGCACGGCCTCGATCCGGGCGCTCAGTTCGCGGGGCAGGAAGGGCTTGGCCAGGTAGTCGTCGGCGCCCTGCTCCAGGCCGATGATCCGGTCCACCGCATCCCCCCGGGCGGTGAGCATCACCACCGGCAGATCGTCGCCGCCGTCGCGCAGGCGGCGCAGGATCGTGAGGCCGTCGTCGCCGGGCATCATCAGGTCGAGCACCACCAGGTCGGGCCGCTGGCTGGCCAGGCGGGCGATCAGCTGCTCGCCGTTGGCCAGGCAGCGCACGTCGTAGCCCTGATCGGTGAGGTAGGTGCCCACCATCTTGCGCAGTTCGGGATCGTCATCGATCACCCAGATGCGCTGGCCAGACGCCATCGGTTCCGCCGGAAACATCTGGTCACAGCTTGCCTGGAACTGGGCAATAACGGACCCGGAGAGGCTGCATAGCCTGACGCCATGACCAGACCGATCCCAGCCCTGACCGCGGCCCTGGCGGCCCTGCTTCTGGTGTGGGGCGCCCCGGCGCAGGCCAGCGAGGAGCAGCATTACCAGCAGCGGCTGCGCCAGCTCTTCGACCAGCTCGACCGCAACGCCGACGGCCGGCTCGACCGGCGGGAGGCGAGCCGCAATGCCTATCTGGAGCGGCATTTCGAGCGGCTCGACCGCGGCGGCAAGGGCTATCTGCTGCCCGGCGACCTGCGCTGAGCGCGGATCAGGGCCTCAGCTGGGCCTTGTCGGCCACCACCCGCACCCGCTTGCTCACGCTCAGCAACCCCTGCGGGTGCACCAGCAGCACCGCCCAGGTCTGGCTGCCCGGGGCGAGCGGGGCCTGCACCGTGCGGAACAGGCCACCGCCACCCAGGGCTCCCAGCTGCAGGCTGGGGCTCTCCAGGCTGGTGGCCTGCTCAGGGGTGAGCTCCACGATCCCGCCAGCCAGGATGGCGCCCTCCAGCGGCTCATCCAGCAGCACGTCCACGTCGTAGCGCTGGCCCGTGAGCACCACGTCGGGGATCTGCAGGGTCACGGCCAGATCCGCCTCGCCGCTGCGCAGGATCGACTGCTCCCGGAGCACGGTCTGGCTGGTGATCCGGCGGCCGTCGCTGTCCAGGGCCAGCTGCTGCTCGGCCTGCAGGAGGAAGCGCAGGGGTCCGTCCTGACGGCTGCCCCGCACCTGCACGGTGACGGTGGAGCGGCCATCGCCCTGGGCCGGGCCAGGGGTGAACTGCCAGCGGGCATCGGGGAACTGGGTCCGCAGCACCCGGCGTTGACGCTCCACCAGGCCGGGATCCAGCCCCGGGCCCGACTGCAACAGGGACTGCAGCTCCCCTTCGCCGTTGAAGGCGGCCTCCAGCGACTGCAGCAGCTGGGGTGTGGGGGGAGCTGCCCGCAGCGGCAGCCAGCTGGCCGCGGTGATCAGGCCGAAGGCCATGGCCAGCCCGGCCGCGGGCCGGCGGGTGGCATGGAGAGCGGACCGGAGACGGGACCGGAGACGTGGGCGTTGAACGCGGAAGGGCCCCATGCGCCTGAGGGAACGGCTTTTAAGTTAGGCGCGCCCGCAGCCCCCTTCCATGCCCAGGCTCCTGATCGCCGCCAGTGGCACCGGTGGGCACCTGTTTCCCGCCCTGGCGGTGGCCGAGGCGCTGCCGCCCCAGTGGCAGATCCAGTGGCTGGGGGTGCCGGACCGGCTGGAGCGGGACCTGGTGCCCAGCCAGTACCCCCTGCACACGGTGAAGGCCGGCGGGCTGCAGGGGCGGGGTCTGCGCAAGCTGCTCAACCTGCTGCGGCTGCTGGCCGCCACCAGCACCGTGCGGCGCCTGATCCGCCGGGAGCGGATCGATGTGGTGTTCAGCAGCGGCGGCTACATCGCCGCCCCGGCGATCCTGGCGGCCCGCTGGAGCCGCATCCCGGTGGTGCTGCACGAGAGCAATGCCGTTCCGGGCCGCGTCACCCGCCTGCTGGGTCGCCTGTGCAGCCGGGTGGCGGTGGGGCTGCCGGCCGCTGCCGAACGGCTGCCCGGCAGCCGGCCGCTGCTCACCGGCACCCCGGTCCGCCACGCCTTTCTGGAGGCCGCCTCACCCCCCGACTGGCTGCCCGCCGGCGACGGTCCCCTGCTGGTGGTGATGGGCGGCAGCCAGGGGGCCGTGGGCCTCAACCGCATGCTGCGGCCCCTGCTGCCCCGGCTGAGCGAGGCGGGCGTGCGGGTGGTGCACCTCACCGGCCACAACGACCCGGAGAGCGGCGGCCCCCTGCCTGAAGGGGTGGTGGAGCGGCCGTTCTGCGACACCATGGCGGGCCTGCTGCAGCACTGCGACCTGGCCATCAGCCGCTCCGGCGCCGGGGCCCTCAGCGAGCTGGCGGTGTGCGGCACGCCGGCGATCCTGGTGCCCTACCCGGCCGCGGCCGACCGCCACCAGGACGCCAACGCCGAAGCTGCCGCCGCCCTGGGCGCCGCCGTGATCGTGCAGCAGCACGAGCCGCAGAGCCCCACCCTGGAGCGCACCCTCTGGCGTCTGCTGGGCCCACGCCTGCGGGGCGTCCAGGGGGAGGCCGATCCGCTGGCGGCCATGCGCCAGGGCATGGCCCAGCTGGCGGAGCGCGCTGCCGATCAGCGGCTGGCCGATCTGCTGGCAGAGCTGGTGTAGGGGGCCGGGGGGAGCTCGGCGGCCAGGGCGCGCAGCAATCGCCGGTTGCCGCGGCGATCCTGCAGCCCCAGCCGCAGCCAACGGCCGTCCAGCCCGGCAAACGTTTGGCACTGCCGCACCAGCACGCCATGGCGATCGGCCAGGGCCCCGGCCAGGGAGCCAAGGTCCTGCTCGCCGCGCAGCAGCAGAAAATTGGCGGCCGATGGCAGCACCCTGAACTGGGGCCAGCACCCCAGTTGCTCGCCCAGCCAGAGCCCTTCCCGGGCCACCCAGTGCTGCACCCGCGCCGTCCAGCTGGCCAGCCAGCCAGGCCGGGCCAGCAACGCCTCCGCCGCCGCCAGGGCCAGACCGTTGAGGGGCCAGGGATCCCGCCACCCCGCCCAGCGCTCCAGCCGCTCCGGGCTGCCGAGGGCATAGCCCAGCCGCAGTCCGGCCACCGCCAGCAACTTGGTGAGGCTGCGGATCACCACCAGGTTGGGATGCTGGGCCAGCAGGGGGATCAGCGACTGAGCCTCGCCGCCCGGCACCAGCGGCAGGAAGGCCTCGTCGCAGATCACCAGGGCGAAGCGGGCCAGCAGGGGCTCCAGGGCGGCCCGGCTCCAGAGCTGGCCGGTGGGGTTGTGGGGGTTGGTGATCCAGAGCACCGCGGCCTCCCCAGCGCTGGCAGGGGGCTGGGGGAAGGGCTGGGGGAAGGCCCCGTCCCAGTCCAGGGGCAGGGCCCAGGACCGGTGGACGCCGCCCCAGCAGGCGAGGGCACGCTGGTAGTCGGCAAATCCCGGCGCCGGCAGCAGGCTGACGCCAGCCGCCGCCGCGTCGCGGGCGGCCCAGGTGAACAGCTCGGCGGCGCCGTTGCCGGGCAGCACCCAGGCGGGCGCCAGATCATGCAGCTCCGCCAGGCAGCGCCGCAGGTCCTGCCAGTCGCGGTCGGGGTAGACCCGCAGCGGCGAGCCGGCCACCGCCCGCACCAGGGCCAGCCGCAACGCCAGGGGCGGCCCGAAGGGCACCAGCGAGGCACTGGCATCGAGCAGGGAGCCGGGCCGCCGCCCCAGCTGCCGCGCAGCCGCGGCCAGGTTGCCGCCGTGGCGCTGGGTGGCATCGGCACGGGCCATCGGCGAACGCTAGGGCGGCGGCAGGGCCACAATCGGGGCAGCCCAGCCCGCTGCCGCCGTTGAACACACGCCTCGACGACCAGGTGGAGGCCATTGGCCGGGTGCTGCTCGGCAAAGAGCCAAGCGTGCGCCTGGCCCTGAGCTGCCTGCTGGCCGGCGGCCACCTGCTGCTGGAGGACCTGCCCGGCACCGGCAAGACCACCCTGGCCGAGGCCCTGGCCCGCAGCTTCGCCCTGGACTTCCGCCGGGTGAGCTTCACCAGCGACCTGCTGCCGGCCGATCTCACCGGCATCAACGTGCTCGACCCGGCCAGCGGCAGCTTCCGCTTCCAGCCCGGGCCGCTGTTCACCCAGGTGCTGCTGGCCGACGAGATCAACCGGGCCAGCCCCCGCACCCAGAGCGCCCTGCTGGAGGCGATGGCCAGTGGCCGGGTGAGCGTGGATGGCACCAGCCACCCCCTGCCCCGGCCGTTCATGGTGATCGCCACCCAGAACAGCCTCGACCAGGTGGGCACCGCCCCCCTGCCGGAATCCCAGCTCGACCGCTTCCTGATGCGCCTCAGCCTCGGCTTCCCGGAGCGGGCGGCGGAGCGGGCCCTGCTGGCGGGCCAGGCCCTGCCCCTCTCCGGGCTGGCCACCGGCCGCCAGCCGGACGACCTGCTCGCCCTGCAGCAGCACTGCCGCGGCCAGCACTGCAGCGACACCCTGCTCGACTACCTGCTCGACCTGGTGGCCGCCAGCCGCACCGCCCAGGCCCCCGGGGCGCCCCTCTCCCCCCGGGCCTCCCAGGGGCTGCTGGCGGCCGCCCGGGCCTGGGCCCTGCTGGAGGGGCGCGCGTTCGTGACCCCGGATGACGTGCAGGCCGTGTTCCCGGCGGTGGCCGAGCACCGGCTCGATCCTGCCGCCAGCGGCCAGCTCAGCCGCGCCCTGCTGGAGCAGGTGGATGCGATCCGCTGAAACCCCCTCCGCCGAAACGCCTTCCCATAGCGAGCGGCGGTGGCCGGAGGGATTGGGCCGGCTGCACACAGGGGAGGCGCTGCGCCTGCACCTGCGCAACCTCTACATCCTGCCGACGCGCTTCGGGGGCCTGTGGCTGGCCGGTGCCGCGCTGCTGCAGGTGGTGGGCATCCAGACCCAGCGCAACGGCCCGCTGCTGCTGAGCTTTCTGCTGCTGGCGCTGCTGCTGCTGGCCATGCACCTCACCCACGCCAACCTGCAGGGGCTGGAGCTGCGCTGCGCAACCCCCGCCCCCGGCTTCGCCGACGCAGCGCTGGCCTACCCCCTGCTGCTGCACAGCGACAGCTGGCGCGAGGGCATCGAGCTGCGGCTGGCGGACGGCCCGCCCAGCCCGCCGCTGCGGCTGTGCGCCGGCGTCAACCCGCTGCTGCTGGAGTGGCACTGCCGGCGGCGCGGATTCCAGACCCCGGGAGCACTGCTGATCCGCAGCACGGCCCCCCTGGGGCTGTTCGTGTGCTGGAGCCGCTGGCAGCCGCCCGTGCCCCAGCTGGTGATCCCGGCGCGGCGGCGCGGCCCGATCGCCCTGGCCCCCAGTCCGCCGCCCCAGGCCCCCGGTGGCCCCGCAGCGGCTGCCAGAGGGGAGGGCATCGACCACTGGCACGACCTGCGCCCCCAGCGCCCCGAGGACAGCCAGAGCCGCCTGGCCTGGAAGGCCCTGGCCCAGGGCCGCGGCCGCCTCACCAAGCTATTCCAGGCGGAGGGCCACCAGCCCCCCTGGCTCACCCTGGCCCCCCAGGTGCCCCATGAGCAGGCCCTGGAACACCTCAGTGCGGCGGTCTGGCAGCGCAGCCAGGCCGGTGAACGCTTCGGACTGCTCCTGCCCGATCAGCCCATCCCCCCCGGCCAGGGCAAGGAGCACCGGGAGCGCTGCCTGCGGGCCCTGGCCCTGAGCCGCTGATGACCAGCGCCCCCCTGCCCCCGAAGCGGCTGCAGTGGCTCACCCTGGCGGTGCTCGGACTGGGCTGCCTGGGCCTCGACCCGGGCTGGCTGCTGGGCGCCTTCACCCTGGCCCTGGGGCTGATGGCGGCCCTCAAGCTGCGGGAGGCCCGGGACCGGGCCGGCCGCCGGCTCGTGGCCCTGCTGCAGCTGGTGATCTGCGGGCTGCTGGCGGCCCAGCAGGCCGACCTGCTGCCCAGCCTGCTGCAGCTGCTGGCGGCCCTGCTCAGCCTGGCGGGGCTGCTGCAGCTGGAGACCAACCTCGCCCTGGCCTGGCCCCAGCTGTTGCGGCGCAGCCTGCGGCTGCTGGCCGCGGCGCTGCCCGTGGCCCTGGTGCTGTTCCTGCTGCTGCCCCGCATCGGCCCCTTCGGTACGGCCGCCGGCGGCCCCGGCGCCAGGGCCGGCACGGGCCTGAGCGACAGCCTCGACCCCGGCTCGATCGCCACCCTGGTGGACAACACCAGTCCGGCCGCCCGGGTGGCCTTCAGCGACGACCGGCCGCCGCCGCCGGCCCAGCGCTACTGGCGGGTGCTGGTGCATCCCAACTTCGACGGCCAGCGCTGGCAGCGGGAGGCGGATGCGGAGAGCGGCCGGGTGGAGCCGGCTCGCCCACTCCCCCCAGCCGCAGCGGCGGCCGGGAGGGATCAGGTGTGGCTGGTGGAGCCGAGCCGGTTCACGGCCGTGCCCTGGAGCGGTGGCGGCCAGCCCCAGGATGGCAAGCTGCGCCCCCAGGCCAACGGCGAGCTGCGGCTGCTGCGGCCCGCCCTGGAGCGGCGCAGCTACCGGCTGCTCGAGACCGGCGCCCCCCCGGCCTGGCAGCGCCAGCCGCCGCGGCTGAGCGAGCTGGTGCTGCCGGCCAACCGCAATCCCCGGCTGCTGGCCCTGGGCCGCCAGTGGGCCGCCCTGGCCGACCCGGCGGCCCGGGTGCAGGCCGCCCGAGCCTGGTTCCTGGAGCAGGGGTTCCGCTACGACCGCCAGCCAGGGGTGCTGGCGGGGCCCGATGGTCTGGACCGCTTCCTGTTCGAGCGACGGGTGGGCTTCTGCGGCCACTACGCCAGTGCCTTCAGCGCCCTGATGCGCGCCGCCGGGGTGCCCAGCCGCGTGGTGAGCGGCTATCTGGGCGGCACCTGGGTGGAGCCGCTGGGCGGGGCCAGCTATCTGGAACTGCGGCAGAGCAACGCCCATGCCTGGAGCGAGGTGTGGCTGCCCGGGCAGGGCTGGCTGGCACTGGACCCCAGCAGCTGGGTGGGGGGCGGCAGCGCGGCGGATGGCGCGGGTCCGGGTGATCAGCGCCGCGCCGGCCCGGGCCCCTGGAGCTGGCTGCAACGGCAGTGGTGGGGGCTGGACATGGCCTGGAGCCGCTGGTGGCTGGGCTTCGACCAGGCACGCCAGGAGGAGCTGCTCAACAGGCTGCTGGGCAGGCAGCGCTGGGCCCTGGGCTGGCTGGTCCTGGCCGGGATCGCCGCCGGCCTGGCGTCTGGGCAGGTGCTGCTGCGCCGGGGACAGCGGCCCGGCGATCCCCACGAGCGCGACCTGCGCGGGCTGCTGCGGCTGCTGGCCCAGCTGGGGCTGGAGGCCGAACCGGGGGAGACCCTGGAGCAGCTGGCGAACCGGGCCAGTGCACAGCATCCGCTGCTGGCCCCACCGCTCAGCGAGCTGGTGGCCTGCCATCGCCAGCGGCGGTACGCCTTGGCTGGGCGGCAGGGCCGGCAGCGCTGGCGGCAGGGCCTGCGCGAGCTGAAACGCCGCCGCCGGGACGCTATAAGGCAGGCAAAGGGATCCAGGCCATGACAGCGCACTGCCGGACCCCGTCTCCGCCAGAGGCCCCTTCTCTTGGCCGCCTGCGGCTGCGGCTGACCGGCATGGCAGCCCTGGCCCCGCTCACACTCGCCGGCGCGCCGGCCGCCCTGGCCAGCACGGAGCTGGTGCAGCTGATGGAGCAGCGACGCTGCCCCAACTGCGAGCTGGCGGGCGCCGACCTGGTGCATGCCCAGCTGGCCGATGTGGATCTGCGCGGCGCGCGGCTGCAGCGCGCCAACCTCAGCCAGGCCCGGCTGGATGGCGCCCGGCTCAACGGCGCCGACCTCAGCTTCACCAGCCTGCTCGGGGCTTCCCTGCGCGGTGCCGACCTGCGCGGTGCCCGGCTGGAGGGCACCGATCTGCGCCAGGCCGACCTGGGCGGGGCGCTGCTGGACGGCGGCGCCCTCAGCCGAGCCCACTGGCAGGGAGCCCGTGGTCTGGACCCCAACCTGCTCAGTTTCGGGGAGCTGCACAACGCCGGCGTGGAAGCGGCCCGTCAGGGGCGGATGCCCGAGGCCGAGCAGTGGTTCAGCGAGGCGATCCGGCGCGAGCCGGCCGCGGCGGTGAGCTGGCTGGCCCGGGCCATCACCCGCAGCGAGCTGGGCCAGCGCCAGCTGGCGGCCAGCGACTTCGACTACGCGGCCTCGCTGTATGCGGCCCGCGGCGAGGAGGCCGAGGCCCGCCAGTTGCGCGAAGCAGCCAAGCAGGTGGCCGCCCCCGAAGCCAAACGGGACGGTGGCGGCAATGGCATGGGCTCGGCCGCCTTGGGCGGGGCCCTGGGCGTGCTCCAGTTCCTGGCGCCGCTGGCCGCCAAGGCCTTCCTGCCCCTGCCCTTCTGAGCCGAGTGCCCTGACGCCGTCGATGACCTCCCCAAGGCCGCCGGCCCAGCAGCTGCTGCTGGCGGGCGGCGGCCACACCCACGCCCTGCTGCTGCTGCGCTGGCTGATGCGCGGCCAGCGGCCACCCGGCGCGATCACCCTGGTGAACCGGGCCAGCACGGCCCTCTACTCCGGCATGCTTCCCGGCCTTGTGGCGGGCGTGTACACCCTGGAGGAGTGCAGCATCGACCTGCGCCGGCTGTGCGCCGCCGTGGATGTGACCCTGGTGATCGCCGAGATCAGCGGGCTCGAGCTGGCGGGCCGCCAGCTTCTGCTCGCCGACCGCCCACCCCTCGTCTGGGACTGGCTCAGCCTTGATCTGGGCGCCACCACCAGCAACCTGGACGGCTGCCGGATCGGCGTGAAACCGCTGGAGCCCTTCCTGCACTGGCTCCTGCAGCACCCGGCGGGTGGCCAGCCGCTGCGCATCCGCGGCGGCGGCGCGGCGGCGGTGGAGCTGGCCCTGGCCCTGCGCGGCCGCCAGCCCGACCAGGCCCTGGAGCTGCTGCTGCGGGGCGACCAGCTGCACCTGCAGCCCACCGCCGCCCGGCCCCTGGGCGAGCGCCTGCTGCGCCAGGCCGGCGTGGCGGTGCGGCGGCGCGTGGCGGCTGATCGGCCGGCCGAGCTGGCCTGCACGGGCAGCCGGGCGCCGGCCTGGCTGGCGGAGGCCGGCCTCCCCTGCGATGGCGACGGCCGAATACGCACCACGGCCTGCCTGCAGGTGGAGGGGCAGCCGCGCATCTTCGCCGTGGGCGATTGCGGAGTGCTGGGCGCCGCGCCGCGGCCGCCCTCGGGGGTGTGGGCGGTGCGGGCGGCCCCCACCCTGGCGGCCAACCTGGCCCGCTGCCTGGCGGCCGGAGAGCCCCCCCGGCGGCTGCGGGCATGGCGTCCCCAGCACCGGGCCCTGCAGTTGCTGGCCGACCTCAGCCGCGGCGAAGCACCGGCGGCGATCGCCCTGTGGGGGCCCCTGGCCCTGGGGCCGAGCCCGCTGCTGTGGCGCTGGAAACAGCACATCGACCGCCGCTTCATGGCCCGCTTCCAGCAGGCCGGGGCCATGGACGGCAGGCAGACCCTGGGCACGGGTGAACCGATGGCCTGCCGGGGCTGCGCGGCCAAGCTGGCCCCAGGCACCCTGGAGGCGGGCCTGCGCCAGGCGGGGCTGGGGGGGAAGGCCGAGGACGCCGCCGTACTGGGCCAGCTCGAGGGCGGCGAGCTGCTGCTGCAGAGCGTGGACGGCTTTCCTGCCCTGGTGGATGACCCCTGGCTGAACGCCCGGCTCACCACCCTGCACGCCTGCAGCGACCTCTGGGCCAGTGGCGCCCGGATGGTCAGCGCCCAGGCCGTGGTCACCCTGCCGGAAGCGGCGGCGGCGATCCAGCAGCAGGCCCTGGCCCACACCCTGGCCGGCATCCGCTCGGTGCTCGACCCCCTGGGGGCTGAGCTGGTGGGGGGCCACACCCTGGAGGCCCGCGACGGCGCCGGCCTGGCCCTCAGCCTGAGCGTGAACGGCAGCGTGGCGCCGGCTCGCCACTGGCCGAAGGGCCCCCTGCGGGCCGGACAGGCCCTGATCCTCACCCGGCCGCTCGGCACTGGCGTGCTGTTCGCCGCTGCCATGGCCGGAGACGCCAGGGCAGCGTGGATTGACGCCGCCCTGGAGCAGATGCAGCAGAGCCAGGCGCCCCTGGTCCCCCTGCTGCAGGAGCTGGGCTGCAGCGCCTGCACCGACATCACCGGCTTCGGCCTGCTGGGCCACCTCGGCGAGATGCTGGCCGCCAGCCCCGCCCAGCTCACGGTGCGACTCGATGGCGGCGCCGTGGCGGCCCTGCCGGGGGCGCTGGACCTGCTGGAGCGGGGCCGGGCCAGCAGCCTGGCCCCAGCCAACGCCCGGGCCCTCGCCCTGCTGGCGGGTCCGGTGGTGCTCCAAGGCCCCGCCAGCGCCGCCCTGCATGGTCTGCTGATCGACCCCCAGACCTGCGGCCCCCTGCTGGCGGCGATCCCCGCCACGGCGGCAGAGACCGCGCTGGAACAGCTGGCCCAGCACGGCTTCAGGGAGGCCAGGCTGCTCGGTGAGGTAACGGCCCCGGGGCAGACATCAGAGGCCTCGGGGCAGACCTGAGAGGATGGCGCCCACCCTGCAGGCTTCCTTGTCCGCCCTCACCCGCTGCCTGGAGGAAGAGGCGGCCGCAATCGCCGCCGCCGCCCAGCGGCTGGATGCCGGCCAGGTGGAACTGGCCCTGCGCCAGCTGGAGGCCTGCCGGCAGCGGCGGGCCAAGCTGGTGATCACCGGGGTGGGGAAGAGCGGCATCGTGGCCCGCAAGATCGCCGCCACCTTTTCCTCGATCGGGCTGACGGCGGTGTTCCTCAACCCCGTGGATGCCCTGCATGGAGATCTGGGGATTGTCCATGCCGACGATGTGGCCCTGCTGCTCTCCAACAGCGGCGAAACCGAGGAGCTGCTGGCAATCCTTCCCCACCTGAAGCGGCGGGGAACGGCGCGGATTGCCCTGGTGGGGCGGATCGACTCGAGCCTGGCCCGGGGCTGCGACGTGGTGCTCGACGGCTCGGTGGACCGGGAGGTCTGCCCGCTGAACCTGGCGCCGACGGCCAGCACGGCGGTGGCGATGGCAATCGGCGATGCCCTGGCGGCAGTGTGGATGGAGCGGGCCGGCATCTCGCCGGAGGATTTCGCCATCAACCACCCGGCGGGCTCCCTGGGCCGCCAGCTCTCGCTCACCGTGGCGGATGTGATGGTGCCGGCCAGCGAGGTCACCCCCCTGGCGCCTGATGCCCCGCTGCCGGCGGTGATCGCGCACCTCACCCTGGGCAGCAGCAGCCGCGGCAGCCTGGGCGCCAGCTGGGTGCATGCCCCGGGCGAGCCCACCCGACTGGCGGGTCTGATCACCGATGGCGACCTGCGCCGCACCCTGCAACGGCACGATCCTGGGGCCTGGGGCCAGGTGACCGCCGGCCAGATGGCTACGGCTGATCCGATCACCGTCACCGCCGATGAGCTGGCGGCGACGGCCCTGGAGCTAATGGAGCGCAACCCCCGCAAGGCGATCTCGGTGCTGCCGGTGGTGGAGGCCGACCAGCCCGGCCGGGTGACCGGCCTGCTGCGGCTCCACGACCTGGTCCAGGCTGGCTTCAGCCGCAGCGGCCCCTAGGCGCCATCTCAGCCACAGGGTCCAACTGTCTTTGCCTGTTTTTTCGCGTCTTGCCTGTTTTCCCGTCTCCTGATTCCTTCTTTTCCACTGTCAATCCGATGACCTCCCCCCTGCGCCTGATCGCCGGCCCGTGCGTGATCGAGAACCGCGACCTGGTGCTGCAGGTGGCCGAGCAGGTGAGCGACCTGTGCCGGCGGCTGGGGGTGGAGTACGTGTTCAAGGCCAGCTTCGACAAGGCCAACCGCAGCTCCGGCAAGTCGTTCCGCGGGCCTGGCCCCCAGGAGGGTCTGGCGATCCTGGCGGAGGTGGGCGAGCGCTTCGGGGTGAAGGTGCTCACCGACATCCACGAGAGCCACCAGGCCGCCGCTGCCGCCCAGGCGGTGGACGTGCTGCAGATCCCTGCCTTCCTCTGCCGCCAGACCGACCTGCTGGAGGCGGCGGCCCGGGCGGTGGCCGGCAGCGCCAAGGTGGTGAATGTGAAAAAGGGCCAGTTCCTGGCGCCGTGGGACATGGCCCAGGTGGTGGGCAAGCTGGCCGAATGCGGCCTGGAGGCGAGCAGTGGCCGGCTGTGGCTCACGGAGCGGGGCAGCAGCTTCGGATACAACACGCTGGTGGTGGACTACCGCAGCCTGCCCCAGCTGCAGGCCCTGGGCTGCCCGGTGATCTTCGATGCCACCCATGCGGTGCAGCAACCGGGGGGTCGGGGCAGCAGCTCAGGCGGGCAGCGGGAGTTCGTGGCGCCCCTGGCCCGCGGCGCGGTGGCGGTGGGCGTGGACGGGCTGTTCATGGAGGTGCACCCCGACCCCGAGAACGCCCTGAGCGACGGGCCGAACATGGTGCCGCTGCACCGGCTGGAGGCGCTGCTGGTGCAGCTACTGGCGATCCGGGAGGCCGTGGAAGGCGGCATGGCGATGAGCACGCTGTGAGGGGGGCCTGAGATGGCAAGCCTGAGCGGTCTGCATCTGCGCTCGCACCTGCGAGGCCAGATGCTGCGGCCCCGCCTGCGCGCCATTCGCCTGCTGGTGTGCGACGTGGATGGGGTGCTCACCGACGGCGGCCTCCACTACGACGAGGAGGGCCGGGTGGTGAAGCGCTTCGATGTGCGCGACGGCCTGGCGGTGCGCATGCTGCAGCGCGCCGGCATCGCCGTGGCCCTGCTCAGCGGCGGCCGCAGCGGCGCAATCGAGCAGCGGGCCCGCCACCTGGGCATCGAACACTGCCGCACGGGCGTGGGCGACAAGCAGGCCGGCCTGGCCCAGCTGCACGGCGAACTGGGCATGGCCAGGGAGGCCACCGCCTTTCTCGGCGACGACCTCAACGACCTGGCCGTGCGGCCCGTCACCGGCCTGCTGGTGAGCCCGGCCAATGGGGCCCGGGGCCTGCGCCGCCAGGCCGACTGGGTGCTGCGCAGCCGCGGCGGCGATGGGGCCCTGCGGGAGCTCACCGAGGCCCTGCTGGCCAGTCAGGGCCTGCTGCGGGAGCTGCACCACAACGGCTGGCGCGAGGGCAACGGCTGATCCGCTCAGCCGGCCTGGCATGCCGCCAGCTGGCGCGCCTGCTCCAGCTGCTCCGGGGTATCCACAGAAAAACAGTCCGCCTCCACCGCGAAAGTGGCGATCGGAATCCCGGCCTCGATCAGGCGCAGCTGCTCCAGCTTCTCCAGCTCCTCCAGCGGCGAGGGCGGCAGCCCCCTCCAGCCGGCCAGCACATCGGCCCGGTAGCCGTAGATGCCCACGTGGCCCCAGTGGGTGGTGCGGCTGGGCCACTGCTCCGGGGGCAGGTCGCGCACGTGGGGCAGGGCGCTGCGGGAGAAGGTGATCGCCCGGCCATCGCCGGCCCGCAGCACCTTCACCACGTTGGGGTCGTGAATCTTCTCCGCCAGCAGCGGATATACGGGCGTGATCACCGGCAGCCAGGAGCCCCCCGAATCCGCCGCGCGGGCCACCATCGCCTCCACGATCGCCGGATCCAGCAGGGGCTGGTCGCTCTGCACGTTGATCACCAGCGTGCGCTCTGGCGCCGCACCGCCGGCCGCCACCAGCTGGTCCAACACCGAAGCCAGCCGCTCACTGCCGCTGCTGCAGGCCTCAGCGGTGGCCAGGCCGGCAAAGCCCCAGTCGCGTACAGCCTCCAGCACCTCAGCACTGTCACTGCAGGCCAGCACCGCTGCCACCCCATCGGCCCGGCGACAACGCTCCAGCACATGGCGCAGCATCGGCCGGCCGCCGATGTCGGCCATCACCTTGCCCGGCAACCGCGACGAGGCCAGCCGCGCCGGCACCGCCACCACCACTGCCCGCTTTGCCATCAGCAGCGCTCCTCAGCCAGCCGGATGGAGCGTAGGCGGCGCAATTCGGCCCCCAGTTCAGGCCCGGGCCGCCAGCCGGCCGCCAACAGCTGCTCGGCGCTGCAGGCCGGCCGCAGGGAACGCCAGCGCAGCAGCCAGCGCAGCAGGGGCCGCCGCGGCCCCTCCGCCAGGGCCAGGGCCAGGGCCACCGCCTCAGCCGACAGACCTGGCGCCTCCAGCAGGGCGCACCAGCCGGCGACGCCAGCGGGGCGGGGGTGGGCCCGGGCCAGGCGGCGGCGCAGCTCCAGCAGCTGGGCCAGCAGCCGGTGCTGACGGTGCGGCAGCTGCAGCCGCTCCGCCAGGGCCAGGGGATCGGCCGCACCGGCCACCAGCGCCGCCAGTGGCGGCAGGCCCCAGCGCTGGGCCCACCACAGCCGCCGCCGCCAGTGCCGATCGTCCTGCAGCTGGCCATCCAGCAGCGCCAACCCACCCCAGCGCTGCAAGGCCGCCAGGGCCGCTGGCCAGGGCTCCCGCTCCAGCAGCAGCTCCAGCTCCATGCGCAGGCGGGTGCCCAGGGCTGCCGGCGCCAGGCCCGGCGGATCCCCCGGCCGCCAGCACCAGGGCCAGGCCGCCAGGGTGGCGCGGGCCTGCTCGGCACTGGCCGGCTCCAGCGCAAAGCCCAGCCGGGCCGCATAGCGCGCTCCGCGCACCAGCCGGGTGGGGTCATCGCGCAGGCTGCCGGCATGGAGCAGGCGCAGCTGGCGCCGTTGCAGATCCCCCTGGCCGCCATGGGGATCGAGCAGCTCACCATTGGCCAGATCCAGGGCCATGGCGTTGATGCTGAAGTCGCGGCGGGCCAGGTCGTCGCTGAGGGCACCGAGGCTCACCAGCGGGTTTTCCGCCGGCTGGGGGTAGGTCTCGGCGCGGGCGGAGGCCACATCCAGCAGCACGGGCTGCCCTTCGATCACCAGCTCCAGCTCCACCGTGCCGTAGGCGCCGTGTTCCTGGGCAGCCCGCAGGGCCCCGGGGGCGAGGGCCCGCTCCAGCCGCCCCACGAGATCGCTGGCGCGGCCCTCCACTACCAGGTCCAGATCGGGCACCCCCCGCCAGGGGTCGTTGTGCACCCGATGCAAGAGGAGGTCGCGCACGGCACCGCCCACCAGGGCCAGGCGCTGCTCGCGGGCCACCGCCTGGAGCACGGCCGGCAGGGGGGAGGGAATGCCGGGAACGTCCACGCTTGAACTCAGGACGGATCGCCGAGCGGCTCGATCGGCGCCAGGCGGGGATCGAGGATCTTCGGCCCCATCCCCTCGAACTTCACGGCCAGGGAGATCTTCTCGCCGCTGCCGAACAGGTGGGTCACCCGGCCCTCCCCGAAGGCGGCATGGCGCAGGTGGTCACCCACCGCCCAGTTGCGGCCGGGCTGGGCCGAGCCGCGCCGCCGCACTGCGTTGGCCGCTGCACCAGCCTCGCCGCCACCAGCCACCCGCCGGCTCTCCTCGCGATCCACGCGGGTGAGGCGATCAAGCCGCTGCTCACGCCGGATCGCTGCGCCGCCGCTGCGGGGGATGTCGCCCTGCACCAGCTCCTCGGGCAGCTCGGAGAGAAACACCGAGGGCACGGCCGGCTCGCGCATGCCACCCCAAAGGCGCCGCTCACTGGCATGGGAGAGAAACAGCCGCTCCTTGGCGCGGGTGATCCCCACGTAGCAGAGCCGCCGTTCTTCCTCGAGGGAGGCCGGATCGTCGAGGGAGCGGTAACTGGGGAACAGTCCCTGCTCCATGCCCACCAGAAACACCACCGGAAACTCCAGGCCCTTGCTGGCGTGCAGGGTCATCAGCGTCACCCGGTCCTGCTCGGTGTCCTTGGAATCGGCGTCACTGGCCAGGGCCGCCGAAGCCAGGAAATCTTCGAGCGAACCCTCCTCGTTTTCCTCCTGGTACTGCAGGGCGGCGTTCACCAGCTCGTTGAGGTTGCGGCGCCGGTCTTCCGCCTCATCGGTGCCGGTGGCGATCAGCTCCGCCAGATAGCCGCTCTGCTCCATCACCTTCTGCACCAGCTGCGAGGGGGGCGCATCCTGGGCCGAGCGCTGCAGGTCGTTAACCAGTTCACAGAACTGCAGCAGGCCCTTCGCCGAACGCCCCCCCAGCGAGCGCACCGCCTCAGCGTCGCTCACCACATCCCAGAGGGGAATGCCGAGCTGGCCCGCGGCATCGGTGAGGCGCTCGATCGTGGTCTTGCCGATGCCGCGTTTGGGCACGTTCAGCACCCGCAGCAGGCTCACCGTGTCGGCCGGGTTCACCAGCAGCTTGAGGTAGGCGAGCACGTCCTTGATCTCGCGCCGGTCGTAGAAGCGCAGGCCGCCCACCACGATGTAGGGGATGCCCCAGCGCACCAGCGACTCCTCCATCGCCCGCGACTGGGCATTGGTGCGATACAGCACAGCCATGTCGCCCCAGCGCAGCTCATCGTGGGCGGCGTCGAGCATGCGCATGCGGTGCACCACCGCCTCGGCCTCGGCGATCTCGTCGTCGCAGCGGGTGAGGGTGATCGGCTCCCCTTCACCGCGGGTGGGCCGCAACACCTTGTCGATCCGCTCGCTGTTGTGTGCGATCAGGGCGTTGGCCGCCTCCAGGATCGTGGCGGTGGAGCGGTAGTTCTCCTCCAGCTTCACCATCGTGCGGGTGGCCTCATCGGGAGCACCATCGCCGAAGTCGTCCTGGAAGCCCATCAGGATCGTGAAGTCGGCGGCGCGGAAGCTGTAGATGCTCTGGTCGGCGTCGCCCACCACGAACACCGAGCGACCGTTCCAGTCGTCGAAGGCTTCGGGGTCGCGGCCGTCGGTGACCAGCAGCTTGATCAGGTCGTACTGGGTGCGGTTGGTGTCCTGGTATTCGTCCACCAGCACGTGACGGAAACGCCGGTGCCAGTAGTGGCGCACCTGCTCGTGCTGGCGCAGCAGCTGCACCGGCAGCAACAGCAGGTCGTCGAAGTCGAGGGCGTTGTTGGCGGCCAGGGCACGGCGGTAGAGCCGGTAGGCCTCCGCCTCCTTGCGGCCGCGCATTCCCTCCGCCTTCGCTTCCAGCTGATCCGGCAGCCAGCCCTGGTTCTTGGCGTTGCTGATCGCCCAGCGCACCTTCTTGGGCTCGAAGCGCTTGGGATCGAGACCCAGCTCCTGGGTCACGATCTCTTTCACCAGGCTCTGGGCATCCCCCTCGTCGTAGATCGAGAACTGGCGCGTCCAGCTCAGGCCCTCGGGGTCTTTGAACTTGTCGATGTCGAAGCGCAGCAACCGGGCGAACAGGGCGTGGAAGGTGCCGATCCAGAGGTCCTTGATCACCTCGCGGTAGATGCGCGAGCGCAGCTGGCGCTGCTCCATCGCCGGCAGGGTGCTCCAGGGTTGGCCGAACTGGCTCTGGGCCAGCTTCTGGGCCAGCAGCAGCTCCAGCCGCTCCTTCATCTCGCGGGCGGCCTTGTTGGTGAAGGTCACCGCCAGCAGCTCGGCCGGATCCACGCCGTGGTGGCCCACCAGGTGGGCAATGCGGTGGGTGAGCGCCCGGGTCTTGCCGCTGCCGGCCCCGGCCACCACCAGCAGGGGCCCGGTGTGGTGGTCCACCGCCCGGCGCTGGGCGTCGTTGAGGCCGGCAAGGAATGCACTCATGGGCTCGACCCTAGGCAAGGTGGCGGGCCAGACCCGCGGGCAGGCGCTTGCTCAAGCGTTGCCGCCAGCGCCGGGCCCGCAGCTCCAGCAGCGACGGCGCCCGCAGGGGAGCCTCCCCTGCCTGGAGGCGATCGAGGTGGGCGTTGATGGCCTCCAGCGCCTGACGCCAGCGCTCCCGCAGCCGCGGCTCGCTGAAGTCCTCCAGCAGCGCCTCCAGCCGGCGTGGTGACGGCAGCCAGGGGCCCGGATCGGCGACCGCCGCGGCGATCCTCTCCACATCGGCGGCCAGGGTACCGGCGCCGATCTGGTGGGCGGTGACGCCGGGGTCCAGGGTGTCGGCCAGGGCGTGGTTGAAGCTGCTGAACAGCACGCAACCGCAGGCCAGGGCCTCCAGCGGCGGCAGGCCGAAACCCTCGCTCACGCCGCTGCAGCGCCAGTGATCAGCCGAGTCGTAGAGCACCACCCTGGCACTGTTGAACAGGTCCACCAGGTCGTCCACCCAGCCGTCCTGCACCACCACCGCCAGGCCGCGGGCCCGCAGGGCGGGCACCACCCTCTCCAGCACGTAGGCACTGCACTTGCGCTTCTGCACCAGCACATCGATCGTGCGGCCGCCGTAGGCCGGCTCAGCGCCCAGATTGTGGGGCCGGTCGCCCCGGGCCAGCCAGCGCACCTCCAGGGCATTGGGCACCAGGAACAACGGATTGCGGCTGGCCCACTGGCCCAGGTAGCCGAGCGTGTTGCGGCTCACCGCCAGCACCGGCACCCCTGGCGGCAGCCGGAAGCCATAGCCGCTGCTGTGGGCGTGGTAGGCCACCGGCCGCCCCCGCAGAGCCCGCAGCTGGCGGGGCACATCGAAGCCCCAGCTCACGATCCACAGCACCTGATCGGCGGTGGCGCTTCCAGGCGGCTCCGCCTTGAGCAGATCGGCCAGAAAGGGCAGACCCGGCTCCCGCTGCCGGTAGGTGACCAGCTCGGTGGGCACCAGCTCGCTCAGCAACCGGGCGGTCTGCTGCTCCACCAGCAGGCCACCACAGCGGTAGCGACCGCTGGTGCCCGGCACCAGAAAGCGGAGGGAACGCAAGGGCGCGCGCAACGGGGATCGGGCCGACTCTGGCGTAACCCGTGCCGCCGGTCAGCCCCCTGGCTGGCTCAGGCCGCCACCACCTCCGTGCTGCCGGAGCGCTGGCGGCGGGTGAGGAAGCCGAACAGCACCTTGCCGATGGCGGCGATCAGGTTGCCTTCCAGCTCCTGGAACATCTTCATGTTGAGGTGGAAGGCGTGGTTGGCCTCCTCCACGATGCGATCGGCCATGGCCTGGTCGATCGGCAGGTTATCGAGGGTGGCGCGGTAGTTGGTCTTGAAGCCCTTCTCGTCGGGGATGGCGTCGAACTCGTAGAAGCGCAGGCCGTCGTGTTCGCCGAGATTCATCGCCTTCTGGGCGATGGCCTTGAGGATCTGGCCGCCGGAGAGGTCGCCGATGTAGCGGGTGTAGTGGTGGCCCACCAGCAGCTCGGGAGCCTCAGCCGCCACCTGGTGGAGGCGGGCCACGTACTCCTGCGCCGCCGGGGTGGCCTTCACGCTGTTGCGCCAGCCATCGCCGAAGTAGAAGGCGAGATCCTGCTCCAGGCTCTCGCGCCGGTTCAGTTCAGGAAAGCCCACCGGGCCCACCACCGGATGGCCGGCGGCCCGCAGCCTGCCGATCTCCTGCTCCATCGCGTCATACACGAAGTAGAGATCGGCCACCAGGGTGCGGTAGCTGGCCTTGTCCACCACGCCCTTGAGGAAGCAGCTCACGAAGCCGGTGTTCTCGGCCATCGTGTGCGACTTCTTGGTGCCTTCACGCAACTGGGAAGCGAGGGCGACGGGCATGGCCAGGCGAGGGCGCAACGGGAGCGAGAGGCCAAGTTAGGTGCGTTCTTCGCCCCAGCGCCGTCAAGGTTGCGAAGGATTACGCCGCGGACAACAGGGCACAGGTCAGGTACCTAGCCTGTTAGCTGGTCAGAAAATCAGCTGTTCAGGAATGGGCGATGGCGCACGAGCACCCACGGCCAGCGAGCTGCACCGGCCCGGTCAGCGCCCAACAGGCCAAGGCCCAGTTTTCGGCCCTGCTCGACCGGGTGGAGCAGGGGGAACATCTGGTGATCACCCGCCGCAACCGTCCGATCGCCGAACTGCGGCCCACGCAACCGCCCTTGCCCACGGCACCCCGCCCCCTGGGCCAGGCCGACGACGCCGGCACGCCCATCCCAGCAGCTTTCTTCGAACCACTGCCCGCCGACCTGCAGGCGGCCTTTGAAGGGCAGACACCTTGAGCCCCATGCGGGATGGCGCCGGGCTGCTGCTCGACACCTGCACCTTCCTGTGGATGGTGCGCACCCCGAATGAACTCTCAACAGCGGCCCGCGAAGCCGTGGTGGATCCGGCCGTGCCTGTCTATCTGAGTGTGGTGAGCCAGTGGGAGCTCACGGTGAAAGCACTGGCCGGAAGGCTGCCCCTGCCGGACGACCCCGCCAGCTATGCGCGGAAGGAACGGCAGCGCCATGGCGTCCTCCCCCTTTCCCTGGAGGAGGACGCTCTGCGCCACCTTCCGAAGCTCCCCGATCACCATCGCGACCCTTTTGATCGGATGTTGATCTGTCAGGCCATCGACAACGGCCTGGTCCTGGTGACCCCAGACCCCCAGATTCATCGCTATCCGGTGCGGTTGCTCTGGTGACGTGCGGTTGCTCTGGTCAAAAGAAGTACCCGCTGCCCTTCAGGCCGCGGCGGCATCAGCACCAGCGCCATTGAAGAGGTCGAACAGGTCACGGCAGAAGCTCTGGAGCTTGAGCACAACCACCGGATCGGGCAGGTGGCTGCCGCTGGGCTGCCAGTCGCCCACCGTGGCCAGCCGCCAGCGCTCCGATTCATAGGTGAGCCCGCGCACCACCACCCCCAGCAGCCGCGGCCGGCCGCTGGCGGGCGCCGCGTCGAGGCGCAGCTGCAGCAGCACCGAGCGGCACTGGTTGCGGGGGTTCCAGCCGGGGAAGTGAAAGGAGAGATCCACGCTCTCGGCCTCGGCCCAGGCCCGGGTGAGCGGGTCGTCGCGCCAGGGAGTGAGATTGGCGCGCGCCGCCGGGAAGTGGTTGCGGAACAGGGCGGCCACCGAGGCAATCGCCTGGGCCCATTCCAGATTCCGGGCCTGGTCGGCAGCGTTCATGCCGTTTCCCCTGAGCAGAACCGCAGATCACTGAAACCTAGGCTCGCCGCACCGCTTCTGCCGCACGAATGGCTACCAGCACCGCGCCCTACGCCAAGCTCACGCCCCCCAGCACGGGCACGGCGATCCGCTTCGAGAACGGCCAGCCGGTGGTGCCCAACGATCCGATCATTCCCTTCATCCGCGGCGATGGCACCGGCGTGGACATCTGGCCCGCCACCCAGAAAGTGCTGGACGCAGCGGTGGCCAAGGCCTACGGCGGCGAACGCCGGATCGAATGGTTCAAGGTGTACGCCGGCGATGAGGCCTGCGACCTCTACGGCACCTACCAGTACCTGCCCGAGGACACCCTCACCGCCATCCGCACCTACGGCGTGGCCATCAAAGGCCCGCTCACCACGCCGATCGGCGGCGGCATCCGCTCGCTGAACGTGGCCCTGCGCCAGATCTTCGATCTGTACTGCTGCGTGCGGCCCTGCCGCTACTACGAAGGCACCCCCAGCCCCCACAAGCGCCCCCAGGACCTCGACGTGATCGTGTATCGCGAGAACACCGAGGACATCTACATGGGGATCGAGTGGGAGGCCAGCGATCCGGTGTGCCTCGATCTGATCAAACACCTCAACGAGGTGGTGATCCCGGCCAACGGCAAGCTGGGCAACCGCCAGATCCCCGCCGGCTCCGGCATCGGCATCAAGCCGGTGAGCAAGCACGGCAGCCAGCGCCACATCCGCAAGGCCATTCAGCACGCCCTGAAGCTGGAAGGCGACAAGCGCCACGTCACCCTGGTGCACAAGGGCAACATCATGAAGTTCACGGAAGGGGCCTTCCGCGACTGGGGCTATGAACTGGCCACCACCGAGTTCCGCGACGTGTGCGTCACCGAGCGGGAGAGCTGGATCCTCGATAACGCCGACCGCAACCCCGGCCTGAGTGTGGAGGCCAACGCCCGCATGGTGGATCCCGGCTACGACGCGCTCACGCCGGAGAAGAAGGAGGCGATCTGCGCCGAGGTGCAGGGGGTGCTCGATGCCATCGGCGCCAGCCACGGCAACGGCCAGTGGAAGGCGATGGTGATGGTCGACGACCGCATCGCCGACAGCATCTTCCAGCAGATCCAGACCCGGCCCCAGGAGTATTCGGTGCTGGCCACCCTCAACCTCAACGGCGACTATGTGAGCGATGCCGCCGCGGCGGTGGTGGGCGGCCTGGGCATGGCCCCCGGCGCCAACATCGGCGACAGCGCCGCCATCTTCGAGGCCACCCACGGCACGGCCCCGAAGCACGCCGGTCTGGATCGGATCAACCCGGGCTCGGTGATCCTCAGCGGCGTGATGATGCTCGAATACATGGGCTGGCAGGAAGCAGCCGACCTGATCACCGCCGGCCTGAGTGCCGCCATCGCCAACCGGGAGGTCACCTACGACCTGGCCCGGCTGATGGAGCC
>Ga0208235_1000026_pt1 | contig 54996 bp, 59 predicted proteins | sample LakMenEpi22Oct12_FD_150727 | JGI IMG/M metagenome (GOLD analysis project Ga0208235, IMG submission 150727) | Freshwater microbial communities from Lake Mendota, WI - 22OCT2012 deep hole epilimnion (SPAdes) | ecosystem: Environmental > Aquatic > Freshwater > Lake > Epilimnion/Euphotic zone ... | reverse complement strand
GGCCCGCCGAGGCCGCGGCGGCGCAACAGCTCCAGGCTGGCCTCCCAGTCGTTGTTCCAGAGGCCCTCGGTCTTGAGGCTGTCGATCGTGGCCGCGTCAGGCCGCCAGCCGCTGTAGTGACGCACCGTTTCGGCCAGGGCCCGGCGATAGCTGCCACCCACATCACGGATCACCCCGTCAATGTCGAACAGCAGCACCGCTGCAGCCGGATCGGGCAGCGGTGCGGTGGATGGAGCGAAGGCCACGAGCTGCCCGGGGGATCGATATCCCAAGCCTGCCAGCGCCGGTGTCTGGTCCGGGTGAGGGGGAGGTGTGGCTGGTAGGTTGGTTGTTTGATCTGTTGTCTTGAGCGCCGACACCATGACAGCCAGCGACCCCGGGTCATTGAGCACCGCGCCAGAGGCCGGGGCGGCCGTGGCCGCTGCTGAGCCCACGGAGGGTCGCCCGGTGATGCGTGGCGGCAGTGCTGCCCTCGCCACGGCCACCATCGACGAGGATGGGGTTCCTTCCGGTTACACCCCGAAGGCCGACGAGGGCCGGTTCCTGTTGAAGATCCTCTGGCTGCCCGACAACGTGGCCCTGGCCGTGGATCAGATCGTTGGCGGGGGCCCCAGCCCGCTCACCGCCTACTTCTTCTGGCCCCGAGAAGATGCCTGGGAAACCCTCAAGACCGAGCTTGAGGCCAAGAGCTGGATCACTGACAACGAACGGGTGGAGATCCTCAACAAGGCCACCGAGGTGATCAACTACTGGCAGGAGGAGGGCAAGGGCAAAAGCCTCGATGAGGCTAAGGGCAAATTCCCCGACGTCACCTTCTGCGGTACCGCCTGAGCTCCAGCCGCGCTCCCCTGGCCCCCAGCTTCACCAGCCAGCGCCCTTGCCCGGGGCGCTTTTTTGTACTTGGGATTGGGGCGATCAGGTTTGCCCGACGCTGGCCAGATTGCCCATTGCTGGCAACACAGAAAAGCCCGTCCAGGGGACGGGCTGGGAATTTGGACAGTGAGTGGAGGTTCAGCTCGGTCTGAAAGCTCTCAGGTCGCTGGCCGGCTGGCCTGCAGCCAGGCCCGGGCCCGTAGCAGGCTCTGCTGAGCCTTGAGTTTTTCGGTGCTGGGCGGTTTGCCCTCATACACCTCAGCGGCCTGCTTGGCCGTTTCGTAAGCGGTTTCAGCAGCCGTGGCATCGATCTTGCTGCCGAGCTCGGCTCCGTTTACCAGCACGGTGACTTCATCGGCATCCACTTCGGCAAAGCCGCCGAGCAGGGCAATGGATTTCCACTCGTTGCCTTCCTTGAGGCGCATCACCCCGGTTTCCAGGGCCGCCAGCAGGGTCACGTGGCCGGGAAGGATGCCCACTTGCCCAGTGGTGCTGGGCAGGATTACCTCTTCGGCGGTGCCGTCAAAAACGCTCTGGTCAGGGGCCAGAACTCGCAGGGTGAGACTCATCGGGTTAACTCCTCAGGGTGTGATCGGGTGCGATCAGCCCTTGGCCTCAGACAGGATCTTTTCGGCCTTGGCCTTCACCTCATCGATGTTGCCCACCAGGTAGAAGGCTGCCTCCGGCAGATCGTCAAGTTCACCAGCAAGAATCATGTTGAAGCCCTTGATGGTATCTTCGAGCTTCACGTACTTGCCAGGCATGCCGGTGAAGATCTCGGCCACGAAGAAGGGCTGGGAGAGGAACTTCTCGATCTTGCGGGCGCGGTCTACCGTGCGGCGATCGTCCTCGGAGAGTTCGTCGAGACCGAGAATGGCGATGATGTCTTGCAGTTCCTTGTAGCGCTGCAGGGTGCTCTGCACGGCGCGGGCTGTGCGGTAGTGCTCGTCGCCTACCACAGCCGGCTGCAGCATGGTGCTGGTGGAGTCCAGGGGATCCACAGCAGGGTAGATGCCCTTGGAGGCCAGGCCGCGGCTGAGCACGGTGGTGGCATCCAGGTGGGCGAAGGTGGTGGCGGGAGCGGGGTCGGTGAGGTCGTCCGCCGGCACGTACACAGCCTGGATCGACGTAATCGAACCTTCGAGGGTGGAGGTGATGCGCTCCTGCAGCATGCCGACGTCGGTGCCGAGGGTGGGCTGGTAGCCCACGGCCGAGGGCATGCGGCCCAGCAGGGCGCTCACCTCGGAGCCCGCCTGCACGAAGCGGAAGATGTTGTCGACGAACAGGAGGACGTCCTGCTTGTTGGCGTCACGGAAGTGCTCGGCCATGGTGAGCGCCGACAGGCCCACGCGCATGCGGGCGCCGGGGGGCTCGTTCATCTGGCCATAGCAGAGCGCCACCTTCGACTTGGAGAGGTCGTCGGGGTTGATCACGCCCGACTCCTTGAATTCCTCGTAGAGATCGTTGCCCTCACGGGTGCGCTCACCCACGCCGGCGAACACGGACACACCGCCATGCTCCTTGGCGATGTTGTTGATGAGTTCCTGGATCAGCACCGTCTTGCCCACGCCGGCGCCACCGAAGAGGCCCACCTTGCCGCCTTGGCGGTAAGGGGCCAGCAGGTCGATCACCTTGATGCCGGTTTCGAAAACCTTGGGCTTGGTCTCCAGCTCCGTCAGGCTGGGGGCAGCCCGATGGATCGAGGCGGTCTGCGAGGTGTTCACCGGGCCCTGTTCGTCCACGGGCTCACCGAGAACGTTGAAGATGCGTCCCAGGGTGGCCTCACCCACGGGTACGGAGATGGGAGCGCCGGTGTCGAGGGCTTCCATGCCACGCACGAGGCCGTCGGTGCTGCTCATGGCCACGGCACGCACGCGGTGGTCGCCTAGCAGCTGCTGCACTTCGGCCGTCAGGGCCACGTCCTGGCCTGCGGAATTCTTCGCCTCGATGCGCAGGGCGTTATAGATCTTGGGCAGCTTGCCGGCCGGGAATTCAATGTCGAGCACCGGGCCGATCACCTGCCGAACGATGCCTTTGGTGCCGGTGGCGGTAGCAGCAGCCATATGTAAGGGAGTGGCGGAGGGCGCTGGGCTGGGCTGAGGCCGAACGGAAATCGATCCCTCACCCGCCTGCTGTAAGCGGCGCAACGTTACCACTCGCCCCGCCGCATTACCGGCTGCGCCGGCCCGGTTCGGTCAACCGCACAGCAGCGCGCTGGCCGGGTGCGCCTGGTGCCGCATAGGTTGGCACTCGAGAGCTCCGAGTGCCAGCTGCGCGGTTTTCGTGCTGCTGGCGGGCATTCGGGGCTGTCCTGTGGCGTTTCATCGCCATGTTGTCGCTCTTGCATTGATCCATGGCAGCTGTTTCCCTCAGCGTCTCCACCGTCAAGCCCCTCGGAGACCGCATCTTCATCAAGGTCTCCGAATCCGAAGAAAAGACCGCCGGCGGCATCCTGCTGCCCGACACCGCGAAGGAGAAGCCCCAAGTGGGTGAAGTGGTGCAGGTGGGCCCCGGCAAGCGCAACGACGACGGCACCCGTCAGGCTCCTGAGGTGAGCGTGGGTGACCAGGTGCTCTACAGCAAATATGCCGGCACCGACATCAAGCTCGGTTCCGATGAGTACGTGCTGCTGTCCGAGAAGGACATCCTCGCCGTTGTGAACTGAACGTCTGGTCCCCAGCGGACAGACCCGTTCAGGTTCCAATTTTCTACATTCGTTCACTTCCGAGAACTCTGCCTTCCATGGCTAAGCGCATTATCTACAACGAGCAGGCCCGCCGCGCCCTCGAAAAAGGTATCGACATCCTCGCCGAGTCGGTTGCTGTCACCCTCGGCCCCAAGGGCCGCAACGTGGTGCTGGAGAAGAAGTTCGGCGCTCCCCAGATCATCAACGACGGCGTCACCATCGCCAAGGAAATTGAGCTGGAGGACCACATCGAGAACACCGGTGTGGCCCTGATCCGTCAGGCCGCCTCCAAGACCAACGACGCTGCCGGTGACGGCACCACCACCGCCACCGTGCTGGCTCACGCCATGGTGAAGGCTGGTCTGCGCAACGTGGCAGCCGGGGCCAACGCGATCACCCTCAAGAAGGGCATCGACAAGGCCTCCGACTTCCTGGTGAAGAAGATCGAGGAGCACGCCAAGCCGATCTCCGACTCCAACGCCATCGCCCAGGTGGGCACCATCTCCGCCGGCAACGACGAAGAGGTGGGCCGCATGATCGCCGACGCCATGGACAAGGTGGGCAAGGAGGGCGTGATCTCCCTCGAGGAAGGCAAGTCGATGACCACCGAGCTGGAGGTCACCGAGGGCATGCGCTTTGACAAGGGCTACATCTCGCCCTACTTCGCCACCGACACCGAGCGGATGGAAGCGGTGCTCGAGGAGCCCTACATCCTGCTCACCGACAAGAAGATCGGCCTGGTACAGGACTTGGTGCCCGTGCTCGAGCAGATCGCCCGCACCGGCAAGCCCCTGCTGATCATCGCCGAGGACATCGAGAAGGAAGCCCTCGCCACCCTGGTGGTGAACCGCCTCCGCGGCGTGCTCAACGTGGCGGCTGTGAAGGCCCCCGGCTTCGGCGATCGCCGCAAGGCCATGCTCGAGGACATCGCCGTGCTCACCAACGGCCAGCTGATCACCGAGGACGCCGGCCTCAAGCTGGAGAACGCCAAGCTGGAGATGCTGGGGACCGCCCGCCGCATCACCATCAACAAGGACACCACCACCATCGTGGCCGAGGGCAACGAGGTGGCCGTGAAGGCCCGCTGCGAGCAGATCCGCAAGCAGATGGACGAAACCGACTCCTCCTATGACAAGGAGAAGCTGCAGGAGCGTCTCGCCAAGCTGAGCGGCGGTGTGGCCGTGGTCAAGGTGGGCGCTGCCACCGAGACCGAAATGAAGGACAAGAAGCTGCGCCTGGAAGACGCCATCAACGCCACCAAGGCGGCCGTTGAGGAGGGCATCGTGCCCGGCGGCGGCACCACCCTGGCCCACCTGGTTCCGGCTCTCGAGGAGTGGGCGGCTGCCAATCTCTCCGGCGAAGAGTTGATCGGTGCCACCATCGTGGCTTCCGCCCTCACCGCTCCGCTCAAGCGGATCGCTGAGAACGCCGGCGTGAATGGTGCTGTGGTGGCTGAGCACGTGATGAACAAGCCGTTCAACGAGGGCTATAACGCCGCCACCGGCGAGTACGTCGACATGCTGGCCGCCGGCATCGTGGACCCCGCCAAGGTGACCCGCTCCGGTCTGCAGAATGCCGCCTCGATCGCCGGCATGGTGCTCACCACTGAGTGCATCGTGGCCGATCTGCCCGAGAAGAAGGAAGCTGCTCCCGCCGGCGGCGGCGGCATGGGCGGCGACTTCGACTACTGAGGCCGACGGATCCGGCAGGCCATGCCGGTGTTCAACGCAGGAGGGGCCATCCGGCCCCTCTTTTTTTGTGGCGGACAGGCTTGGCCTGGTGGTCGATGGGCTGGGCGGCACGTCCACGAGCCTCATCAGGCTCTCAGCGTTTCTGGCAGTAGCCCTGATCGAGAATCCGTTCGCGGTCCTGGCCCCAGCCCATGGCCGCGCTGGTGCTGCCCTCGCCAAAAAACTCCTTCAGCGGGATCAGGAGCGGCGGCTGTCCGCCGCCTGCCCTGTCCTGAAGCGCAGCGCCACGCCGTTGTTGCAGTAGCGCTGGCCGGTGGGCCGGGGACCATCGCCGAACACATGGCCCTGATGGCCGCCGCAGCGGCGGCAGTGATACTCGCGGCGGGGCACGATCAGCTTGAAATCCAGTCTGGTGGCGATGGCCTGGGGCAGCGGTTGCCAGAAACTCGGCCAGCCCGTGCCGCTGTCGTACTTGGTGGCGGAGCTGAACAGGGGCAGATCACAACCGGCGCAGTGGAAGGTGCCCTTGCGCTTCTCGCCGTTGAGTGGGCTGGTGAAGGGTGGTTCGGTTCCTTCCCGGCGCAGCACCCGGTAGGCCACAGGGCTGAGTCGTCGCTTCCACTCGGCATCACTGAGCTGCCAGGCCGGTTCGCCGGCTGCGCTGGCGGCCTCGGCGGCACGCACTCGGCTGGTGAGGCCCGCCAGCCCTCCCACCAGTGAAGCCAGGAGGTTGCGCCGGGTCACGCTCATGCCAGCCAGCCGGCGCTCAACACCACGGCCAGCCCGAGAAACAGCAGGAGCAGGGTCCAGGTGATGCGGTTCAGGGTCTGTTCGGCACTGCGGGCACTGGTGAACATGGAGCCACCACTGGAGGCCAGGCCTCCCATGCCGTCCCCCTTGGGGCTGTGCAACAGCACACTGATGATGAGCAACACCCCGCAGCCGAACCACAGCCACGACAGCACGGAGGTGATCATCGGATGACGGCGGGCGACTGACTCAAGGCCAGATTAAACGCCCAGGGTCTGGGGAATCCGGGCGGGTGACTGGCCAACGCCGGCGGCCTGGATCAGGGATTCCCCGCTCATCTTGTCAGGTTTGTCCAGGCCCAGGATCTCCAGCACCGTGGGGGCGATATCGGCGAGGCCGCCGTGCTCGCGTAGATGGATGTCATTTGCCAGTCCGGGCAGTTTGCGCTTTTCACCCTCAACCAGGATCACCGGCACCGGATTGGTGGTGTGGGCGGTCCAGGGCCGTCCATCCGCCCCCTGCATCACCTCGGCATTGCCGTGGTCAGCCGTGATCAGCATCGTGCCCCCCATCCGGCCTGTGGCCTCCAGCAACCGGCCCACGCAGTTGTCCACCGTGGCGATGGCCGCAGTGGTGGCCTCCATCTGACCGGTGTGGCCCACCATGTCCGGATTGGCATAGTTGATCACCACCAGGGAGTAGATCCCCTTGTTAATCGCGGCGATGCAGCTGTCGGTGAGTTGCTCGGCCGACATGGCCGGCGACTGGTCATAGGTTGCCACCCGGGGAGACGGCACCAGGTGGCGGTCTTCACCGGGGAAGGCCTGCTCGATGCCGCCGTTCATGAAATAGGTGACGTGCGGATATTTTTCGGTTTCAGCAGTGCGGAACTGGCGCAGCCCGGCCTCGGAGATCACCTGTCCGAGCAGCCCGTCGAGCGATTCGGGCGGAAAGGCCACTGCAACGGGCAAGCCCTTCTCGTACTGGGTGAAGGTCACCACCGCCAGATCCTCGATGCGCTCACGGGCGAACGGGTCGAAGTCCGGCAGCACGAAGGCCCGAATCAGCTGGCGGACGCGATCCGGGCGGAAGTTGAAGCACACCAGTCCGTCGCCGGCCTTCACGGTGCCTTCGGCCAGGCGAACCGGTTCGATGAATTCGTCTTCGACGCCGGAGGCGTAGGCCTCGCTGATGGCGCTGGCGGCGCTGGGGGCTGTGACCGGGCCCGCTTCGCTGAGCAGGCGATAGGCCTTCTCCGTCCGCTCCCAGCGATGGTCCCGGTCCATGGCCCAGTAGCGGCCGCAGAGCGTGGCGATGCGCCCCACTCCGGCCTCCGCGATCAAGTCCTCAACCCGGGCCACGTAGGTGGGCGCGCTGGAGGGCGGGGTGTCGCGACCATCGGTGATCACGTGCACACATACGTCCTTGATCCCCCGGGCTGCAGCCCACTGCAGCAATCCGCCCAGGTGATCGACATGGCTGTGCACCCCGCCATCGGAGCAGAGACCCACCAGGTGCAGACAGCCACCATTGGCCAACAGCCGATCGGCCAGGGCATTGAGGGCGGAATTGCGGCTGAGCGAGCCGTCCCGAACAGCCTGGCCGATCCGTACCAGTTCCTGGCGGATGATCCGGCCGGAGCCGATGGTGAGATGGCCCACCTCGGAATTGCCCATCTGATCGTCGGGCAGTCCCACCGCTGCGCCGCTTGCCTCGATCAATGTGTGGGGATAGGCGTGCCAGAGGGCATCCATCACCGGCGTATCGGCGGCGCGGATGGCGTTGTGGGCGTCGTCGGGGCGGTAGCCCCAGCCATCCAGGATCGTGAGTACCACCGGGGCTACGGGGCCGGTGGCGATGGGCTGATCATTGCGGAATGCGCCACTCATGCCTGAGCCTTCGGCAGAAACAACGGAGGCGCTTGAAGACTGTGAGCGCTTGGAGGACCAACCGGACTGCTGGGCAGAACCGTCCTGCGACGAACTGGGCTGGGACGAACCAGACTTCACCCGACTCACCTCACGACACCGGGGTGCGGTACTGGACCGCGGCTACCCAATCAAACCTACAGCCAGCCTGATGGGAGCCCCCCACCGATCCCGGCTGCGTCAGGTTTTGGCCACAGGGAGGGAAAATCCGGGTGCGATCATTGCGACTGCGCCTGGCCGGTCAGGACAGAGTCCCACCTGCGTAATGTGGAGCAGATGGAGATGATCGGTCCGGAGAAGATCGGCATGGATCGCCTGGTCATTCTCTCTGCCGATGAACTGGCTCGCACCCTGGATCGTCTCGCTTCCCAGGTGATGGAAGTCACCGCAAACAGCCGCCGGCTGGTGTTGGTTGGCATTCCTACCCGGGGTGTGGCTCTGGCGGACGTTCTCGCTGGCCGCCTGGAAGCCCTCTGCGGCCATCCGGTGGATCAGGGACGCCTGGATCCCACCTTCCATCGGGATGATCTGGAGCGAGTCGGCACCCGACTGGTTCAGTCCACCGATCTGCCCGCCGAGCTGAGTGACCGCCATGTGGTGCTTGTAGACGACGTGATCTTCACGGGGCGAACGGTGCGCGCCGCCCTGGAAGCACTGCAGGGCTGGGGGCGTCCAGGCCGGGTGAGTCTGCTGGTGATGGTGGATCGGGGCCATCGGGAACTGCCGATCCAGCCCGATTTCTGTGGCCGGGTGGTCCCCACCAGCCGCCAGGAGTCGATCCAGGTGTGCCTGATGGGGATCGACGGCGAGGAAGGCGTGCTCTTGCTGCGCCCCTGAACCCGCTCGGCGGCTGCGGTCGCCTCAGAGACGTTCCAGTTCGTCGGCACGGAAGTGGGCCCGGAACTTGCCGAAGGCCACGATCACGGGCAGGTTCGGACTGATCACCCGACTTTTCCAGTCGTTCAGGACGGTGTGCACCTCGCCCTCCTTGCCCTGTAGGTCGAAGGCCTCCCCGCGGTGCTGGGGATGGTGGAAGACCACCACCGATTGGCAAACCCTCACCGGATCGCCCGGCTGCAGTTGATCGACAGCCTGCTGAGTGCTGGTTCCAGGTTCACCGTTTTGCATGAGCCAGCGCGCTTTGCCCACCCAATCTTGTCACGGGGCAACCTGCGCTGCAGGCTGTGGCTAGCGCTGGCAAGCCGTATCCGGGCCGGCTTCCACCACCCGACCGCCCAGGGCGGCACAGCCGCTCTTGAAGGCGCTCCACTCATCCATGCCCCGCTGGATGCGGCGCTGCATCTCCCGATCCAGATCCGCCACGGGGACGGAATGGGGCAGCGCGCCGTGGCTGTCGTGCTGGCGCTCTTCACGGCGCAGTCCGGCGATGCCGGTCTGCACCTCGGCTCGCAGGGGCTCCCCCTTCTTTTCCCACCAGGGGTGATCGATGCGGTTGAGGGCTTCCAGCGCCTCCCACCAGCGCTGATCCTGGCGCAGGCGCTGGGCCCGCTCAAAGGACAGACGGTTGCGTTCCCACACCTGGCGCAACTGGTCTCCCAGGCCGCTGCCATCGCTGCGGTGGTCCTCGCCCATCGGAGCGAGCAGCTCCAGGCTCTTCTCCAGCTGGCCAGCCTGGAAGCGCTCCATCGCCTGCACCCGCAGCGATTCCTGCCAGGCCTCCAGCTGGCCCCTGTCCGTGGGTTGGGCGGCCGCGGAATTCACCAACTGGAGTTGCTGGAGCAGGGCGTCACGCCAGCGCTGCTGCTGCCAGAGCTGGGCCGCCTTGCGGCGCCGGCACTCCCCCTGTTCTGCGGGCGAACGATCCCCGAGCCAACGCAGCGCCTGCAGCTGTTCGCTGTAGCGCAGGCAGGCGTCCAGGTCGCCCCGCTCTGCGGCCTGCTCCAGGCGCCCGGGCAACTGCCGTTCCCACCAGTAGACCGCCCCCAGGCCAGTGGCCACCAGCCCCAGGGTGAGACCCAGCCAGAAGCGCGGCAATCGGTGCTGGCGCAGGGCCAAGGTGGAGGGGGGATACGGATGCATCCGTTTTATGGAAGCGGCGCGCCCGACGCCCGGTCTGGCGTGCAGCAAGCGCTGGCGTCCACTCCGCCGGGTTGGTGTCCGCCGCGCTCAGCGCACCCGTCCCAGGGTCTGCACCGGCCTGCTGGTGCCGCTGAGCAGATCGGTGCATTCCAGCTCCAGCTCGGCGCTGGCGTTGATCGAGAACCGCAACCGCAGCCGGTCCTCACCCCGGCGGCCCGGCGGGGTCAGGGGCAGGGGATCGGGTTGCTCCTGCCAGGCCCTCACGCTGGTGTCCCCGGCCCCGGCCGTGCGCAGCACCGGCAAACCAGCCGCGTCGAACACCACTTCGTCGCGCCGTTCCTCCCCCGGTTCCCCAAGCACCAGTTCCAGCGCGCCCTGCTGGTCGTCCCGGCAGGCCAGCACCAGCTCCAGGGGAGCGGTGGTGGGCCAGCTTTGACCGGCCATGAACAGGGGATGCCAGCGATGGCGGTTGCTGCGCCGGTCCCAGCAGCGCAGCGACACCCCCCGGCTGAGCACGTCCTGGACCCGCACCCCGGGGGTGAGGGCCAGGGCGCCCAGGGCCACCGCCTCCACCGGCCGTCCATGGTGGATCGGCACCGCACCGAGGCGGTCCGCCAGCCACTGGCTCACCGCCGGCAGACGGCTGCTGCCACCCACCGGCAGCACGGCACTGATCCCCTCCAGGCCGATCGAGGCCCGACGGCCGGCGGCGAGCACCTCCTCCAGTAACAGATCGAGCTGTTGCAGCAGACCACGCTGTTGCAGCAAGCGGTTGAGCTGCTCCTGGGTGAGACGCAGTTCGCGGGACGATCCCTGGAGCTCAGGCACCACCACCAGGGCCTCCTCCTGGTCACTGAGGGCACATTTCAGCCGCTCGCAGCCTGCGAGCAGGCTGCCGCTCGGATCGTCGTCTGCGCATAGATGGCTGGCGATCCAGCGGTCGATGTCCCGTCCCCCCAGCGCCACACCCGCCTTGCCGATCACCCGGGCCAGCCGCTGCCGCTGCCGGCTGTGCTCCAGATCGTGGCCGCCGAGGCGCAGCAGCTGGGCAATCGGGCTCGGCCGGCCCTCGCCCCCCTCCAGCCGCACCAGGCAGAGGTCGATCGTGCCGCCTCCCAGATCCACCACCAGCACGGTGCTCCCCGCCGGCAGGCCGGATCCGATCGCCGCAGCGGTGGGCTCATCCACCAAGGCGAGTTCCGGCACCTCCAGCTCGCGACAGGCCTCCACCAGCCAGCCGCGGTAACCCTGATAGGCCTCGATGGGTGCCGTGAGCACCAGGCGTTCGGGGGCCATCCCGGCCGGCAGCGCCCGCCACAGCTGTTGCAGGAGAAGGGCCCCGGCCCGCTCGGCGCTGAGCGGCAGCCCTGTGCCTGCCCCTGGCTGCCCGGAGCCAATCCGGCGTTTGAAGTCGCGGTGCAGTTCCGCTCCGTCGCCGTGGGCCAGACCTGCCTCCAGCACCTGGCGGCCGATCAGGGGACGGGGATGGTCCGCCTGCGGCAGCCACAGCAACGAGGGCACCACCGGCGGATCACTGAGGCTGTAGGGCACCAGGTTGAGCAGCCTGGGTTCCTCGCCGGGGGCCTGGTAGGCCACCACGGTGGTGCTGCTGCCCAGGTCGATGGCCACGGTGCCGTGGCCGCCGCCGCTGGCCCGGGGCCTGTTGCTTGGGTCGCTGCTGGGCATCGCGCTGGAACGGCCGCACCCGCCCGATGCGGTCTGCTCGGCGCTTTCTAGCGGCACTGCCGAGCCGTTGGCCTAAGGTGTGTGTATTGCTGGGAAGCGAAATCGTTATGCAGGTAGGAATCGATGTGAATTCCAAGGATCTGGCCCAGCGCGCCGACAGCCTGATCCGCCATTCCAGCAACCGCTATCTCACGACGGTTCGCATCGCTTTTCGCGCCAAGCAGCGTCGTTTCGACGACTTCGATGGGCTGTTGGAAGACTCGATGATCAAGCCGGTGCAGCGGGCGATCATCGAACTCAGCGACGAACAGGACCAACCCGCCCTGCTCCCCGGCTGAGGTCACGGGTCAGCATTGCCGGCTCAACAGCGTTGCAGATTCAACAGGGTCCGGGATGGCGTTTCGGGTTTGACCCATCCCGCCATCCCTATCCCGTTCTGATCGGTGGTGAGGGCTGGGCTTCGGAGTTTCGCCAGCAGGAGGCTGCTGCCCTGCATCAGGCAGCCCAGAGGCTGCTTCACCAATGGCTGGCGATCCGTGATCAGCTGATGCCTGAGGAGGAGATCAGCCTGGACACCGAGTGCGGTCCGCTTTGGGCCGAGCTGGACGGCACGGCCGAGGCCGTTTCCCTTCGTTTTGTGCTCCAGCCTCCGGCCGCCGAGCGTGCCCTGGAGGGCTGCTGGTCCGGCCCGGCCACCGAGGCTCTGATCGCCGTGCTGGCCCAGACCGCCCAGGCCGAGCAGTGGCTGGGACCCGCTTGAGATTCCTGCAGCGGGATTGGATTGATCAGATCTTCTAATTGGTTTGTCTCTCCCCATTGCCCCCCAGCCACGCCCTGTGTTTTCCACGGGTTTTCCCCAGGCGCGTCTGACGGGTTGCCCGCTGCTCCGTGGTGCTGGGGAGAACGGAGACGGGCGATGGTTCCGCTTGACAGTGGCGGCTCAGCGCCTCATGACCGTCGACTCCGGGCCGGCCGCAGCGCGCCAGGCCTCTGCTGGACTGACATCTCAGCGGCTGAGACGGTCTGGAGGACCATGCCGCCGCCGATTTGACGGCCGCCGCCTGATGTGGGGAACTGGGGCGCGCTGGATGTCGAGCCGATGGAAGCCCCGATCCCCGTATCCGTACAACAGGTTGGGGTGGGCAAGGCCCCTGCCGCCGGTCCCGCGGGATCAGCGACCGGGGCGGAGCTGGAGTCGGACCAGGAGAGTGCCCTGATGGTGAGCCTGCATACCGATGTCCCCGAAGCTCTGCTGACGTCGATGCGTGGTTTCATCGAAAGCCATCCGAACTGGGACCAGTACCGCCTGATCCAGGCCGCCCTGGCCGGGTTTCTGCTGCAGCAGGGCCTGCAGAATCGCGAGGTGACCCGTTGCTATCTCGCCAATCTCTTCCCGGCTCAGGCTGGATTCCGGGGGGACTGAGCGGGCCGCACGGCGAATACCTGGCGGTACGCCGCCACCAGGGTGCAGGCCGCCAGGGGCAGGGCACCGGCCAGTCCCACCACCAGCAATAGAAAACCGGCCAGCACCACTAGTCCCAGCAGCAGGGTGAGCCCGAGGGCCTGGATCCAGTGGGGATCAATCGCGGCCCGGCTTCTGCGGAAGGCCTGGAGGGGGCCCATCGGCACCAATACGCTGATCGGCAGGCTGAACAGTTGATCGGTGGCCAGGTACACCACAGCCGCCAGGCCTGCAACCAGGGGCAGCCCCACCAGCAGGGGTTGCAGCAGGGCCAGCATCCAGGCGCTGGCCTGTGCCAGCCGCAGCACAAGGGCCAGCACCAGCAGCACCAGGCCGAGGGTCCCCCCGGCCCGCAACAGGTCGGTCGGCTTGCTGGCCAGCAACTGGATCAACCGCGGGCGCTCCCCCCTTAAGGCGCCATCGGCAGCGCGCAGCAGCCCCACGAGCATCCAGAGATTGCTCACCAGGTAGCCGAGCCAGGCGATCAGCTGCAGCACCAGGGCCACGGGGTCGGGCTGGCCGAAGGGATTGAGCAGGAGCTCACTGCTCCAGCGGATCGCCAGTTGGCAGAGCAGGTTGAGACTGCCCACCAGCAAGGTGAACAGTGACATCGGCAGGGCGGCACTGCGGAAGGCGGACCAGCCCTCCTCCAGCGCCCGTCGGATGGCAATCGGGGGCGGGGTCTCCAGACGGCCGGCGGCGCCGCTGCCGGTGCGCCTGCGCATCATCCTGCCAGCAGTTGGAGCAGCCGCTGGGCCACGGGGCCCTGCACCGGCACGATCGAAAGGCGGTTGCCTGGCCGCACCACCAGCAGCTCGTCGGGTGTGAAGGTGCGGCGCAGCGTCTCCAGGGTCAGCAACTGGGGAAAGGTGCGTCGATACTGAAGCCGCACACAGTCCCAGCGTGGCCGCTCCGGGGTGGCTTTGGGATCGTGATACTTCGACTGCGGATCAAACTGACTGGGGTCCACCAGATGGGTTTCGATCACCTCCATCAGGCCCACGATGCCGGGGGGCTGGGTGTTGGAGTGGTAGAAGAAGGCCTGGTCGCCAATGGCCATCTGGCGCATGAAATTGCGGGCCTGGTAGTTACGGATGCCGTCCCATAGTGTGGTCTTCTCCAGGCGGAGATGGTCGATCCCGTAAACCTCCGGCTCGCTCTTCATCAGCCAGAAGGCCATCGCCGCAAGGCACCACATCCGGCGTCATGCTACGCCTGCCGCTCTAGACCGAGCTCCCGACAAGCTCCGAGGCGCGGATCGGGCCTAGAGCTCCATCACCAGGCTGCGGAAATGGTCGCCGCGGGCCTCAAAGTCGCTGTACTGGTCGAAGCTGGCGCAGGCCGGGGAGAGCAGCACCCCCTGGCAGGCGTGCTGGCGGGCTAGGCGGGCGGCCAGGGGCACCGCTTCATCGAGCCCGGCGCAGCGTTCCACCCGGCCCCCGTAGCCATGGGAGGCCAGCAGCTCGGCGAAGGTCTCGCGGGCTTCGCCGTAGAGCACCACGGCCGGGGCCTGCCGCCGCAGGGCCGCGATCCAGCCTGCCGCCTCACCCTGCTTGGCCTGGCCGCCGGCGAGCACCACCAGCGGACCCTCCAGGGCCTGCAGTGCCACTTCGGCCGCGTCGTAGTTGGTGGCCTTGCTGTCGTTGTAGAAGCTGATTCCATCCAGCCGGCGGATCAGCTCCAGGCGATGCGGCACCCCGGGGAAGCGGCGCAGGGCCGCCTCCATCGCCGGGCCATCGAGCCCCGCTTCCAGGCCGGCGGCCACCGCCAGCAGCATGTTCTGCAGGTTGTGGGCACCGGGCATGGCCAGGGCATCGGCGGCCAGGATGGCGCTGCTGCGGCCCTCGCGCTCCAGCCACACGCGCCCGTCTTCGATCCAGAGAGCAGGCAGGATGCCGGGCGCCAGCTCCTGGCGCGGTCCCGCCGACACCCATACGGCATGGTCCCAGCTCGCTGCTCGCTGCCGCAGGTCCGGATCGTCACCGTTGAGGATGCGCACGTCGGAGCGCTCCAGCAGCTGGCGCTTGATCGCCCGATAGTTGTCCAGGGTGCCGTGGCGCTCCAGGTGGTCGGGGGTGAGGGTGGTCCAGATCCCTACCCGCGGCGACACCCGCGGACAGGCCTCGATCTGGTAACTGCTCATCTCCACCACCAGCCAGTGGGGCAGGCCCCGGCCGGAGTGTTGCCGCTCCAGCACCAGCTCGGCGGCGGAGGTGCCCACATTGCCGGCCATCGGCGCATCCAGGTCGCAACCGCAGAGCAGGTGGCTGACCAGATGGGTGACGGTGGTCTTGCCGTTGGTACCGGTCACCGCCATCCAGGGCAGGGGCCGGCTGGCCTGCCAGGCAGGCTCCAGCTCTCCTTGCACCAGCAAGCCGGCATGGCGAAGGCTGGCCAGCTCCGGGTGGTCCCAGGCAATGCCGGGGCTCACCACAACGGGACCCACGGCGGGGGCCAGGGTGAGGATGGTGGTGGCACTCAGGGGCGCATCGAGTTCCACCCGGATCCCTGCTGCCCGCAGAGCTTCGGCCCGTTGCTCAAGTGCCGGACTGCGCTTGCTCTCCAGCACGCAGACGGCCCGACCCTGGGCCTGCAGCAGACGCGCCGCGCCGACCCCTGAACGGCCCAGTCCGATCACCACCGCGGTGGCGAACGCAGGAGGCAGATCCTGGGCCACGTCAATCTGGGCCACGTGAATACAGATGCTGGAAGTGACGCCGGTTCACTCGGATGGGAAAGACCGATCAAATCCAGCGGATGGGCGATACTGGAATCGAACCAGTGACTCCTACCGTGTCAAGGTAGTGCTCTACCTCTGAGCTAATCGCCCGGTTGATTGATGCCCGGGTTTGATTTTGGTTGATTGCTCGATTAGCTGCTCTGAGGAATGATTCAGGGCAGTCGTTCGAGATCGTGTTTCGGCAGCATGTTCAGGGGAGGGCCTTTGTTGGAAATGGCGGACGGTTGAGCTGGGCTCGGATTGTTCGCTTTTCCTGGATCGAAACCACTTCTCCTGGCTTGTCGGCGCTCTTTGGTTCTCTGAATCAACGACTTGGGGTCAACGACTCGGAGTCGCTGATTCGGGGAGCCGATCTGGAGCCCAGCAATGTTATCAGCCGAGCTGTACCGCCAATGCTGTCACCCGTCGGGGGTTCAGCGGCGCAACAGGGCAATCCGGAAGCGGTCGCGTTTGGTGGTGGTGATCGCTTCCACCGTGAGCTCTCCCTTGCCACTGAGCTGCACCCGGTCGCCCGAGCGCAGCAGGTGGCTGGGGCTGGTCACCGGCAGCCAGTTCACCTGCACCTGGCCGGAGCGGATCAGGTCGGCCAGGCGGTTGCGGGGCAGGCCGAAGCCAGCCGAGGCCACCGCGTCCAGGCGGGTGGATGCCTCCACGCTGTGCAGCCGCCTGGGTTGACGCCGTGGGGGCGGTTGCAGTTCAGGCAGTGGCCGCGGGGCGATCTGCACAGGCACGCTGCGCACCTGGGCCTCTCCCCCCCGCAGCTGGCCCTGCCACTCCAGCCCCACCACTCCCTGCCCGCCCCGGTCGCCCCGCACCCAGAGGTCGCCGATGGCCTGCCCTGGCAGCCCGAGGCTGAGCAGGGCGGCCCGCAGGTCGGCGGGTTCGGCCGGATCGAACAGAAAGTTGCCGCTGATCTCCACCCCCACCAGGGGCGGCTCCAACTGCGCCAGATCCAGGCCCGCGTCCCGCCGTGCCAGCACCAGTCGCCGGCGTTCGGAGCCGGGGTACCCCCCCTCGCTGCGGCTCTCCAGTTCGGCCAGGGACCCCAGGCGCTGCTCCGCCTCCTCCAGTACGCCGCCATCAAGGAAGCCGCTCCAGCTGGGCTGCCAGGTGCGCAGGGCCTGGTCGGCCGCGGCCAGCAACCCCTCCAGCGCCAAGGGATCGCGGCTGCCCTGCAGCAGTTCGGCCCTGGGAAGCATTCAGCTCTCCCCCAGGCGCACCACCATCTGGGGGCGGGCCTGCTGCAGCAGCCGCCAGGGCATGTCGGCGCCGGCCATGGTCTCGGCCAGCAGCAGCCAGCTGCCCTCCTCGAGCCGATTGCGCAGGGAGCGCAGACGGTCGTCCTCCTCCGAGCTCACGCTGGCGGCGGCGGCGTAGCTGCCCATGAAGCCCGAGCCCATGCCCAGCAGGGCACCGAACAGGTGCTGGCTCCAGGGGCCGAAGAAGGCCAGGGTGTCCAGATCCGTGATGTACGTGAAGGTGAGACCGGCCAGGAAGCCGAAGGGGATCAGCCAGCGGGCCATGGCCCGCTGGCGGCGGCGCCGGGTGGCCGCGGGGTTGAGGCGATCCACCTCCTCCAGCCCGGTCTCTCCCTGGCCCACCGCCACCAGCACCGCCAGCGGCGGTTGGCTCGCGGCCAGATCCCGCCTCAGCTGCTGCAGGCGCTCGTGGTCCTGCAGCACCACCACCACCGTTGTTGACACCGGTCGGCCCCCGTTCAAGCGCGTGATTCAGTCCCGATTCTCGTTGCTGCCCGCCACCGGCCGTGCGCCGAGGCTGGCGGGCAGCAGATGCGCACCCCTCACTACACTGCACCGCCGGCTGATCGCCACCTTTCCCCAACCCCGCCGGGCATGACCAAGGTTCTCGTTTCCGATCCCATCGACCAGGCGGGGATCGACATCCTCTCCCAGGTGGCCAGTGTCGACCTGCGGCCAGGTCTCTCTGCCGAGGAGCTCAAGGGGATCATCGGCGAGTACGACGCCCTGATGATCCGCTCCGGCACCACGGTGACCGCCGACATCATCGAAGCGGCCGACAAACTGCGGATCATCGGCCGCGCCGGCGTGGGCGTTGACAACGTGGACGTGCCGGCCGCCACCAAGCGCGGCGTGCTGGTGGTGAACTCGCCTGAGGGCAACACGATCGCCGCCGCCGAGCACGCCCTGGCGCTGATGCTCTCGCTCTCGCGCCACGTGCCCCACGCCCACGCCAGCACCATGGCCGGCGGCTGGGACCGCAAGACCTACGTGGGCAACGAGCTCTATAAGAAGAAGCTTGGCGTGGTGGGTTTGGGCAAGATCGGCTCCCACGTGGCCCGCGTGGCCCAGGCGATGGGCATGGAGCTGCTGGCCTACGACCCGTTTGTGTCGGATGAGCGGGCCCAGCAGATGCAGGTGAAGCTGCTGCCCCTGGCCGAACTGTTCGCCCAGGCCGACTACATCACCCTGCACCTGCCGCGTACGCCCGACACCGAGAACCTGGTGAACGCGGAGCTGCTGCGCACGATGAAGCCCACCGCCCGGCTGGTGAACTGCGCCCGCGGCGGCATCGTCGATGAGGCCGCCCTGGCGGAGGCGGTGGAGGCCGGTGTGATCGCCGGTGCCGCCCTCGACGTCTATGCGAAGGAGCCGCTGGCCGCCGATTCACCCCTGCGCTCGGTGAAGGAGCGGCTGGTGCTCACCCCCCACCTGGGGGCCAGCACCACCGAGGCCCAGGAGAACGTGGCCATCGACGTGGCCGAGCAGATCCGCGACGTGCTGCTCGGCCTGCCGGCCCGCAGCGCCGTGAACATCCCCGGCCTCAACGCCGAGGTGATGGAGCAGCTCAAGCCCCACCTGCAGCTGGCCGAGACACTGGGCCAGCTGCTCAGCCAGCTGGCCGGCGGCCAGATCGGCGAGCTGGAGGTGCGCCTGCAGGGCGAGTTCGCCGCCCACCCCGCCCAGCCCCTGGTGATTGCCGCCCTCAAGGGTGTGCTGTCGACCGCCCTGGGCGACTCGATCAACTATGTGAACGCCAGCCTGGAGGCCAAGGACCGGGGCATCCACGTGCTGGAGGTGAAGGACGACGCGGCCCGCGACTACGCCGGCGGCTCGCTGCAGCTGAGTTCACGCAGCAGCAAGGGCAACCACACCGTGACCGGTGCCGTGTTCGCCGATGGCGAGCTGCGCGTCACCACCATTGATGAGTTCCCGGTGAACGTGGCCCCCAGCCGCCACATGCTGTTCACCCGCCACCGCGACATGCCGGGAATCATCGGCCAGATCGGTTCGGTGCTGGGCGAGCACAACGTGAACATCGCTTCGATGCAGGTGGGTCGGCGGATCGTGCGCGGTGACGCCGTGATGGTGCTCAGCCTCGATGACCCCATCCCCGCCGACCTGCTGGCCACGATCCACCAGATCAACGGCATCCAGGAAGCCCACCCGGTGACCCTCTGAGCCCCATCGGCGCCACACTGCGGCTTGTGGCCTCCCCTCAGCCATGACCCTCGCCTGGTGGCGCCTTGAACTGCTGGCCCAGCCCGAGCTGGAGGAGTCCCTCCTCTGGAAGCTAGGCGAGCTGGGCATCTCCCGGGTGGCCCTGCGCCACCGGCCGGAGGCGCCCCTGGAGCGCCAGCTGCTGGCCTGGCTGCCGGAGGCCGACTGGCCGGAGGGTGAGCGCGCCGAACTGCAGCGGGCCCTGGTTCCCCTGGCCGCCACCTTCGGGCTGGAGCTGCCCCCTCTTCAATGGCAGCGGCAGCTCGATGAAGATTGGAGCCTGACCTGGAAACAGCACTGGCAGGCCGATCCGGTGGGGGAGCGGCTGCTGATCCTGCCGGCCTGGCTGGAGGTGCCCCCGGAGCACGCCCAGCGCCTGGTGATCCGCATGGATCCCGGCAGCGCCTTCGGCACCGGCAGCCATCCCACCACCCGCCTGTGCCTGGAGGCCCTGGAGGGACTGGCGCCGATCCGGGTGGCGGATCTGGGTTGCGGCAGCGGCATTCTCGGCATCGCCGCCCTGCTGCAGGGTGCCCGGTCGGTGGCCGCGGTGGATACCGATTCCCTGGCGGTGCGGGCCACGGCCGAGAACGCCGCCCTGGGCGGACTGCAGGACCGGCTGCAGGTGCGGCTGGGGTCGGTGGAGGTGCTGGCCGAGCTGCTGGGCGGTGAGCCGGCCGACCTGCTGCTGTGCAACATCCTGGCGCCGGTGATCGAGGCCCTGGCGCCGGCCTTCGCCAGCGTGCTGGCGCCGGGCGGTGTGGGTCTGCTGAGCGGCCTGCTGGTGCCCCAGGCCGAACGGCTGCAGCAGGTGCTGGCCGCGCTGGGGTGGCGGGCCGAACTGGCGGCCCAGCAGAGCCAGTGGGGACTGCTGATGTTGCATAAGGCACACTGATCTGTGACCTGGCTTTGATTGGCCTTCCCAGGTACGGCGCTGCAAACCAACGGGAAGGGCCTGCGGCGGATGTATGAAGGGCGGGTCCTACAGGCCCGGCCATCCGGGTGCCTGTGAGCCCCAATCCCTTCCATGGCTTCCTACAAGGTCACCCTCATCAGCAGGAGCGAAGGCCTCGACAAGACCATCGAGGTTCCTGACGACCAGTACATCCTCGACGCCGCTGAAGAGCAGGGCATCGACCTCCCCTACTCCTGCCGTGCTGGTGCCTGCAGCACCTGCGCCGGCAAGATCACCGCTGGCACCGTGGACCAGAGCGATCAGAGCTTCCTCGACGACGACCAGATCGAAGCTGGCTTCGTGCTCACCTGCGTGGCCTACCCCACCAGCGACTGCACCATCACGACCCACGCCGAAGAAGAGCTCTACTGAGCTTCAGGTTCAGGGTCTGAATCAGCCTTCTGGCTTGATTCTCTGTTTGCTTCCCGCCACCCTTCGGGGTGGTTTTTTCATGGCCGTTCCGCTGAATTCCACTCCCGCTGGTCCTGCCCATTCCCCCAGCCTTCCCATGGCCTCGGCCGGCGCTGCCCTGCTGGTGCCCGGCAGTGTGCACGCCAGCCCCGGCGGCCAGTACAGCTTCCGCGTGCTGGGGGCCTGCTGCAGGCTGTTTGATCGGGAGGAGCTGCCCTGGCCCTGCTGCCGCCTCGCCTGGCGCAGCAAGGAGCCCAGCTGGCGGCGCATCGGCCGCCGCTTCGTGGCCGATCTGGCGGCCCGCCGCTGCCCCTCCTATGCCGTGGAGCTGCTCCAGCCCGGGGCCCGCTCCACCGCCGCCACGGTGATCACCCTGTTCCCCGTGCGGCTCGCTCCGGCCCTGCAGGAGTGGTGGTACAGCCGCCAGCCCGCCTCCTGCGAGCCCGCCAACCGGCAGCCGCCCCAGCTGCCATGAAAAAGCCGGTGCCCGCAGGCACCGGCTGGAGGCCGCAAGGCCGGCGAAGGCAAGATCAGAAGTAGATTTTGCCGCCACCCCACTGCATGCCCTGCACCTTGGGCGCGGTGAGGATGTAGCCGGCCATCAGGCGCAGATCGTCGTCGTCCAGATCGCGCATCTTCACGAAGATGTCGCTGCTGCGGATGCTGGGGTGCACGTCGGCGATCGAGTACTCGCCGTCATAGCTGGTGGGATCCTTCATGTAGTCCACCAAGGCCTCCACGTTGTCGCGGGACGGCGTGGCCAGGGCCAGGGTCTCGGGGTCGAGCCCCACGTTCTGGTTGGTCTTGGTGATCCCGCCGGCGTGGCATTCGCCGCAGCTGCTGTTGAACAGCTTGCGACCGGCCTTGATCTCCTGCTCGCTGAAGGTCACGCTGGCGCCATCGGGGTTGGCGGGCACGGTGAGCTGTTCACTGGTCCACAGGGCTGCCATGGCCTCACCACCGAAGCCGAAACAGAGCAACAGAGCCAGGGGGAGGGCCAGCAGGCTGCGGGCGGCGGCCCGCAGCCCTCTGCGCAGGGAGAGGGTGGCGGAGGCCAGTGGGGTTGAGGCCATGGAGAGAAGCCGGAGGTGTGGCGGGGCTAACCGCATCGGAGACCTTGTATCACGGGGGGAGGGGGCAGTGGGCCGGTTTCGGGGGAACTGTTGCAGCTCAGTCCGCCGCTGTCGGCAGTACGTCGATGCTGAGGAAGTCCCTGGCCATCACCGTGTTGGTGAAGATCGCCTGGGCCTCGGCCAGCAGGTCGTCCGGGCTCACCGGGTTGCCCGCCACGTAGCGCGGGCTGAGGTGGGTGAGGGCCAGCTGTTTCACGCCGGCGGCCAGGGCGGTCTGGGCGGCCATGGTGCTGGTGGAGTGCTGGCGGGCGAAGGCCAGCTCGGCCTCGGCGTGGGCAAAGGTGCTCTCGTGGATCAGCAGATCGGCGCCCCGGGCCAGCTCCACCGCCGCCTCACAGAACACCGTGTCGGTGCAGTACACCACGCTGGCGCCTGGTCGCTCCGGGCCGCAGAGGCTGGCGCCGTTGATGATCCGACCGTCCTCGAGGGTGACACTGCGGCCCTGCTTGAGCTCGGCGTACACCGGCCCCGGCGGGATGCCCAGGGCCCGGGCCCGTTCCACGTCGAACCGCCCCGGCAGCGGCTTCTGGTCCACCCGATAGGCGCAGGCCGGTACCCGGTGGGTGAGGGGCGCGCAGCGCACGGAGATGTCGCCGTCCTCCAGCAGGGTGGCGCCGCTGGCGGCGGCGGGGCCGCTGCGGTGAAAGCGAAGCGGATAGCCGATACGGGTGGAGCTGGTGTGCAGCACCCCTTCCAGATAGTCCCGCAGCCGGTCGGGGCCGTAGAGGTCGATGCCGGTGCAGGTGCCCGCCAGGCCCAGGCTGGCGAGCAGCCCGGGCAGGCCGAACACATGGTCGCCGTGCATGTGGGTCACGAACACCCGCCGCAGCTGGCTCACCCGCAGGTCACTGCGCAGGAACTGGTGCTGGGTGCCCTCACCGCAGTCGAACAGCCAGAGCTCCGCCCGCTGGGGCAGGCGCAGGGCCACGGCGGACACATTGCGGCCGCGGGTGGGCACCCCGGAGCTGGTGCCGAGAAAGGTGACCTGCAAGCCGAAGAAGCCTCTGGCACATGTTGCCATGGCCGTCACAATGGATCGCTTTTCAGTCGTCCCCACCCGTGACGTTCCGCCTGCACCCCTGGGCTCCCCTGTTGCCCCTCGCCGCCGTGGCCGTGGCCATGCCGGCGCTGGTGGTGGGTGGCGACCGGGCCATCCAGGCCCGCAGCGGCGAGCCGGAGGTGCGGGTGCTTCTGGCGGAGGCCGGCAGCCTGCAGCTGCAGGCGCTCAACCAGCCCCTGCAGATCCAGCCCGGGGGCATGGAACTGGCCCCCGCCCGCCCCGCCCGCCTGGTGCTGGAGAAGGGCCGGCTTGCCCTGCAGCTCGAGACCCCTGGGGCTGGCTGGACGACCAGCGGCTCGCTGCCCCTGGCCAGCAGCTTCTGGCTGGCTCCGCGCTCTGGCGCCGGCTCGGACCAGGCCGGCGCGTTCCAGCTGGGCCAGCGCCGCTACCGGGGCCGGCTGCAGGTGCTGGTGAGCGGCGGCCGGCTGCAGGCGATCAACCATGTGCCGCTGGAGAGCTACCTGCCCAGCGTGGTGGGCAGTGAGATGCCGGCCAGCTGGCCCCAGGAGGCCCTGCGGGCCCAGGCGGTCGCGGCCCGCACCTATGCCCTTCGTCAGCGCAAGCCCAGCGCCCCCTTCGACGTCAGCGCCACCGTGACGAGCCAGGTGTACAAGGGCCTGGACGCCGAGACCGCCTCGACCCGGGCGGCCGTGGCCAGCACCCGCGGCCAGGTGCTGATGTATGGCTCCAACTTGGCCAACACCGTGTTCCACAGCAGTGGCGGCGGCCGCACGGAGAACAGTGGCGATCTCTGGACCCAGCAGCTCCCCTACCTGGTGAGCGTGCCCGACTTCGACCAGGGCAGCCCCGTGCACAGCTGGGAGCAGCGTCTCGAGCCCGCCCAGCTGCGGGAGGCCTTTGCCGAGATCGGCGGGGTGACCCGCATCGACGTGCTCAGCACCACCGACTCTGGCCGGGTGCGCCAGGCCCGGGTGCTGGGCCCCGCCGGCACCAAGGTGGTGACCGGGGCCGAGCTGCGCTCCCGCCTGCGCCTGCGCAGCACCCAGGTGCGCTTTGCGGTGGTGGCCCCCGAGGTGGCCATGGTGCCCCCGTCCGCACCGCCCCTGCCTGCGGGCGACCAGATTCCCGAAGACAGCGCGACTGGCGCCCCGGGGCAAGCAACCACCCCTGCCCCGGTTCCCCTGCAGGTGCCCCAGCCCTCCCTGCTGGCCATCGGCCGTGGCTTCGGCCATGGTGTGGGCATGAGTCAGTGGGGCGCCCTGGGGATGGCCCAGAAGGGCGACACGTATGAGCGAATCCTCCAGCACTACTACCGGGGAACCGCCCTGCGTTCCTACCCCGCCCAGCCCTGAGCCCTGCCCGCCATCGCTCCAGCCGCCCGCCTGGCGCCTGCCGGTGCGGGCCCTCCCCAGTGCCCAGGCCGTGGCAGAACACGTGGCTGCTGTGGTGCTGGAGGCGATGCTCGACGGCTCGGCCTGGCCCCTGGGGCTGGCCACGGGCCGCACGATGGAGCCGGTGTATGCGGCCGTGGTGCGGCGGGTGGCGGCTCTGGCGCCGCAGCAGCAGGAGGTGCTGCGGCAGCGCTGGCTCAGTTTCAACCTCGATGAGTACGTGGGCCTGAGCGCCGCCGACCCCGGCTCGTTCCACGCGGTCATGCACCGCCATCTGCTGGAGCCGCTGCAGCTCGTCGCTTCCCGGCTGCGCCTGCCCGAGGGCCTTGCCGTTGATCCCCACGTAGAGGCGGAGCGCTACGGCGCGGCCCTGGGGGCGGCAGGGGGGATGGGCCTGCAGCTGCTGGGTCTGGGGCTCAACGGCCATGTGGGCTTCAATGAACCCCCCTCTGCGGCAGACAGCCGCTGCCGCTGTCTGGACCTCAGCGACTCCACCCGCCGCCAGAACGCGGGGGCATTCGGCGGCGATCCGGCGGCCGTGCCCGCCCGGGCCATCACCCTGGGGCTGGCGGAGATCCTGGCCGCAAGGCGCATCCTGCTGGTGGTGACGGGTGCGGCCAAGGCGCCGGTGCTGCGGGCGCTGCTGCGCCAGCCCCCCGGGGTGGAGCTTCCTGCCAGCTGGCTGCAGGGCCATCCGCAGGTGGAGGTGATCGCCGACCGGGCCGCGTTGGCCCTGGCGGAGCAGCCGGCCTAGGCCTCCAGGGCCTCCAGCAGGGCATCCTCCGCCTCCAGATTGGCCGTTACCGAGCCCACGTCGTCGAGCTCTTCCAGGGCATCCAGCAGCTTCAGGCAACGCCTGAGCTGGTCGGCATCCTCCAGCCGGCAGCCGCTCCCGGCGATCCAGCGGTGCTCCCACTCCAGCACCGAGAACCCCGCACGCCGCAGCCCATCCTGCAGGGACTCCAGCTGGGCGAAGGGGGCGAACACCTCGGCACTGCCCTCGTCGAGCAGGTCGTAGCGGAGCACCTCCACCGCTTCGCTCCCATCGCCTGTCTCCGCCAGGGGCAGCAGGGACTCCAGCAGGGCCTCCTCGTCGAGGGTTGGCTCGCCCCGGGAGGGCCAGGCCACCCGGGCCATGCTGAGCTGCTCGAACAGATAGCCCACGCAGCCGGTTTCCCCCAGGTTGCCGCCGTGCTTGCTGAAGGCCAGCCGCACGTCGGCGGCGGTGCGGTTGCGGTTGTCGGTGAGGGCCTCGATCAGCACCGCCACCCCGCCGGGGCCATAGCCCTCGTAGCGCACGGCCTCGAAGCTGTCCCCAGGGCCCCCCAGCTGGCCGGAGCCCTTGGCGATCGCCCGCTCGATGTTGGCGTTGGGCACCCCCGCCGCCTTGGCCTTCTCAATGGCCGTGCGCAGCTGAAAGTTGCCGGAGGGGTCGCTCCCGCCCCGGGCGGCCACGGTGATCTCCCGGCCCAGCCGGGTGAACACGGCGCCGCGCTTGGCGTCGACCACCGCCTTGGTGCGCTTGATCTGGGCCCACTTGCTGTGGCCGGCCATCGGGGAGAGCGGGAGAAACGGAAGGAGAGGGCGCGCGGCCGCTGGGGTGGGTCAGCCGGCGGAGTCGAGCACCAGCTTCGGCTGCAGCACGCCCCCTGCGGCGCGCGCCATGCCGGCCAGGTTGCCATCCGGATCGAGCACCACCACGGGGCTGTCCGGGGCCAGCTCCCCCAGGGCATCGGGCAGCAGGGGCGCCCGCCCGCAGCGCCAGCCCGCCTGTTCGGCTGGGCTCAGCTGATGGCGGGCCAGGTGGCGCAGGGGAACCAGCGGATCGAGCAGGGGGGGCGGGCTGCCGCCAGGCCCCCCTGCGTCGAGGGCCTCCAGGGGCACCGCCTGCTCCAGGCCGAAGCCCAGGGCCTCGGTGCGCCGCAGCCGGGCCAGGGCGCCGCCGCAGCCCAGGGCCTCCCCCAGGTCGCGGGCGAGGGCGCGCACGTAGGTGCCCGCCGAGCAGCGCAGCTCCAGCTCCAGCCGGCCGCTGGCCGGCTCCCAGCCCAGCAGCTCCAGGCGGTGGATGACCACCGGCCGGGCGGCCAGCTCCAGGTGCTCGCCGCGTCGCACCCGGGCATAGGCCCGCTCGCCATCCACATGCACGGCCGACACCTGGGGCGGCACCTGCTCAATCGCCCCGCGGAACGGGGCCAGGGCCGCCTCCAGCTCGCTGGGGCTCAGGGAGGGCAGCGGCCGGCGCTCCAGCACCTCGCCCTCGAGGTCGTCGCTGCTGGTGGTCAGGCCCAGCTGCACCAACCCCCGGTAGGCCTTGTCGCCGCCCAGATAGGGCAGCAGCCGGGTGGCGGCCCCCAGGGCGATCGGCAGCACGCCGGTGACGGCCGGATCCAGCGTGCCGCCATGGCCCACGCGCTTCAGCCCGTAGGCCCGCCGCACCCGTGCCACGCAGCCATGGGAGCTGGGGCCAGCCGGTTTGTCCAGCACCAGAAAGCCACAGGGCTGTTCAGCCATCACGCCTCGCTTTAGCTGCCATCGTGCGGCACCGCTGCCAGGCTGGCAGGGTCTCATCCCGGTGGGCGATGACCCTCAAGCAGCGCCGCGACCTGGCCTTCCTCGTGTTGGCGGGCCTGTTCCTGGGCACGATGGGCATGCTCAACATCCTCGGGCTCACCCGCTTCCTGCAGCTGGGCAGCATCGGCTCCTGGCCGATCGTGGTGGCGGTGGGGGCCCTGCCCTACCCGGTCACCTTCCTGTGCACCGACCTGATCAGTGAACTGTGGGGAGAGCAGAAGGCCTCCCAGCTGGTGTGGGTGGGGCTGCTGCTCAACGGCTGGATCGTGCTGATCCTCTGGCTGGGCGGGGTGTTGCCGGGGCTGGCCGGTGCCCAGGACGCCACGTTCTTCGAGGTGCGGCGCCTGGCCTTCGGAGCAGTGGGCGCTTCGATGGTGGCCTACCTGGCCGCCCAGTTCACCGACGTGCGTCTGTTCCATTTCTGGAAGCGCTTCAGCGGCGGCAAGGCCCTGTGGTTGCGCAACAACGGCTCCACCCTGGTGAGCCAGCTGGTGGACACCACCGCCGTGGTGCTGATCAGCCACTACGCCAACCACGTGCTGCCGGTGCGCAGCGACGCGCCCGTGCTGCCCCAGCTGGCCGGTTTCATTGCCAGCGGCTATCTGTTCAAGGCGGTGGCTGCCCTGGTGGACACTGTGCCGTTCTATCTGCTGGTGGGCTGGCTGCGGCGCTGGCTGGCGGTGCCCGGCATGGGGGCGGAGATGGCCGACTGAGGGCTGCCGCGGGCTGACCCTTAAGTTGGCGCTGCATCAGTGGGCTGCCCCAGGTCATGGTCACGGCGTTCGAGCAGGTTCTGGGCGTCGAGCGCTTCCTCGCCGATGGCTTCGACCTGCGGGCCCAGCTGGCCCGCTATCTGGAGTTGGAGCCTGCCGAGCTGGAGCGGCGCCTGCCCGCCAGCACCGCCGAGCTGGCGGCCCTGCATCCCGGCAGCTTCGACCCCGAGCAGGTGAGCAGCTTCTACGAGGACACCGTGGGCACCGGCCATCTGCTGGAACTGGCGGCGTGGCATCTCGGCAGTGCCGACTACATCGCTGACACGCTGCGGCTGCAGCAACGCTTTGCCCGGGGCCAGGTGCTGGATTTCGGCGGCGGCATCGGCAGCCATGCCCTGGCCGCCGCAGCCCTGCCGGATGTGGAGCGGGTGTGGTTGGTGGATCTCAACCCCCACAACCGTGCCTTCGTGGAGTCCCGGGCCCAGGCGCTGGGACTCGGCGCCAAACTGGTCTGCTTCCGCGACCTGGAGGATCCGGCCCTGCCCCGCCGCTTCGACACGCTGGTGTGCCTCGATGTGCTGGAGCACCTGCCCGATCCCGCTGCCCAGCTGGAGCGGTTCGCGGAGCGCATGGATGCCAGCGCGATCGCCCTGCTGAACTGGTACTTCTTCCAGGGGTTCCAGGGGGAATATCCCTTTCACCTCGACGACCCGGCCCAGGTGGAGGCCTTTTTCCGCACCCTGCAGGCGCGTTTCCTGGAGGTCTTTCACCCCTACCTGATCACCACCCGGGCCTATCGCCTCCTGGCTTGAGGCGCAGGGAGCAGGGGGAGCCAGCACAAAGCCGGCGGTGGTGGCCGCCGGCTTGCTTGGATCGGGCCGGTTGGTGGCGACTGAACCGGGGCTCAAGCCCCGATCAGGGCCGAGTCATCCCACCGCCACGTTGATGCGCTTGCGGCTACGCAGACCCCGCTTGATCGTGTCGAAGCTCACCACGCCGTCCACCAGGGCGAACAGGGTGTCATCGGAGCCGCGCCCAACGTTGCTGCCGGGCAGCACGGACGTGCCGCGCTGGCGAATCAGGATGGATCCGGCGGATACGGCTTCGCCGCCATAGGCCTTGACGCCCAGGCGCTTGGAATTTGAGTCGCGGCCGTTGCGGGTGGAACCCGTACCTTTCTTATGGGCCATGGGGTGGAGTGGGAAGGGTTGGTGTGTTGGGTTGGGAGGGGGGCTCGGGGTTCAGCTGAGGGCCTTGCCGGCCACCTTGATCGACTGCACCATCACCCGGGTCAACTCCTGACGGTGTCCGTTCTTGCGGCGGGTTTTCTTCTTGGGTCGCATCTTGTACACAATCAGCTTCGGGCCGCGGCGGTGGGCCATCACCTTCAGCTCCACCGTGGCGCCGGCCACGTAGGGCTGTCCCAGGGTTGCGGCCTTGCCGTCGTTCACCAGGAGCACGTTCTCCAAGTTCACCGTGCTGTCCACATCGGCCGCCAGGCGGTCGATGTCGTAGTAGCGGTTGGGCTGCAGCCAGAACTGCTGGCCTGAGCTTTCCACGATGGCGTAGGGGCCGGGTTGGTCAGCGTTGGCGGCTGCCTTCGAGCCGGCATCTGCCGGACTGGAGGTGGTTGCGGGTGTTTGGGTCATGGCGGGAGGGCGTGGCCAGGCTGGATTGAAACGCTGATGTCCGGTTCAGGTGTGATCTCCTGAGTGGGACATGAGTCCAGAGGGGGACAAGACCCTCGCCTGGTTGGACTTCATCAACTGGGTTGCCAGGGGCTGGACCGACGGCTCAAGGCTGGATCGCAGGGATCCTGAGCAGGGGTGGCAGTGGCCTTGATCCCGTTGCACTGTCGCGAAGGTGGACCGTCGCCGAACAGTTCACCCACAGGTTCATCGTCTGAACGGGGCATCTCCGCGGGCCTGAATCCAATCGAGAACTGGGAGCTGGCCGGATGGTCAGGGCCCGGTGGGAATTGGAGATCAGAGCAGTGGCGGTTGGGCCTGGCAGGGGATGGCTGGGGTGGAGGTCGTTTCGTCGGAGTGCCTCTTCGCAGTGTGTGGGAGGGTCCCGGTTGCAGCGTTGCAGGCCCATTCAGGCCTGGCGCACGTTTTGGAAGACAAACATGAATTCTCCCTTCTGGCGGCTCCTTTCGTCAACATTGGCTCAAGCCTCGGCGGGTTTCCCGTCGCCTCCGGCCCTCCATGCCTGAATCGGCCCTCACCATCGTTTCCCTGATCCGCAATCCCGCTCTCGAGGCTGACGTCACGCGCTGGCTCGACGGACAGCGGCGCTACCGGCTGTTGTCCTGCCCCGCGGCGGACGACCCGGTGGCGGAACTGGAGCGGCTCAGAGACAGCTGTGATGCCCTGCTCATTGAACAGGGCGAGCTGGCTCCGGAGGCGGCTCAGTCCCTGCAGGAGCGGGGCCTGGTGTTGCCCGCTGTGGTGATCGGCCGCGTGCTGGGCCGGATCGACTACCACCCCGATGAGATTCACCTCCCTCCCGATCAGCTGGAACAGCTCACCTACAGCCTGGATGCGGCCATCTCCCGCTCCCTGAGCAGGGTTCTGGCGATGTCCCCGGAAGATCCGCCGCAGGGGCGGGATGAGCCGATGCCGGAACGCTGGCGGCTGGCCAACCGGTTGCAGGCCCGGCTTGGGTTGCTCGGGGTGTTCTACAAGCGCGATCCGTCACGCTTTTTGCGCAATCTCGATCCTGATGCTGCTGGGATTCTGCTGGCTTCGCTGCAGCGCACCTATCGAGATCTATTGCTCAGTTACTTCAAGGATCCTGCCGCTGCCAACCAGGCGTTGGAGAGCTTTGTGAATACCGCTTTTTTCAGTGATCTGCCCATTACCAAGACTGTTGAGATTCACATGGATCTGATTGATTCTTTTTCCAAACAGCTTAGACTTGAGGGCCACAAGAGCGATTTCCTGCAAGATTATCGCCTCGCCCTTCTCGATGTAATGGCCCACCTCTGTGAGATGTATCGCCGATCCATTCCTGTCGGTGTCCCCTTGGCGTCTGCCATGCAGGAGGGATGATCGGTGCCTACGTTGAGGAGAGATCCGCCCCGAAGCCTGTTCATTCATCCACCAGCCTTGACACTTCGGTGATTCACGGAGCATCCCAGCCATGTCCCCACGCAAGACCTACATCCTCAAGCTCTATGTAGCTGGCAATACGCCCAACTCGATGCGGGCGTTGAAAACACTGCGCAATATTCTGGAAACCGAGTTTCAGGGTGTCTATGCTCTGAAAGTGATTGATGTTCTTAAGAATCCCCAGTTGGCCGAAGAAGACAAGATCTTGGCAACCCCAACCTTAGCCAAAATCCTGCCTCCCCCAGTGCGGCGCATCATCGGTGATCTCAGCGACCGCGAGCGTGTTCTGATTGGTCTGGATCTTCTCTATGACGAGTTATCGGAAGATTCCCTATTAGCTGATGATGTGCTCGATGCGCTGACGCCATCGCCCGGTGAGCAGGGTTCCTGAGGGCTTGACGATGACGCATGACTGCTTGATCGCCCGCTGCTGCTTCTCACCCAAACGATTCAACGACCCACTATCTGCCCTCCTCCCTGCCCTGCTCCTGCGATGACCGATTTCAGTCCCCAGCCCGTAGCCATGCTGCAGGTGCAGAAGCTGCCCACCGCCATTGAGGGATTTGACGATGTCTGTCATGGCGGCTTGCCGATCGGCCGTTCCACGCTGGTTTCGGGAACATCGGGCACGGGCAAGACAGTTTTTTCGCTGAACTTTCTGTATAACGGCATCCGTCAGTATAACGAGCCCGGTATTTTTGTTACCTTTGAGGAGTCGCCCCTGGATATCCTGCGCAACGCAGCCAGTTTCGGTTGGAATCTGCAGGAGATGGTGGAGCAGGACAAGCTCTTTATTCTTGACGCTTCGCCTGACCCGGAGGGCCAGGATGTGGCCGGTAGTTTCGATCTCTCTGGTTTGATTGAGCGTATTAATTACGCCATTCGCAAATTCAAGGCGAGGCGAGTGGCAATTGACTCCATCACCGCCGTTTTTCAGCAGTATGACGCCGTTTCCGTGGTGCGTCGGGAGATTTTTCGCCTGATCGCCCGGCTCAAGGAGATTGGTGTCACCACGGTAATGACCACTGAGCGCATTGATGAATATGGGCCGATTGCCCGCTACGGCGTTGAGGAATTCGTATCCGACAACGTGGTGATTCTTCGCAACGTGCTGGAGGGGGAGCGCCGTCGTCGCACGGTGGAGATTCTCAAGTTGCGGGGCACCACCCACATGAAGGGAGAATTCCCCTTCACGCTCGGCAGCCATGGCATGAGTGTGTTTCCGCTGGGAGCGATGCGCCTCACCCAGCGCAGTTCCAACGTGCGCCTCAGTTCCGGCGTGCCGAAATTGGACGAAATGTGCGGCGGTGGGTTCTTCAAGGATTCAATCATCCTGGCCACCGGCGCCACCGGTACCGGCAAGACCCTGCTGGTCTCCAAATTCATTGAAGATGCCTGTCGCAGCAAGGAGCGCGCCATCCTGTTTGCCTATGAGGAATCCAGGGCCCAGTTGCTCCGCAATGCTACCAGCTGGGGTATTGACTTTGAGCAGATGGAGCAGGATGGACTGCTCAAGATCATCTGCGCCTATCCCGAATCCACAGGCCTGGAAGATCACCTGCAGATCATCAAGACGGAGATCGGCCAGTTCAAGCCATCGCGGATGGCGATCGATTCACTTTCGGCCCTTGCCCGCGGCGTGAGTCATAACGCTTTCAGGCAGTTTGTGATTGGGGTCACTGGCTATGCCAAGCAGGAGGAGATCGCGGGTTTCTTCACAAACACATCTGAAGAGTTTATGGGCAGCCATTCGATCACAGACTCTCATATTTCCACGATTACTGATACCATCCTGCTGCTTCAGTACGTTGAGATTCGCGGTGAGATGGCCCGTGCTCTCAATGTGTTCAAGATGCGGGGCTCCTGGCATGACAAGGGAATCCGCGAATTCGTGATCACAGGAAATGGGCCGGAGATCAAGGATTCCTTCTCTAACTTTGAGCGCATCATCTCTGGCGTGCCCCATCGGGTCACCACCGATGAGCGCAGTGAACTGGCCCGCATCGTTCGCGGTGTGGCCGATGACATCTGAGCCAACACCCCCTCAGCAATAAGGGTCTGCCGGTCGCTTAGGTGAGGGCGGTGAGGCTGTTGTCGTAGCGCCTGCGTTCGGCCAGCAGCTGCAACTCGTCGCTGTCGGAATGCTCCAGGGGCAGGTCGAACCAGAAGGTGGTGCCCACACCGGATTCACTGGCCATCTGGATCCTGCTGCCGTGCTTGTCGAGGATGCCGCGCACGATCGACAGACCCAGGCCGGTGCCGGCCTCGGTGTGCACGGCATTTTCAACCCTGTAGAAGCGCTCGAAGATGCGTTCCTGGTCGGCCTCCGAGATGCCGCAACCGGTGTCGGCCACCTCGATCCGCAAGCGCGGCAGGGGCGAGGTGATGGCACAGCTGGGGCTGCCGGCCCCGCTGGCCGACTCGGGAGCGAGCGCACACAGATCAGGCCAGGGGTAGGCCCGCAGCATCAGCCTGCCGCCGGCGGGGGTGAACTTGAGCCCATTGCCCACCAGGTTGCCGAACACCTGCAGCAGCAGATCCCAGTTGCCCAGCACCCGTGGCAGCTGGGGATCGGCCTCGAAGCCAAGGGTCACACCCTTTTCATCGGCGTTGAGCCGGTAGGTGCGCAGCGTCTGCTCGATTGCCGGGGCCAGTTCAAGGGGTTCGAACTGCCACTGGCGTTCCGATTCCAGCCTGGAGAGATCCAGCACATCGTTCACCAGCCGGGTGAGCCGGTCGGTCTCCGCATTGGCGATCCCCAGGAATTCCTGTTTTTCGGCCTCACTGAGCTGGTCGCCCAGATCGTGGAGGGTTTCCACGTAGCTCTTGATGTTGAACAGGGGCGTGCGCAACTCGTGGGACACGTTGCTGATGAAGCGGCTCTGGGCCGCGTTCAGCTCAACCTCGCGGGTGAGGTCCTGCACTGTCATGGCAATGCCCTTGAGGCTTTCGCCGCTGGCATCGCGCACGGCCTGGAGCACGATCCGCAGGGTGCGAGCGGGTTCACCCACGCTGCAGCGCACATCGGCATCGTCGCGCTCGCCGCTGGTCACGTTGTCGAGCGCCGACTGCAGCTCCATGGCCAGGCGCTCGGGCAGTTCGTCAATCAGACCATTGCCCTCCAGGTTGCGACCCTCCCAGCGGAACAGCCGGCGGGCGGTGGGGTTGGCCAGCACGATGGCTCCGCCGGCATCGAGCAGCACGGCACCATCGGCCATGGTGGCGATCAGCGACTCCTGCTTCACCTGGGCCGCGGTGAGCTCTTCGATGTTCGCGGCCTTGTACACCTCCAGCTGGGCGGCCATGGTGTTGAAGCCCTGCAGCAGTTCTCCCAGTTCGCCGCCCACCGGCAGGGCGATCCGGGCCTCGAAATTGCCGCCGGCGATCTGGCGCACGCCCCGCAGCAGTTCCTTCACCGGCTGGGTGATCGTGAGCGCGTTGAACACCGAGCCCAGGATCACCAGCACCCAGATCGAGATGAACACCGCCACGGTCACCTCGCGGGTGAGGGCGGCACTGGCCAGCAGGGTTTCGTTGGGGTTGATACCCAGAGCCAGCACCCCCAGGTAGCGCCCATCGTTCACCATCGGCACGAACACGTCGGTGACCTGGCCGTCCGGGGTGAGGTGCTGGCGCACCAGCGGGTTGTCCGGCCGGTTTTGGATGTCGCCGGGCAGCTCCAGGCGGCGGCTCAGCAGCAGCTCGCTGCTGCCGTTGTTGGAGCCGATCGGAATGCCGAGGTAGATCACTCCATCGGGATCGGCGAAAAAGATGTAGCGCAGGCTGCGGCTGGAGCGCCAGAAGCGGTCGGCCACCGAGGCCAGTTCGCGGTCGTTGCCCTCGGCCACCAGCGGCGTCACGTTGGCGGACAGCAGCAGCCCCAGGTCGCGGGCGTAGCGGGTGTCGCTCATGCGGGCATCGCGCTGGATGCCGTTCAGCGCCAGGAAGGTGATGCCGGTCATCAGCAGGCTCACCACCAGGGTGGCCACCGCCAGCAGCTTGGTCTGCAGGCTGAATTCAGCCCACCACTGGGCCAGGGCCCGGCGCCAGCGGGGCAGCTGGCCGCTGGCACCACCCGCAACTGGACCAATCGCCTCGCTGCTGCTGGTCATCGGCTGCGCACCTGGTGGCCGATGTCGCGGCGGAAGGTCATGCCCTCGAAGTGCACCTGGCCCAGGCCGGCGTAGGCCCGCTCGAAGGCACTGTCGAAGTCGGCGGCCTGGGCCACCACCGCCAGCACCCGGCCGCCGTTGCTCAGGGAGCGGCCATCGGGCTCGCGGCGGCTGCCGGCGTGGAACAGCTGCAGGCTGTCGCTGGTCTGGAGCTGGCTGCTGATCGGATCGCCCCGGCGGATCTCGCCCGGGTAGCCCTGGGCGGCGGCGATCACGCAGGCACTGCAGCCCGGCAGGATGCTCAGCTGCGGCGCCAGGTCCAGGCGCCCTTGGGCACAGGCCAGCAACACCGCCGCCAGCTCAGGCCCCAGCAGCGGCATCAGGGTCTCGCATTCCGGGTCGCCGAAGCGGCAGTTGAACTCGATCACGCTCGGGCCGGCGTCGGTGAGCATCAGGCCGGCGTAGATCACGCCGCGGTAGTCGATGCCGCGGCTGCGCAGGGCGGCGAGGGTGGGCTCGAGCACGGAGCTCCGCACCGCCTCCAGCCCGGCGGCATCCAGCAGGGGGGCGGGGGCATAGGCGCCCATGCCGCCGGTGTTCGGCCCGGTGTCCCCCTCGCCGATGCGCTTGTGGTCCTGGGCCGGGGGCAGCAGCACCAGCCGCTCCCCATCGCTGAGGGCAAACACCGATACCTCCGGTCCGTAGGTGCGCTCCTCCAGCACCAGGGAGGCGCCCTCGGCGCCGCCGAAGCGGCCGGCGAAGATCGCACGGATGGCGTCTCGGGCCTCGTCGTGGCTGTCGGCCACGGTCACCCCCTTGCCCGCCGCCAGGCCATCGGCCTTCACCACCGGCGGCTGCTCCAGCCCCTCCAGCAGGGCCAGGGCCTCAACCTCGCTGCTGGCCGCCCAGTAGCCGGAGGTGGGCACCCCGGCGGCCTGCATCAGCGCCTTGGCCCACTGCTTGCTCGCCTCCAGCTGGGCGCCGTCTGCCCCGGGGCCGAACACCTCCAGGCCAGCGCTGCGCAGCCCATCCGCCAGGCCAGCGGCCAGGGGGGCCTCGGGTCCCACCACCACCAGCTCGATGGCCAGCTCGTCACAGGCGGCCCGCAGTCCGTCCTGGTCGTTCTCGGCAATCTGCAGCTGTTCACAGCCCCGCAGCTCCAGGGTGCCGCCGTTGCCAGGCGCCACCCACACCCGCTCCACCCCCGGACAGCGGGCCAGGGCCCAGGCCAGGGCGTTCTCGCGTCCGCCGCCGCCCACCACCAGCACGCGAGCCGGCGCGGCGATCGGGTCAGGGGTGATCGAGGGGGTTGCCGTCATCGAGGAGTCGGTGGACATGGACCAGCGGAAGGTGACCTGGGCGAGCGGCGGGAACGGGCCCGGCCGGGGGGAATCGCCCGACTCTTCTAGGTTGCTGTGGTGACCCGCAGCCCGCAGGACTGGGCACCGTGCTCCATCTTCCCTCCCCACTGCGGCAACTGCTGGCACCGCTACTGCCCGCGCTGCTGCTCAGCCCCCTGGCCGGGCCGCCGGTGCTGGCTGAATCCGCGCTTGAGCAGTGCCGGGCCCTGCGCCAGCGGGGGGATCTCACGGCCTTGCGGGAACAGCAGGTCCGCCTGCAGGCGGGTCTCGCGGCCCAGCCTGACCAGGCGCAGGCCCTGGCCACCGCCGAGGCGCTGCTGGCCTGTGGCGCGTCCCAGGCGGCACTGGCCGTGCTGGAGCGCGTCGGGCCGGCCGGGGATGACGCCCGGGAGAGATCGCTGCTGCTGCAATGGCGGGCTGCCCATGGGGGCCTGCACCACGCCCGGGCCGTGGACGCCCTGGCCCTGCTGGCCGATGGCGATCTCAGTCGCCTGGAGACCCTGCAGCTGCCCCTGGCCGAACCGGATCGGGCCGACCGGCCTCCGCGCCAGCGGGTGGCGCTGGACCTGCTGGCCGACCATCTGGTGAGCCTGGAGGCCCATCGCCAGGCGGCTGAGGTGCTGCTGGCCAGCCGTGAACCCGGCGCGGCCACGGCGGCCCGCTGGGGCCGGGCGGCCCTGCTGGCCACCCATCTGCCACCCCAGCAGCGCGAGGCGATCATGGAACGGGCCCTGGAGCAGGCGGCGGCCGCCGAGGCCTGGGGCCTGGTGGCCGCCCTGCTCGACCAGCAGCTGGCCGAGGGTGTGGGCGACGAGGCCTCACGCCGCGCCCTGGAGCGGCGCCTGCGTCTGAGTGATCGGATTGACGATGCCTACGGTGAATGGCTGCAGCGCCGCCGCCTGGGGGACCCATCCCAGGACACCCGGGTCCTGCTCCTGGAGGAGCAGTTGCGATCACCCCACCAGGCCGGCGGCCACGCCGCCCCCCTGCAGCCCACTCCTTTCCCGCAACCATGACCACTGCCTACCAGCTTGGACCGCTCCTCTATGAAGGGAAGGCCAAGCGCGTCTACGCCACCGATCAGCCAGACGTGGTGGCCGTGGAGTACAAGGACGACGCCACGGCCTTCAACGCGCTGAAGAAGGCCAGCCTGGCCGGTAAGGGATCGCTCAACTGCCAGATCTCGGCCCTGCTGTTCGAGGCCCTGGAGCGGGCAGGTGTCGCCACCCATTACCTCGGCCTGGCCGAGGCGGAGCCGTCCGGCACCTGGATGCTGGCCCGGGCCGTGCGGGTGATTCCGGTGGAGGTGGTGATCCGCAATGTGGCGGCGGGCAGCCTCTGCAAGCAGTTGCCGGTGGAGCCCGGCACCCCCCTGGAACCGCCCCTGCTTGACCTCTATTACAAGGATGACGCTTACGGGGACCCCCTGCTCACCGATGCCCGGCTGGAGCGCCTGGGCCTGCTCACCCCTGGGCAGCGCCAGCAGCTGGAGCACCTGGCCCTGCGGGTGAACGGCGTGCTGGTTCCCCTGTTCCAGGGCCTGGGCCTGCGTCTGGTGGATTTCAAGATCGAACTGGGGCTGGCGGCGGATGGCCGGATGCTGGTGGCCGACGAGATCAGTCCGGACACCTGCCGTCTCTGGGATCGGGCCGTGAGCGACAGCCAGGACCGGATCCTCGACAAGGATCGCTTCCGCCAGGACCTCGGCGGTGTTGTGGAGGCCTATGGGGAGGTTCTCAAACGGCTCCAGGGGGTCTGTCCCCAACCCAGGGTCTACCGGTAAGGTTTGACCCAAATTGCGGCCCAGCCGCGCTGAACGGGACGTTATGGCCGGCTTGCTGGGTTCCAAGGCAGTTCTGCCTCTGAGGGCAGTACTGCCCCTGCTGGGAACCGTGATGCTGGCCGCCCCTGCCGTGCGGGCGCAGGACCAGCCCGCCGGCCAGCAACCCGCTGGCCAGGAGCAGCCCCGACCGGCCGATCCCGCCAGCTCCCCTCCGGCCTTCGAGATCCCCGCCTCCCAGCAGGTGGATGGGCCTGGCAGCTTCCCCACCCCGACACCCGCCCAGGCGCCGGCAGAGCCCAGGGTTCAGATCGCCGAGGTGGTGATCGAGGGACTGGACGGCCATCCCGAGCGCGAGCGGCTGGAGCTGGCCGCCTACGCCGCCATGCGGGTGAACCCCGGAACCCGGGTCAGTCGCAGCGAACTGGAGACCGACCTGGCCGCCATCTACGCCACCGGCTGGTTCTCCGATGTGCGCATCCAGCCGGTGGATGGCCCCCTGGGGGTGCGCCTGATCGTCTCGGTGGTTCCCAACCCGGTGCTGCAGAGCGTCAGGCTGCAACCCGTTGGCGAGATCAAGCTGCCCGAACAGGTGGTGAGCGAGACCTTCGCCACCGACTACGGCAAGACCCTCAACCTCAACACCCTGCAGACCCGCATGCAGGCGTTGCAGAAGTGGTACGCCGACGAGGGCTATTCCCTGGCGCGGGTGAGTGGCCCCAGCCGGGTGAGTCCTGAGGGGGTGGTGGACCTGCTGGTGCGTGAAGGCACCGTGCAGGGGGTGGAGGTGCAGTTCATCGACAAGGACGGCGAGACCACCAACGACAAGGGCGAGACCATCCGCGGCAAGACCAAGCCCTGGGTGATCACCCGGGAGGTGTCCCTCAAGCCGGGCGATGTGTTCAACCGCCGCCAGCTGGAGGAGGACATCAAGCGCATCTACGGCACCGGCCTGTTCAGCGACGTCAAGGTCACCCTCAGGCCCGTGCCGGCCCAGCCCGGCGAAGTGGTGGTGGTGCTGGGAATTGTCGAGCAATCGAGTGGCTCGATCTCCGGCGGTGTGGGCTACAGCCAGGCCCAGGGCGTTTTCGGCCAGATCCAGCTCCAGGACAGCAATTTGCTGGGCAGGGCATGGGACCTCGGCACCAACTTCTCCTACGGCCAGTTCGGCGGCCTCGGTGATATCACCTTCACCGACCCGTGGATCAAGGGCGATCGCTACCGCACCTCGTTCCGGGCCCGGATGTTCTTCAGCCGGGAGGTGCCGCAGATCTTCCAGAGCGAGAACACCACCTTCGAAACCAATCTGCAGAGCTTCAACGGTGCTGATTTCGATCTGGTCACCAACAAGCCCCGCAACGTCGGTGGCGACGATCTGTTGGTGCGTACCAATTTCGACACGGTTGCGATTCAGCGCCTGGGTGCCAACGTCCAGTTCGTGCGCCCCCTCAATGGCGGTGATCCCTTCCGTAAGACCCCCTGGCGAATGATCCTGGCCTTCGGTGGTCAGGAAGTGACCCCGATGAACTTCTCGGGCAGCAAATATTCCAAGGCCGTAGTTGGCGCCAATAAATCACCGGATGTGGTCCCCAGCCGCCAGGTGATCTGCCTGGCTTACAACTGCGCCACTGAAAACCAGCTATTGAGTGCCCGCCTTGGCGCCACCTACAGCACCCTGGATGATCCGCGCAATCCCACCAGCGGCAATTTCCTGAGCGTCGGTACCGAGCAGTTCTTCTCCGTTGGCAATGACTCGCCCACCTTCAACCGGGTACGGGCCAGCTACACCCACTTCATCCCCGTGAACTGGTTGAAGGTGTACAAGGGCTGCCGACCGGGCCCTGGTGAGGCCAGGGATTGCAAGCAGGCACTGGCCTTTCAGGTGTCCGCCGGCACCATGCTGGGCGATGAAATCCCCCCTTATGAGGCCTTCTGTCTGGGTGGAGGAAACTCGGTACGCGGTTATGCCAACTGCGATCTTGGCGTGGGTAAGAGTTTTGGTGAATTTACGATTGAGTATCGGTTCCCGATCTTCAGCATCATCAGCGGTGAGATCTTCTTTGATATGGGTACAACCTTCGGTAGCCAGTCTGGAATTCCTGGTAATCCCGGTGGCCTGCTCGGCAAGAAGGGTGAGGGTTTCTCGCCCGGCATTGGCCTGATTGTCACCACGCCGGTGGGGCCGTTGCGCCTGGAGGTGGCAACGGAGGACTTCACCTCCGAGTGGCGCTTCAACCTCGGTGTGGGCTGGAAGTTCTAGTGGTCGACTGGCCTGCCGACTACAGCTCCTGCTGGACTTTGGCCGGACGTGCGGAGATTGAGGGAGTCGGGCTGCACAGCGGAGCCATGTCCCGGGTACGTCTGGCACCGGCCTCCCGACCGGGGTTCTGGGTCGGGTGGCTCGATGCTGCCGATGCGCCGCTGCAGCGCCTGGAGCCGGGCCAGGTCTGCGAGACCACCCTCTGCACGGCTCTCAACCTGGGCGGGCGTCGCCTGGCCACCGTGGAACATCTGCTGGCCGCGCTGGCTGGCACTGGCCTCACCCAGGCGACCATCTGGGTGGACGGACCGGAGCTGCCGCTGCTGGATGGCTCCGCCCTGCCCTGGGTGCATCTGATCGCTGAAGCGGGGTTGCGGCAACTGGGCCCGCGGGCTGCCGTTCCGCGCCTGGATCGCCCGCTCACCCTTCAGGACGGCAGCAGTTTTGTCACGGCGCTTCCCGCCGCTGGCCTCCATCTGGGCGCGGCCATCGACTTCGACCAGCCGGCGATCGGCCGGCAGGTTCTGGCCCTGGCGCTCTCCCCCAGAACCTTTGTGGCCGAGATTGCCCCGGCGCGCACCTTCGGCCTGCTCTCCCAGGTGGAGCAGCTGCGGGCCGCGGGCCTGATTCGCGGCGGCGCCCTGGATAACGCCCTGGTGTGCGACGGGGAGCGCTGGCTTAACCCGCCGCTGCGATTTGCCGATGAGCCGGTGCGCCATAAGATTCTCGACCTGCTTGGGGATCTGGCCCTGGTTGGCCTGCCCCAGGCCCAGGTGTTTGCCTACCGGGGCTCCCACCGTCTCCACACCGACCTCGCGGCGGCCCTGGAGCGGGAGCTCTCCCTACTCCCTGCCTGATTTCCCTTGCCTGATCCGTCGTCGTCTTCTGTGCTGCTGAATGCGGAGCAGATCCAGGGCCTGCTGCCCCACCGCTACCCCTTCGCATTGGTGGATCGGGTGTTGGAGCACGAGCCGGGCAAACGGGCCGTGGCCATCAAGAACGTCACCTTGAATGAGCCCCATTTTCAGGGCCATTTTCCAGGCCGGCCCCTGATGCCCGGGGTGTTGATCGTGGAGGCGATGGCCCAGGTGGGGGGACTGATCGTCACCCAGATGCCCGATCTGCCGAAGGGTTTGTTTGTGTTTGCCGGCATTGACGGTGTCCGTTTTCGCCGCCCCGTGGTGCCGGGTGACCAGTTGCTGATCAGCTGTGAACTGCTCAGCCTCAAGCGCAAGCGCTTCGGCAAGGTGCAGGCCGAAGCCACGGTGGAGGGGCAACCGGTGTGTTCCGGTGAGCTGCTGTTCTCCCTGGTGGATTGAGCCTGATGCCCTTGATCCATTCCACCGCCGTGATTGATCCCCGCGCCGAGCTGGCCGATGGAGTGGAAGTGGGGCCCTATGCCGTGATTGGGCCGGATGTGCAGATCGGCCCGGACTGCAGCATCGGCGCGCACGTGGTGCTGGATGGACGGGTGCGCATGGGCCGCGGCAATCGCCTGTTCCCTGGGGCCTGCATTGGTCTGGAGCCCCAGGACCTTAAGTACACCGGTGATCCCACAGGTGTGGTGATCGGCGATGACAACACGATCCGGGAATACGTGACCGTGAACCGGGCCACCCATGGCGAGGAGAACACCAGCATCGGCCATGGCAATCTGCTGATGGCCTATGCCCATCTGGGCCACAATTGTGAGCTGGGTGATCGCATCGTGATCGCCAACGGTGTGGCGGTGGCCGGCCATGTGGTGATCGGTGACCGGGCGGTGATCGGAGGGGTGCTTGGCATCCACCAGTTCGTGCACGTCGGCACCCTGGCGATGGTGGGTGGCATGAGTCGCATTGAGCGGGATGTGCCGCCCTACTGCATCGTGGAGGGACATCCCTCGCGGGTGCGGGCCCTCAACCGCATCGGCTTACAGCGCAGCGGCCTCGGCGAACTCGAAGGTGGCCTTCAGCTCGCTGACCTCAGGCGGACCTGGACGGCGATCTACCGCCAGCGCCAGCCCCTCGCCCAGGTGCTCGCCCAGCTCAGGGCTGCTCCGCTGCGTGAGGCCGCTGAAACCCTGGTGGCTTTCCTGGAGGCGTCGTCCGCGCCGTCCCGCCGAGGGCCGATCCCAGGAGCGCACTGATGCTTCGCCTGCTTGTGAGCACGGGCGAGGTGTCAGGCGACCTGCAGGGATCCCTGCTGGTGGCGGCTCTCCAGCGGGAGGCTCGGCGGCGCGGGCTGGCCCTGGAGATCGTGGCCCTGGGCGGGGAGCGCATGCAGCGCGCCGGTGCCCGCTTGCTGGCCAACACCATGCGCATGGGCGCGATTGGTCTCTGGGAAGCCCTGCCTTTCCTCCTGCCCACCCTGCGACTGCAGCGCCGCCTGCGGCGCTGGTTTGACCAGCAGGTGCCCGATGGGGTGGTGTTGATCGACTACATGGGGCCCAATGTGAACCTGGGCCTGAATCTCAAGCGCCGCTATCCCCAGGTGCCGATCACGTATTACATCGCTCCCCAGGAGTGGGCGTTCAAGTTCGGCACGGAGGGGCGCACCAACCTGATCCGGTTCACCAACCAGATCCTCGCCATCTTTCAGGAGGAGGCCCGCTACTACCGCTGTCGTGGCGCGCAGGTCACCTATGTGGGCCATCCCCTGCTGGACACCGTGGGAGAGGCCCCGGACCGGCGCACGGCCAGGCGCCTGCTCGGGCTGGACGAACGGCAGCCGGTGCTTCTGCTGATGCCGGCATCCCGCCGCCAGGAACTGCGCTACATGCTGCCCCACATCGTTGCGGCTGCCGCCGCATTGCAGCGTCACGACACCAGCCTGCAGGTGGTGGTGCCTGCCGGACTCACGGGATTTGAGGGCAAGCTCGCCCAGCAGCTGCGTCAGGCCGGTGTGCGCGCCAAGGTGATTCCCGCAGCCGATGCGGATCGGCTCAAGCCTGCCCTCTGCGCGGCCGCCGATCTGGCCGTGGCCAAGTCCGGCACCGTGAATCTGGAGCTGGCCCTGCGGGGAGTTCCCCAGGTGGTGGTGTACCGGGTGAGCTGGCTCACGGCCTTCGTGGCCCGCCACCTGCTGCGCTTCAGTGTGCCCCACATTTCGCCGGTGAATCTGGTGCTGGGGGAGCGGCTGGTGCCGGAACTGCTGCAGGAGGATCTGCAGCCGGAGGCCATCGTGCGCTGTGCCCTGCCCCTGCTGGCTCCCGCCAGCCCGGAGCGGGACGCGATGCTCGATGGCTACGGGCGGTTGATGCGGGAGCTGGGGGAGCCCGGAGTCACCGATCGGGCTGCCTCGGCGATCCTCGACCAGCTGGTGGGCGCTGCCGCGGCCCCCGAGGCATCGTGAGGGCTGGCAGGCAAGGGGACGCTGTGAACGCCGGGATCGGATCGGCCATCTGGGGGATGCTGCGGCACACGCTGAGGGCGGCAGCGCTGCTGGCCCTTGTGCTGGTGCTGGTGCTGGGGCTGCTCCCGACGGCGCCAGCTGCCGCCGCCAGTGAGCAGGCCGTGCTGGCGGGGGGCTGTTTCTGGTGTCTGGAGCACGACCTGGAAACCTTGCCCGGGGTGATCAGTGTGGAGAGTGGCTACAGCGGCGGCCGCCTGGCGCGACCCACCTATCGCCAGGTCTCCGCCGGCGGCACCGGTCACCAGGAGAGTGTGCGGGTGCGCTTTGATCCCCAGCGGCTCAGCTATGCCTCCCTGCTGCGCTCCTACTGGCGCAACATCGATCCCCTCGATGGCGGCGGTCAGTTCTGTGATCGCGGCGATTCCTACCGGCCGGCGATCTTCACGGCCGGCACGGCCCAGCGCGAGCAGGCCCTCGCCAGCCGGGCCGCAGCGGCCCGGGAGCTGGGGCGGCCGGAGAGCGAACTGCGGGTGCGGATTCAGCCGCTCGACACCTTCTGGATCGCAGAGACTTACCACCAGGACTATGCCCGGCGCGAGCCGCTCAAGTACGGCTACTACCGCTGGGCCTGCGGTCGCGACCGCCGCCTGGACGGGCTGTGGCGTGGCCAGGCGCGCACAGGCAAGCCCTGGCAGCCGGGGCCGAACCCGAAGAAATCATAAAATGTTCATTGTGAACTTTCCCGCTGATCCGTTGCGCGGGTGCAGCTCTCCCCGTTCAGTCCCCGTTCAGCTCACTAGCCTGCTGTGTGCGCTGTGTTGATTTGAATATGTATCTGCTCACCATCCGTGATGGGCTGCACACTCGCCATATCGGTCCCTACGCCAGCCCGAAGCAGGCCGCTGATGATCTCGAGAGCCTGTTGAGCACCTGTGGTGAGCGGGCCCGCTGGCAGATCCATGAGCTGGAGGCGGTGCCCTCCGACCTCCCGGTCGCCCTGGAAGCGGCCTGAACAGCGTCTGCGTCTGGAGCCCGCCTGGTCAGTTCTGCCGGGGATAGCCGCGCAGCAGGCCGCTCTCGATCATCAGCCCTACGCCGGCATTGATCAGGATCAGCCCGAAGGTGCCGTACCAGAACCATGGGCCGGGGGCCTGCAGCACCTTCATCGGCAGGCCCTCGCCGGCGCTGGCCGCAAGTTCCACCCGTTTGGCCAGTTCCTCGAGGCCCTTGCGGATCACCGCCTCGCCGAACAGGCACAGCCCTGCTGGCAGTAACAGCACACCCAGCTGGGCCTTGACGTACCAGCGGATCTTCTGCACGGCCATGGCGAACGGGACGTCAGGGTGAGGGCGCCAACCTAGGCGGGAGCGCCGCCCATCACCCAGTTCACCAGGGTGCGCACGCCGTAACCCGTGGCGCCGGCGGGGTTCTCGCCCCGGCCCTTGTCGCTCCACACGGTGCCGGCGATGTCCAGGTGGGCCCAGGCCACCCCGTCGCTCACGAAGTCCTGCAGGAACAGGGCGGCGGTGATCGAACCACCGGGCCGGGGCCCGGTGTTCTTCATGTCGGCCACCGGGCTCTTCAGCCCGGCCTTGTAGGAGGGGCGCAGCGGCATGCGCCAGAGGGCCTCACCCGCGCCCCGGCAGGCCTCGTCGAGGGCCGTTGCCAGACCATCGCTGGGCGACCACAGCCCGGCCATCTCCTCGCCCAGGGCGATCACGCAGGCGCCGGTGAGCGTCGCCAGATCCACCACCGCATCCGGCTCCAGCTTGCAGGCGTACACCAGGGCATCGGCCAGGGTGAGCCGCCCTTCGGCATCGGTGTTGTTGATCTCGATCGTCTTGCCGTTGGAGGCGGTGAGGATGTCGCCGGGGTGTACGGCACTGCCGTTGATCATGTTTTCGCAGGCGGCCACGATCACGTGCACCTCCAACCCGGCGGGCCTGAGCTCGGCGATCGCCCGCGCCGCTCCCAGCACCGCCGCGCTGCCGCCCATGTCGTATTTCATCATCTCGATCTGGGAGCCGGCGGTTTTGAGGTTGTAGCCGCCGGAATCGAAGGTGAGCCCCTTGCCCACCAGCGCCACCCGCCGCTGCACGGCCCCGTCCGGGCGGTAGGTGAGGTGGATGAACTTCGGCGGGAGATCCGACCCCTGGGCCACCCCCAGGTAGGCCCCCATGCCCAGGGCCTCGCAGTCGCTGCGCTCAAGCACCTTCAGCTCGATGGCGAAGTCGCGGGCGATCGCCGCCGCCGTGTCCGCCAGGTGGGCAGGGGTGGCCACGTTGGGCGGGGCGGCCACCAGCTGGCGGGCCAGTTCCACGCCGGCGCAGCGGGCTGACACCCCGGCCAGGCCGGCCTCGGCTCCCGCCGGCAGAGCGAGCAGGCTCAGGCATGCCGGGGTGGGCTGGTCGTCAGGTTCGCTGCGAAAGCGTTGATCCCGGTAGAGGCTGAGCCGCACCGCTTCCGCCATGGCCGCAGCCGCCTCGGCCCCATCGAGACCTTCGCAGGGCAGGGCCAGGCCGAGGTGATGGCAGCGCAGTTTGGCGGCCGCCCCAGCGGCAACGGCGGCGGCGGCCCGCAGGGCGGTGAGGTTGAAGCTGGCGGGCTCCCCCAGGCCCACCACGATCAGGTTGGCCGGACTGCCCTCAAGGCGGGCAAAGCTGACGCAGTCGCTGGGCTTGCCCTTGAAACCGCGCTGGTCGAGCTGCTGGGCCAGGACCTCGCCGAACCGGCGGCTGAGCTCCTGGCGCAGGGGATGGGTCGCCCCTTCCGGGTCCGTGGCGAACAGGCCAACCGCCAGGGTGTCGCCGTCCCAGGCGTCGAGGGCTTCGGCCAGCCCTTGCGCAATGCAGCGAAATTCCATCAACCAACCAGCCCTGGTGGGCCGCGATCGTAGCCAGCTCCGCCCAGCAGGCCGCTCAGCCGGGGTCGGCGGTGAAGGGGGTGCCCCAGCGCTGGCGGGTCTCCTTGTTAAAAGGTGGCTGCCAGCGGCGGATCAGGGCCTGCTCCAGCTGCCGGCGGGGCCGCACGGCCTGGGGTACATCCAGCCAGAAGCGGATGCTGAGCTGGCAGCTGAGTGCGGCCCTGCCGATCGCTTCGCTGTAGGCGGCCAGATACTGCTTGCAGTCGTGCTCCCCTTTCCAGCGCTGGTCAGCCCGGCCGGTTTCGCCCACATAGAGCAGGAGGGAGAGCGGCTCTCCTGCCGGGGTGTCGAGCACGAAATAGAGGGCCGCCCCCTGCTGGGGCGCCTGGGGCCAGCGCCAGAAGTGCAGGGTCTGGGCCCGCAGCTCCATCGGATTGATCGCATGGGCGCAATCGCCTGGACCGCCGAACAGGTCGACCTGCTGGGCGTCCTCCCGGCTGCCGGCGAACAGGGGTGCCTGGAAGCGGGCCACGGCCTGCTGCCAAGCGAGCAGTTGCGCCCTGGCCAGGCTCAGGTCGGGCGTGGGGGACAGGCCAGACGCCCCAGCGAGGGTGCCTGCCTCGGCGAACAGGTTGCCCTGGCGCGGGCAGGAGGATGGGCTCATGGCCGTTTCGCCCCGGGGGGGAGCACCGGGCCCTGGGGCGGGGAGCCAAAGCACACCTTGCCGATCCATCCCTCCACCAGGCTGGCGGGCAGGCAAAGGCGCTGCTGCAGATCAGCCAGATCCCGAAACGGTTGGCGACTGCGCTCGCGCAGCAGGCGCTGCAGACGCTCGTCGTGGAGTCCCAGCTCCTGCAGCTGCCGGGCCGTTGCCCGGTTGAGGTCGAGCCGGCTCGGCGCCCCCGGGGCTGGCGCCGCTTCGCCGTACCAGCGGTATTCCAGCACCGGCAGCCATTGCTGCAGCTGGCTGTCGCTGAGCTCCAGCAGCCGTTGCAGATCCTCCGCTCCGCTCAGCTGTACCCCCCCGGCCTGCAGTCGCAGCAGCAGGTCCACCTGCGAGGGCGCGATCCCGGGCAGCCGCCGCCAGTCGCTGGCGCTGGCCCGGTTCACATCCAGTCGCCAGCCCAGGGCGGCGGCCTGGACCACCTCTTCACCCGTGCGCAGGGCACAGCCCGGATCCTGACGCAGCCTGAGCAGCAGCAGCTCACGCTCCACGCTGCTGGCGTGGTCATCGGCCGGCGAAGCGGCTTGGCTGGCGGCCCCGGGCGCGGCGGCGGGTTGCGGCAACTGGCCGGTGGCCCGCAACAGCTGGCGGGCCAGGGGATCCAGCCAGTGGCGCCGGGCCATCGGGAGCGGGTGCAAGCCTGCGTGCTGCTGAAGTTAGCCGCCGTCCAGCTCATCGGGCCAGTCGATCAATCCCCAGCGCACGCCGCGCAGGGCGGCGTGGGTGCGGTCGCGGGCGGGCAGTTTGCGCAGGATCCGGGCCAGGTGGGTCTTCACCGTGTCCGGGGAGAGAAACAGGCTCCGGCCGATCTCCTGGTTGCTCTCCCCCAGGGCCGCCCGCTGCAGCACCTGGCACTCCCGCTCCGTGAGCGGCTCCAGGGGGCCGCTGCCATCCGGGCAGCTGTGGAAGATCTCCCGCAGGCTGCTGTCCACGTAGGCGCCGCCCCCACTCACCGCCCGCAGGGCCGCCGCCATGGTGCCGGTGCCCAGGCGTGACTGCAGCACCACGCCGTCGCAGTGGGCCTTGATCGCCCGCTCCACGGCCCGGCGGTGCGCCCTCTGGCTCACCATCAGCAACACGTGAATCTGGGACTGCTGGCTCTTGATCTCCTCCACCAGGGTGATGGCGTTGCCCCGCTCCAGTTGATCGGAGAGCAGCACCAGGGTGGGGCGACGCTGTTGCACTGCCTGTCGGCATTCCTCCGCCGTGGTCACCGCCGCCAGCACGGTGGCGCTTTCCATGGCCTGGGCGGTGAGCAGGCAGAGCAGGGCCCGGTCCCCCAGGCAGAGCACCACCCGGGCCTGGCGCAGCAGGTTGTGGCTCTCCTCGCGGTACTGCTGCAGCCGGGGGAGCAGGGGCGTGTAATTCACCTGGGTCGCTTCGGTCTCATTCCTGGATGCTGTGCCGGGCCGCGGCGGCTGTCAGCGTGGTGGTGCCCTGCTGTGGGCGTATCCCCACAGGGCGTTACGTCTTTCCGCACTCGTCACCCCTCTCGCCCGAAGCCAGAATCACAGCACTGCGCATCCGGCCCGTCGCCGATGGCCTTCTTCGACTCCGACATCGTTCAGGACGAGGCCAAGCGCCTGTTCGGTGACTACCAGCAGCTGATGCAGCTGGGCAGTGAGTACGGCAAGTTCGATCGGGAGGGCAAGAAGCTCTACATCGAGCGCATGGAAGACGTGATGGAGCGCTACCGGGTGTTCATGAAGCGCTTCGAGCTCTCGGAGGACTTCCAGGCCAAGCTCACCGTGGAGCAGCTGCGCACCCAGCTGGGCCAGTTCGGGCTCACTCCGGACACGATGTTCTCCCAGATGCACCAGACTCTGGAGCTGATGAAGTCCCAGCTGGATCTGGCCAGCTGAGCGGCCCGAGCGCGGCTGTCTACGATCCGCCCGAGCCTGGTCCCCTGCCGATGTCTGCCCCATTGCCGCCCTGGTTGCAGCGGGGTGTGGCCGACCTCTTCCCCGCCGGTGAAGCTGACCCTGACCAGGCCCTGGCCATCCGCCTGGCCGAGGCCGGCGCGGCGGGCCGGCCGCTGCGCATCAAGTTGGGCATCGACCCCACCGGCGCCGACATCCACCTGGGGCACTCGATCCTGTTCCGCAAGTTGCGGGCCTTCCAGGACGCCGGCCACACGGCCGTGCTGATCATCGGCGACTTCACGGCCCGCATCGGCGATCCCACCGGCAAGAGCGCCACCCGGGTGCAGCTCAGCGCCGCCGAGGTGGAGGCCAATGCCGAAAACTATCTCCTGCAGCTCGGTCTGGGCCAGGACCCCGAACGCGCCCTGCTCGACTTCCACACCCCCGGCCGCCTGGAGGTGCGCCGCAACAGCGAGTGGCTGGCGGGGCTTGATCTGCCCCAGGTGATCGACCTGCTCGGTACCAGCACCGTGGGCCAGATGCTGGCCAAGGAGGACTTCGCCAACCGCTACGGCTCCGGCACGCCGATCTCTCTCCACGAATTTCTCTATCCCCTGCTGCAGGGCTACGACTCCGTGCAGGTGCGCGCCGATGTGGAGCTGGGCGGCACCGACCAGAAGTTCAATGTGGCCATGGGCCGCGATCTGCAGCGCCATTTCGGCCAGCGGCCCCAGTTCGGGATGCTATTGCCGATTCTGCCGGGGCTCGATGGCGTGCAGAAGATGAGCAAGAGCCTGGGCAACACGGTGGGCCTGGGCGAGGACCCGCTCTCGATGTATTCCAAGCTCGAGAAGGTGCCCGATGCGGTGGTGGACGACTACCTCAACCTGCTCACCGACCTGGATCTGGAGGCCCTTTCAGAGATTCCCCGCGAGCGGCAGAAGGCCATGGCCCTGGAGATCACTCGTCAGCGCCACGGTGAGCTTGCTGCCCACCGGGCTCAGGCCGATGCCGGCAAGCTGGTGGGTGGCGCCAGCGGCGGCGCCGCCGCCGATGCGGAGGTGCCCGAGGCGTCGCTGGCGGCGGTGAACTTTCCCGCCAAGGCCTTTTACCTGCTCAGTGCCGTGGGGGTCTGCTCCAGCAGTAGCGAGGCCCGGCGCCAGATCCAGGGGGGTGGCGTGCGCCTTGATGGCCAGAAGCTTGCCGATCCCAACCAGGAGTTCAGCGACGCCACTCACCTGGAGGGCAAGGTGCTGCAGGTGGGCAAGAAGACCTTCCGGCGGCTGGTCGCCAGTTAAGGCCAGGAGGCCAGCCAACCCAATTCGCCATGGGAATCGGCAGCAGCCCCGAAGAGCCAGCGCTGGGGATGCACTGTTGAATCGCTTCCGGGGGTTTCAGCGGCCACCCTTCACGATCAGATCAGCAGCCACTCCGGGCGCAGCTCGATCACACCCGGTAAGAGAATCTGCCGATCGGCCAGGCCGTCGCCGTTCTGGTCGGCTTCAAGCACCCCCGCATTGAAGCGAAACTCGCCCGCTACCCCACTGAACGGCTGCAGGCCCCGGTAGGTGGTTAGCCCCCGGATCACCAATCGGTCGCCGCTGCTGCCGCTGAAGTCGGTGATCGTGTCAGCAGGCTGGTCCATGGCCGCCTTGGAGGGGGTGAACCTGAAGATGAATCGGTCTGCGCCGTCGCCTCCGCTCAGGATGTCACCGCCTCCGCGGCCGATCAGCCGGTCGTCGCCCCCCCAGCCGAGTAAGACGTCTTGGGATGTGCTGCCCGCTAGCCGGTTGGCGTGATCATCTCCCGAGAGGATGCCGCTGGCGGGCAGCATTGCCTTGGAATCCACCACGGCCTCCAACTCCGCATCCAGGCTGGGCAAGGGGCCGAGTGACGTTCCAGGTTTGGCCACCAGCTGGCGCAGCAGCGGCAGGGCGGGGCGTTCAGCCAACTGCAAGGCAAGCTGGGGATTGCTCTCCGTGAAGGCGGTCCAGGCGGTCCAGCGGGTGCTGCTGATGCCACCCAGCAAGGGGTGGCAGCGCCAATCCCGGGTTTCGAAGCGCAGCTCCCTGAACTGGGGGCTCAGGTGAAACACCTGGGTGAGTGCCGAAACGGGCTGGGCGGGCACCACCCGGCAACTGCCGCTTTCCTCGCCGATGGCCAGGGTAGTGACCGGTGGCCTGCAGAAGCTGGAGCCCCCCTCTTCGCCGATGGCCATGGTGGTGACGAGGCTCTCCCTACCTCGCTGGTTACCGTCACGGCTGAGCGGCGGCAGGGCGTAGTTGGTGAAGGGATTGCTGGTCGTCATCCTGCCGTTGCTCGTGATGCCTCAGGTACGGCCGGAGGGGCACAACTGGAAGGTGTGGGCACGATTTTAGGCTGAATGTCCGCACCGCTCAGGCTGGGCCATGGGGCAGAAGCGCATCGCCCTGCTCGGCCCGCCTGATGATCCCCAGGTGCTGGCTGTGGCCCGGGAACTGGAGCGCCGGGGTGCCGCGGTGCTGGTGGTGCCCAGCGATGCCCTTGAGGCCTATCGGCCAGTGGAGCTGCATCACGGCCGGCTGGTGATCGATGGCCAGCGGCTCGATGAACTTGAGGCCTTGTATGTGCGCAGCCTGCCTTCGCCCCATCCGCCCCTGGTGGAGGTTGGCGGTGAGCTGGTGCTGCGGCGCGACTGGTTCGCCGGCTACATGCAGGCGCGCGAACGGTCCGGTTTTCTGATGGCGGCGCTGCTGTGCCTGGAGGCTGCTGGGGTGCGGCTGGTGAATCCACCCCAGGCCGGCGCGGCCCTGCAGTCGAAGCCGCTGCAGCTGGAGCTGTTGCGACGGCTGGGCGCCACCTTGCCCCGCACCCTGATCAGCAACGATCCGCAGCGGATCCGCGCCTTCCATGCCGCCGAGGTGGCCAGCGGCGGGGAGGTGATCTTCAAGCCGCTGCTGGGGGGAGCGATCACCCGCCGGCTCGACGGCGCAGTGCTGGAGCAGCTGGAGGCGGTGCGGGCGGCGCCGGTGATCTTCCAGCAGCGCATCCACGGCGACGACATCCGCGTGGTGATGGTGGGGGACGCGCTGGTGTCGGCTGTGGCGATCCGCACCCCGCAGCCCCATCTCGATTTCCGCGACGACCCGGTGTACTCCAGCGGCGGTGCCACTTATGAGCCGGTGCTGTTGCCCGAGCCCGTGCTGGCCCTGTGCCGCGGAGCGGCGGCGGACTGTGGCCTGGTGTTTGCGGGTATTGACCTCAAGCACACCCCCAACGGGGAGTGGCTGTTTCTGGAGCTGAACAGCAGCCCGGTCTATCTGGATGTGGAGCGCAAACTGGGCCATCCGATCAGTGAGGCGCTCGCTGATCTGCTGATCGCTTGATCGCTCCCGCACCGGTGCGGCGTGCTGGTCGATACGGCGCGCCGCCGTCGCCTGGCTAAAGCGGAGGCAGCTGCCGACGGCCGATGACCGCCACCACGTCACCGCCCCAGGCGTCGCCGGAGCTGCCCCAGGGGCGGGGGGCCGGCTTCCTGGTGACGCCGGAGATGGAGTTCCGCAAGGAAACCATCTATTTCATCGTGATCGATCGCTTCTTCAACAGCTGCCCTGGCAACGACCGGGTGGGGCGGGACGGCCTGTTTGATCCGAGTCGCCGCCAATGGGGTCACTACTGGGGTGGGGATCTGCGTGGGGTGATTGAGAAGGCCGCTTACCTGCAGGCTCTGGGCGTGAGTGCCATCTGGTTGTCGCCGCTGTTTGAGCAGGTGGATGACCTGGTGGGGGGGCACGCACCGATGCATGGCTACTGGACGCGCGATTTCAAACGCATCAATCCCCACTTCATTGCTCCGGACGACAGCAACTCGCTGGATCGCTCCCGCACTCTGCGCCAGCTGGTGGACACCTTCCATGGGCTGGGCATCCGCTTGATTCTCGACATTGTCTGCAACCACAGCTCGCCGGAGATCAATGGCGGCAAGGGGGTCGTGACCGACGACGGCGAACCCCTGGCTGATTTCAGCAACGACAGCAAAGGTTTTTATCACCATTACGGACCGATCACTGATTGGAATGATGAGTTCCAGATGATCCATCACGAGATGATGGGTCTGGCCACGTTCAATGAGGCCAATATCGAATTCAGGCATTATATCAAAACAGCAATCAAAGCCTGGCTGGATATGGGCTTCGATGCCCTGCGTGTGGACACGGTGAAGCATATGCCGCTGTGGTTCTGGCAGGAGTTTGTGAGCGATTTGCGCCGCGCCTATCCTTCCACCTTCATCTTCGGAGAATACGGTTTCGGCAGCCCGTACGACGCCCGTACCCTGGCCTATGCCAACCACAGCGGCATGTCGCTGTTGGACTTCGGCCTGGCCTATGCAATCCGCGGAGCCTTTTCTGCTGGCGATTCCGGGGGGTTTCACCAAGTGGAGGCGCTCTTGAACCTGGATCACGTCTACAAGCGCTCCACGGAGCTGGTCACCTTCATCGACAACCACGACATGCCGCGGTTTCTGTCGATCAACAACTGTCATCAAGATCTGGAGCTGGCCACGATCCTGCTGCTCACCCTGCGCGGCATCCCCTGCCTTTTCTATGGCACCGAGCAGTACCTGGTGAACCACACCGAAGGTGGCCAGGATCCCTACAACCGGCCAATGATGGAAGCCTGGGATCAGCACGGCACCTTGTTCCGGGCCATCCGGGTGCTGGCGGATCTGCGTCGTGAGAACCGGGCTCTGGCCTACGGATCCCACCAGCAGAACTTCATCACCGAGGCGATCTATGGCTACACCCGCCGCTACCGCGCGTCGCGGGTGTTCACCCTGCTCAACCAGGGGGATGCGACCACGGTCAGCATCGAGCATCTGGACTTGCCGGATGGAGAGCACCTCTGTCTGCTGAGCGGAGAACGGGTGCAGGTGCAGGGCGGCGCCATCCGCGAGCTACCGCTGCCGGCCAAGGCGGCCCGGGTGCTGAGCGTGCTGGGGCCGGCGGTGGAGGGCACGGTGATCGTGAAGTTCCAGCTCAACAACTTCTTCACCCAGCCGGGCCAGGTGGTGGTGGTGTGCGGCGATGTGTCGGAGCTGGGCAGCTGGGACCTGCGCCACGCCCCTCGGCTGGAGTACGTGAATGCCGACACCTGGTTCAACGAGATTCCTTTTGCTGAATCCGCCGGTCATGCGATCTGTTTCCGTTTCGTGGTGGTGTGGCAGGGGGCTACCGACCCCTGCGATGGCGCCTGCCACGAAAACCTGCTGCCCCGCCGCTTCCTGCTGCCGCTATCCGGCCGCGTGAAGCTGGAGCACGACTGGGAGTCGTTCTGAGCCGCGCAGCCAGCTGGCGCCACGCCCTTGTCCATCCTGATCCCTCTCTCTGTCATGTCTTCTCTGGAGCTGCAACCCACCGATGTCGTGCTGGTGCGGCACGGCGAAACCGAATGGAGCCTGTCGGGCCAGCACACGGGCAGCACCGACATCCCCCTCACCCCCGCGGGCGAGCAGGCTGCCCGTCGCCTTGCACCCCATCTCTCCCCCCTCACGTTTGCTTCGGTGCTCACCAGCCCCCTGCAGCGGGCTCGCCGCACCTGCGAACTGGCCGGTTTCGCTGATCAGGCCAGGATTGAGCCCGATCTGGTGGAGTGGAACTACGGGGCCTACGAGGGCATCACCAGTGCTCAGATCCATGCGGAAGCGCCGGGCTGGCAAGTGTTCACCGATGGCTGTCCGGATGGGGAGAGTCCGGAGCAGGTGGGGCAGCGGGTTGACCGGGTGCTGGCGCAGCTGCGCGGGGCGGAGGGCCCAGCGCTGCTGTTCGCCCATGGCCACCTCCTGCGGGTGCTGGTGGCCCGCTGGATTGATCTGCCGCCGTCCGAGGGGCGCCGCTTCCTGCTGGACACCGCCACCCTGAACGTGCTCAGCCACTACCGCGGAACCCCGGCCCTGCAGTGCTGGAACGCCTCCTTGCTGGCTTGATTGCCTGTGGGGGGAGTCCTGTGATAAGGTTTTGGACTGCGCAAAGCGAGAGCTAAGCGCGGCTTACGGGACCCAGCGGTTCAACCGAGGATCAAG
>Ga0208235_1000022_pt1 | contig 58584 bp, 65 predicted proteins | sample LakMenEpi22Oct12_FD_150727 | JGI IMG/M metagenome (GOLD analysis project Ga0208235, IMG submission 150727) | Freshwater microbial communities from Lake Mendota, WI - 22OCT2012 deep hole epilimnion (SPAdes) | ecosystem: Environmental > Aquatic > Freshwater > Lake > Epilimnion/Euphotic zone ... | reverse complement strand
ACCCGCAGGTGCCGCACCTCGGGGTGGAGCTGCAGAAAGCGCAGGGTCTGGGCACCCAGCCGGTGCTTGAAACGGGTGTCGCGCTGCATCTGCAGCTCCAGCTTCACCACCGGACGGCGCGCGGTGCCGGCCGGGCCCCGCTGCGGCCAGAGCACACCATCGAGGCGGTGGTTCACCGCTTTGAGCTCCACCGCCTCAAAGCGGTAGAGCTGATCGCCGGGAGATTCCGGGCCCAGAGGGGGCGACGGACTGGTAGCCGCCCCGGCCGCCTGCAGCAGCAGCGCAATCAAGTCGGGCGTGCTCTGGAACAGGCTGTAGAACCAGTGGTCGGTGGGCACAGAGGCATCCGGCTGCCGGGCTCAGGGTTGCCACCAGTGCGGCGAAACCACTCACCAGCAACACAAAGCCTTCCCTCCCCATGCGCACTGCAGTCCCAACCTGAACCTCAACCCGCGATCGAGCTGGCCCCCCAGCCGCGCAGCAAGTCAGCGATCAATGCCGAGCTCGCCGCCGCCCCTACGCTGAATCCAATCCGCTGGCCTCAACCCATGACCAGCACACCCACGCCACTGGCGCCGCTGCGGCTGCCGCCGGATCTGCGCCTCACGCCCGAGCAGTTCGAGCGGGTGTGCGCGGAAAACCGCGAGGCGGTGCTGGAGCTGGATGCCGACGGTGGCCTGATCACCATGACGCCAGCCAGCAGCGAGACCAGCAGCCGCAACAGCGCGCTGCTCTACCAGCTGGAGCGCTTCGCCCGGAGCAGCGGCGGCTGGAAGGTGTTCGAGAGCTCCGCCGGCTTCCGCCTGCCCGACGGCTCGGTGCGCAGCCCCGACGCCTCGCTGCTGCGGCTGGAACGCTGGCATGCCCTCAGCCCGGCAGAGCGCCGCAGCTTTGCGCCCCTATGCCCCGACCTGGTTGTGGAACTGGCCAGCCCCAGCGACGAGGGCCCGCGGGGTGTCTCAGCCCTGCGCCAGAAGATGGCCGCCTATCAGGCCAATGGCGCCCGCCTCGGCTGGCTGCTGCTGCCCCACGAGCGCGCCGTGGAGGTGTGGGGCCCCGCACACCAGGAGGCCCGCAACCAGGAAGCCAACCAGGAAGAGCCCCGGCGCCTGGAGCAGGCCGCCACGCTGGAGGGGGGCGCTGAGTTCCCCGGCCTCTTCCTCAACCTGGAGGAGATCTGGGCGGGGTGAACGTGCCGCGGCTGACTTACGGGATGCAGAGATCCGACAAACGGAGGAGAGCATGGATTTTGAGGATTTCATTGGAGCCCTGAGAGACAGTGGGCGGCTATAAGTCACCATCAAGAATTCCGCCGCCAAAGAGCTGCAAGCAGTCTCGAGCAAGCAGACATTTAATAAGCTGATCGAGAAGATTAAATGCCTGGCTTCTGATCAGCATCCTCAAGGATCTGAAAAGCTTGCCGGTAGTTCAGCCGTTTATCGCCTGCGGCAAGGCGACTATCGAGTGATCTATACCGTAGACCATCAACACAGAGTCGTCGACGTCGTGAAAGTTGGACACAGAAGAGATGTCTAGCGATGAACAACATGCAGCGGCCAGACCTGCCTGCTCTGGCAACGGTTGCGCGATGGCCTGGCGCGGCAGTGGCGCCCGGGCTGGAAGGGTTTCGTGCGGCGCGTGATCGACAGCGAACAGATCAATGTGGTGGTGACCGGACACCCTGGCGATGACCCGCTACAGCCTGGGTTACGGCCTCAGCCGCGAACGGGGATTGGCCACTGACAGCACCAGGCTGATCACCCCTACGCATCGGGAAGGATGCAGACCCCCGTATCGATCGTGCGCACGCCGCCACGGGGGGCCCTGGCTTCGATGCGGGATCGGCCGTCATCGTCAATCCAGATGCGCACGCTCTCACCGGGATTTTCGCCAAGACGATCATTCAGCAGGAACATCTCCACCACCAGGCGGTACCCATCGGCGCTGATCAGCCGACCTTTGCTCTCAATCCCCTTGCGCAGGTCCTCCAGGTGGGCACTGGGCTCACTCGGGGAGTAGCGGGTGATCAACCCCACGGTGCCAGGATCTTCTGCCACATGCATGTGCACGTGCTTGTTGGCTTGGAACTTGCAGTCCACCATCAGCAGGACCTTGCCGCCAGACCCATCAGCGCCGCAGGAAGCCAGCAGGGAGCCAGCAATCAATGCCTGCAGAAGCTTGAACTGTGATGATACGTAACATGAGCGAATGAGTAAACAGCGGATCGCTTTAACGGGCCAAATCTCGTTGAATCTTAAGCGACAGCGAGTTGACATGCGTGAACCGGGGTTGCGGCATGTGTGAGCAGCAAGGTTCATCCAGCTGGAGGCGGCCAACCTGCTGCGCACCCTGCCTATGGCCCGGGATAACTCAGCAAACGGTTGGAAACCGTGGTTGCGCTGGATTGGCTCCTGGAGGGACCGGGCTGATCGTTCCTACACATCAGGGAGGATGCAAATCCCGCATCGACTCGGCCCTGCGCCAGAAGATGGCCAGCTACCAGGCCAATGGCGCCCGCCTCGGCTGGCCGCTGCTGCCCCACGAGTGCGCCTGGGCGGCACCGCGTTCCCAGACCTCTGCCTCCACTTGGAGGAGATCTGGGCGGGGTGATCACGCCGGGGCTGCCCGCCGCACCTGTACCAGTATTCCGCCAATCGCCTGTTCAAGGCATGGATCTAGTTTTTGAAGCAATCGTTAAGACGGTCGCATCTAGCCGACTTCACCTCTTGAGCTAAAAATTCGCTGCACTGAACGGTCTTCTGCTTAGCGAGTAATAGCTTCCCCCGCCATCAGGAGAGAGGACGATGCTCGATCCTGAGTATTGCGATCGCTAGGGTGCAAGTGAGACTGATCGCTGCATCCTTGCGGAAAGAGAAGCCAGATCTCTGCTGCTTGATCGGGCTCCCCATCGCCAGGAGCCTTGGCAAGATTTAGAGGATACGGGCTCAATGCTCGCATAGCGAGGCTAAGCCAGCGCTTGCAGCTCACAGAGAGAATTCAGAATGGCGGAACGGCAACCACTTCATCTGTGAAAACAAGCTTGTCCACACGGGTATTGATGGTATAGCCCAACCCATTAATCACAACGTAGCAGCTTGTGCGAATGCACGGCTCCACAGGGTTAGTGCTTGCAGTGCGCCGGATTGCGCCGGAAGCAGTTGGTTTTAAGCCATTAAAATAGACAATGACCTGCTCTGGAGTGTCCACAGGCGTGATTGTTGCTCCACTAGAGCGTGTATCCCATTCCTGGATTTTACCGTCATTGCGGCATCCGGCAGGCTTGCCAGTGCAATTGGGAATGAACGCTGATTCGGGGGACAAGAGCACGCTTAGGGCAGGACTCGTTGCCACTGACAACGCAAATTCCGGATTATACGTGGAATCGGCATCATTGATATCGATTCGCACCAGGGCACCACGGCTTGAACCGTCCTGCGACTGAACCGTAAATGCTTCTAAATTCTCCAGGCCGTCCAGAATCACCAGAGACTGATTGGCCGTGCCTGCCAATACACCGCTATCAGTATAGGGGGGGCCTGTGCGTCGCAACACATACGGGCCGCGAAACGCAACTCCAGGCTGATTCACATTGGCAAGAGCAGCAATCTCATAATTAATCAAATAAGTGCTGCCATCAGAGCGAACTCCTGTCAATCCAAGTGAATGGGGATTGTTAGGAGAAAACTGAAGCTGGGATGCTCGAGATGCTTCTAATTCAATAAAGCGTCGTGCATGGCTGGCCTGACGGCGTAGGCGCTGAAACTGCAGCAGTGTGCTGTTGGAGCGGAGATCAGCATTGAGCAAAGCGGTGATTCCCAGAGTCACCGCTGAAGCGATCCCAATCGTTACCAGCAATTCCACCAGCGTGAAGCCGGCAGCCATATGGAAGCATTTATTTGAACTGCGCATGATTACAGATGTTGCCCTGCTGGATACCAAGCGCTACCAGCCCTGAGGGAGCCAGAACCTGCACGCAGTACTGAACATTGGAGGAATTAGCGGCAGACAGCAGTGTGGTCTGGGTCGCTGCCACACTGCCGCGGGGATTGAAGGTGAAGGAGAGGAGCGATGGCTGGTTCAATCCCAGGGGGATGATACTGATGGGAAGCAATTGCACAGATGCGATATTGGCACAGGCATTGCCTGCGACATTGGTGGGACCAATCTGTAGGGAATCACCAGACCCAGTGATAGCCAGAAAGCAAGATTGGGTGCTGCCAGCAGCAACCGCCTGGGCATTTTCGAGATAGCCAGCCAATTCAATGGCGGCGCTGCGCAGGCCCCACAGCCGTGAACTCGCGAATAAACCAAAGGAGCTAATAGACGCAAGTATCCCGATGATCACCACGATGACCATCAGTTCTGAGAGCGCAAAGCCCTCACCAGGAGACTGCCTGTTCACGCTTTTAGGTGGGTTTGCCAGGATCACACCAGCCGCCAGCCTGGATGAGCACGGAAGCGAAGCGTTCAACTGCAGGCTGCCCCGCATAGCTGTAGATCACCTCCACACTGCGTGGTTGGGCTGTAGCAACAGCTCCGCTGGGAAGGCTAATGGTGCGCTTGAGCGGTGTGCCATTGATCACAGCAAGCTCCTGCGCAGTGCCTGTTGTGCTGGGGACGACGAACGGCCTCGGTACATCCGTGGCATTGAAGCTGGCTGCAGAATTCAGAAAGTTTGCCACAAGGGTTGAGCAGGCCTGGGTAGTGGAATATCGAAGCACTGTGCTCGGAGATGAGGTGGTGCATGTGGAGTAACTACCTGCCTCGCAGTTCCAGGCATTGCCATACCAACGCAGCCAATTGAGATCACGGCTTACCACATTCTGAATTTCCGAGCCAGAATTGCTCTTTTTACTGGCAGAAAAAGCGATATTGGAGGCCTGCACTATTGCGCCAGTGGCAATACCCATGATCGCCACGGCAACGAGCATCTCTGTGAGAGTAAATCCTCTGCTTGAAGAGCGATGCACTGGGCCCACGCACTTTTCTGAACGCAAGGAGGCAATCACGATTCCTACTCTCCTCCCCACTGGCTGCGCTCAACGCCCCTCACTGCATAGCGAGCCGGGATCGCCGAACCAACCAAGCCAAGAGCCTTGTCAATGCCCCTGCGGACCTCATCGGGGCTGGCACTGTTGAGAATGGCAAAGTTTTCCTTGAAGATTGATTTGCATGTCCAAATCGCGCCATAAAAACCTAATCCACTAGATGAGCTGTAATCCTCAAAGGTGATTTCACCATTTGGAATCCACATGAAGGCGCCTTCCACGGAAACATTTTTGTTAATCTTAATTGTTTGCTTTTTGTTGTTATTACATTCTTTGGCCGAACTGATAGTTGTGGTCTTTGTGATGGGAGTTTGAAATTGGGAATCGGGGTCACCAAAAATTCGCAAGGTACTCCAGCTTGAGGGCTCGCTCTTAAGCGAGTCAGCAAATCGCTTGTTGATGATCTGAACATCAGCGGGGATTTCATGCGTACCCTCGCCAATCAAGTACAGCACAACGGGTTTAGCGGTAAGGTCATTTCTGACGATGAACTGGTTATTGGTGCTGGCACTTGTCCAGCTAAATCGGACCCTGCATGCAATTACTTCTTCCAAAGGGCCGGCCTTGGTCGACAAACTGATTGCTGTGCAATTCGTCAGGGGTGATTGCGTACAAGGAGACGTATTATTAGGCGCAGATCTCGTGAACGGGAAGCATCTATTCACGCCAACTCCTTTGTTCCCTGCAGTAATGTTGATACTTCCGGAGCTCAAACCTGCTGGAATCGGAGGCTGGCCAGGGAAAAGCTTCAAGAATGTATCGGGAGACATCCCTTCAAGGGTATATTGCTTGGGTTTCTGCTTGGCATTGGCAAGCTTCAAAAGATCATCGCTTCCATCACAGTTGATAATGCAAAATAAGCGCTCAACCTGGTCATCACTTCCGTCCTTCTTTAGATTATTATTCCTGTCATAAAGAAATTCGGGCCTTTTGGAGGTTTCGTCGGCACTTGAAAGTGAAACGAATGAGCTTACTCCACTACCCGTAGCCAAGAACGTCATCGCCGGAGCAACCGGTGCACCACCGGCAACACCGCCAAAATCAGGCGACTGATTTAAGTCAAAACTTGCATCCGCTAATGCATCAACTGTGGCATCCCGCACGATGCGATGGGATGCAATCACGTTGCCGTTCTGCAGCACTTCGCCCACCACTGTGAAACGCACAGTGCCTCCAGCTAGATTGCCGAAGTTATCTTTACAGGTTTGTGGCAGGCTGGCAGGTACAGTATTATTAGGATAGTTAGGCGGAACAAAATTGGTGAGTCGATAGCGCACTTGGCGTCCAGGGACCGTCTGACTGCCGCTGATCAATTGGCTCCTATCAACGGCCCCACGGCTATCGGTAGTGATTCCGCAACTGGTGCGATTGCTTGCATTGTCTAACCAGTTCGGGGGGCTGCTAGCCGTAGACCACTTGGATACGAGTAGAAAGCTATTACCGGGTTGATTTAACCTATCGACCAAAGTATTGAATCCCCACTCGGCAGCCTCACGGGCCTGCTCGGTATCGCCGCCGCGGCTGGAGGCGGCCTGCCAGTTGAGGCTGCCGGCCACCAGCGCTGCCGAGCTGAACAGCAGCAGCACGATCGCGCCAAGGGTGGAGCCAAGCATCCCCTGCTCCGCTTGCGGACGACCACGGCGCAGCATCAGGGGCCTGACAGACAAGGGCCGGTGCTCAGCCATCAACGCGCTTTGCCTTCAATGCCAACACTAGGTACCCTAGAGCTTTTTGTCTCTACCAAAAAACCATCCAACCACAACCCCAACCGAGAAAAACTCCCAAAAACTACGCAAAACGCCACTGATCAGCCAGGCCTCAGCCCTCGTTCATGCTCCCTTGAGCAAACCGCCGAACGGGTAAACCCCATCAACATGCCGTCTTTGGGTAAGGATCCCAGGAGGTTCACCCGCACTCCCCAGCAGTTCCAGCGTCTGTGCCACTAGCGTTTTGGACCGAGCACGAGTTGCCGAGATGGCTCAGCCGCTGATCCGCCAGCTCTCCGATCACGCTCAGGCCTATGCACTCAGCGACGAACCCGCCCAGTTGCGCGCCACCACGCCCAGCGCCGGCCGCTGATCAGCTAAGCGGCACCCGGCAGAAGGGTTCCCGCCGAAAGCGCCGGTAGATATCGAAATCGCTGTCGAGCGTGAGGATCTCAGCCAGGTTCAGCCGCTCTGAGAGAGCCACGGGGGTGAGATCGGCGAAGTCGCCAGGCAGATCCGCGTAGCGGTTATTGAGCTCGGCAATGCGGGCATAGTCCTCAGGGAGCAGGTCCATCACCTGGATGCCCCCAGCAGCCACGGCTCTGAGCAGATGGTTCTGGGCAAGCCGCAACCGGGAATCCGCAGGAGAAAACGGGAGACGCTTGCTAGCATGGATGCTATCTGCGGGTAAAATGATGGCCCAGGTGCTCATCCGCCAACTCGATGACCACGTGGTGGCCGCCCTCCGGGCCCGCGCCCAGGCCCAGGGGGTCTCCCTGGAGCAAAGCCTGCGCGATCTGCTCACGGCCACCGCCCGCCAGGGCCATGCACTCCGCGACGAACTCGCCCAGTTGCGCGCCACCACGCCCAGCTCCGGCCGCCAGCTCAACGTCGCCGCCCTGATCCGCGACGACCGCGATGGCCGCTGAACCCCGCGCCTGGGTGGTGGATGCCTCCGTGGCCTTTGCCTGGTTTGTGGCCGTACCCGGTTCCGAGCAGGCAGCCCTGCTGTTGGCTGACCCTGCCGAAGCGCTACTGCTGGCCCCGGATCTGGTGCTGGTGGAACTGCTCAATGCCGCCTGGAAGAGCCTCCGGCTGGGGGCGATCACCGCCGAGCAGTTCGACTGGCTGGCCCACCGCGCCAGCCAACCCTTCAGTGCCCTGTTTCCTGCACAAGCCCTGCTCGCCCGGGCCCGCCACTGGTGCAGCCTGCTCGATCACCCCGCCTACGACTGCCTCTACATCGCCCTGGCCGAGCAGCAGAACGCCACGCTGATCACGGCAGACCAACGGCTGCTGCGCAAGCTCCAGGAGCCCCATCCCGGCCTGCCCGCCAGCCTCGATCTGGTGCAGCTCAGCTGAGCGGCACGCGGCAGAAAGGCTCCCGTCGGAAGCGCCGGTACACATCAAAATCGCTATCAAGCGTAAGGATCTCAGCAAGGTCGAGTCGCTCTGAGAGGGCCACGAGGGTGAGATCGGCGAAATCACCGGGCAAATCCGCATAGCGGTCATTGAGCTCGGCGATGCGGGCATAGTCCTCCGGCAGCAGATCCATCACCTGAATGCCCCCAGCAGCCACGGCTTTGAGCAGATGGTTCTGGGCAGCACGCACCCGGGAATCCCCGGGATCACCCAGCAGCCACAGCACCTCGGCAATGCAGATGGGAGAGGTGATCAACTGGGCAGCCCTTGTGTCAAAGAATGCCACCACCGCCTGATGCAGGGGTTCCTGCTGCTGGTAATAGCTGAGCAGGATGCCCGAATCGATCAGGATGCGCCACATCAGTGCCGCTGCCTGCGTCGCGCCTTGAGCTGCTGATCGAGCAGGTGGCGGCGCTGGGCCCTCTCCGCACTGCCGGGCGGCAGGGTGGTGAGAAAGCTGGCGGGATGGCCGCCCAGCTGCTCGGTGATCGACGGGAGCGGTACACGCCGCTGCCAGCGCTCCTGGATGAGCTGGCGGATCAACGAGCTCTTGTCCTGCCCCGTCTCATCCAGCAGCTCCATCAGGCAGCGCTCGGTTTCAGGATCCAGCCGAACCGTGAGTGGCATGGCCCGAGGTCGCCTCGTCTTACAACAAACCCAACCGTAGTACGGGCATCGGGATTCCGGTGGGCCGGAGGCTCAAGGCTGATCCCTGAACTCCGCCACGATCCGCTCCAGCGCCGGCCGCTGCGCCTCCAGGGCGGCCACGCACACCGGGTCGAGCTGGCCGGCATCGGCCTGCTGGCGCACGATCGCCAGGCCCTCATCCAGGCTCAGGCTCTGGCGGTAGGGGCGGGTGTGGGTGAGGGCATCGAACACATCCGCCACCGCCACGATCCGCCCCTCCACCGGGATCTGCTCGCCCCGCAACCCCGCCGGATAGCCCGTGCCATCCAGCCGCTCGTGGTGGGTGGCCACCAGGTTGGTCATCACCCGCACGGCCCCCTGGTCGGCCACCCCCTGGGCCGCCAGCACCCGCTCGAGAATCTCCAGCCCCTTCTCCACATGGGTGCGCATCTCCGCCATCTCCGCGTCGTCCAGGCGGCCCGGCTTGAGCAGGATCGCGTCCGGAATGCCGATCTTGCCGATGTCGTGCAGCCGCGCATAGGTGCTCACCTGCTCCACGAACGCCTCGCTCAGCCCGTAGTGGGGCGCCACCGCCGTGGCGATCAGGCGCGTGATCCGGTTCACCCGCTCCAGGTGGCTGCCGGTGGCAGCATCCCGCATGCACGCCGCGGCATGGGCCAGCTCAGCCGCCAGCTGCAGGGCCGTCAACCGCTCATCCCGAAGCGCACCTCACTCTATGGCGAACGCCACAAGAAGGCGCTGCTCCAGCTGTTGCCCCAGCGCCAGATCCCGGCGCAGGCTGATCTCCAGCAGCCCCGGTCTGGGCCCCGATTGGGTGGTGAAACCCTCTGTCGCCAGGGCATCGAGCAGCACGCGATGCTGGGTCGGCCCCGCCGCCAGGGCCCCATCCAGCCCATAGGCCGGCCCGCAGCGCAGCAGCACCCGCCCCCGCCAGATCGGGTCTGGCGCCGGCCCCTCTGAATAGGTGATCAGGCCGCTGGCCGTGCCCAACTGCAGCACCACCCGCCGTCCCGTGAGCGAGCACGCCGGGCCCGGCGACAGCAGCGGCTGATCGCCCGGGCGCACCCACTGGGCCTGCTGCAGCTCCTGGCGCAGCAGCTCCAGCGCCCGCTGCCCCTGCTGGCGTTCGCGCAGCTGCCGGCCCAGCCGCTGCGAGGCCTGGCTGTCAAGCAGCAGCGCCTGCAGCAGCGCCCCGCTCACCACGCCGGCCAGCAGCAGGCTCACCAGCAGCTCCACCAGGCTGAAGCCGGCCTGGCGGCTTGGGCGGGCTCCCATCGCGCTCACAGCGTGGGATCCGGCTGGCACTGGTTCGCCTGGGGCGAGCCCGCGGGGTCGGCGCCGTACTGCCCCAGCCGCAGCACCCCCAGCGGCAGCGACCACACCACGCAGCGGCGCAAGGGCGTGCCGGCCGCCGCCAGCACCACCGTGCCGCCGTCGATCAGCAGGCCGTTGGCACTGAAGCGCAGCTGGGCCGGCAGGTTGTGGCGCAGCTCCACCTGGCTGTGCTCGGCCGCCAGCTGCTCCACCAGCCCGCCGCTGCCCTCCACCGGCAACATGGCCGATCGGCCCTGGCGCAGGGCCCGGTCGCGCTGGCGCTCGATCGCCAGCACCACCTCCCGGCTGGCCGCCTCCACCCGCATCCGCGCCAGGGCCCCCTGGCCGCTGGGCAATGCGATCGCCGCCAGGATCGCCAGCAGCGCCACCGCCAGCAGCAGCTCCGGCAGGGTGAGGCCGGCGCTGGGGCTGGGCAGCGCTCGTCGGGTTTTCTGGACAACCGCCATGGCTGAAGGGCAGCAACGACCTCAGGGTTGCCACCGCCCGCCCACACCGGGGTGCCCGTTCAGGCGATGGTGAAGTGGGTGTGGCTGAGGCTGGGTGGCTTGAGCAGGGTGGCGAACACCGCCGCAGTGCCTCCGGCAGCGCTGCCGTTGCTGTCGTAGCTGAGCGTGCCCAGGCTGGGGTTGTAGAGGATCCGCTGGGCTCGGCTGGTGAAGCGGCTGCCGGTGTGGAACGCTGCAGCGGCAAGGCTGTCGCCGGCCGGCAGGGCCGGGACGATCGATCGGGCCAGCTCGATGCGGTCTCCCTGGGCGGGCTTGAAGTCGGTGATGCGGTCGTGGTTGGTGCGGCTGTTGAGGGTGCTGTCAAAGCGGAACGTGTCCGCAGCGGCGCCGCCGGTGAGTCGGTCGTTGCCCGGTCCGCCGATCAACCGGTCGCTGCCGAGGCCACCTTGAATGATGTCATTGCCGCCGGAGCCATCGATCAGATCGTCGAAGGGGGTGCCGCTGATCCGCTCCGCTGCGCCGCTGCCGCGGATCAGTGGCGGCCCGGCTGGATCACTGGCCGCCCCGAACCACACGTGATAAACCCTGCCGCCGTAGGGGCCCACTGCGGGCAGATCGTTCAGCACGCCAATGCCGATAGCCCGCCAGTCCACGGACTGCCACACGCCACTGTTCACGATCACCGTGTTGTGGCCGGGGGACCCTTTCCAGCCCTCCAGGGCTGCCGCCCCATCCCCATAGCCCGCGGCCGAAATCTCGATACCCTCGCTGGTGTAAGGGGTGCCCAGCCGCTGCGGGGCAAACCACATCACATCCGGATCGCGATGGTCGTCGAAGTAGGGCGCGTCCGACCAACTGTGCAGATTCGCCCCGGCAGGTAGTGCTTTGCCCGCGGCCCAGATGTTGTAGTACGTGTCGGCAGCATGCCGACCGGCTGTGGTGGTGAGGCTTCTGGAGAAGGGAATGGCGGAAAGGCCCAGACCTAGCCGGTAGGCCATCAGCCGGTGGTAGAGGTCCAGCTCCACCAGTGACAGCGCATCTCCAACCTGGGGGCGGTGAAGTTTCATAGCCCGATCCACACCGCAGATCTACACACTGCTGGCAAGCAATTCTAGAAGCAGAGCCCAGCAGTCAGCCTGGTGGAGATTTAACCCGCTCAGGCGTACCCCGGTGGGTCACTTCGCCAATCCCAAAGCCCCCCACGTTCGGGGGGGCAATCGGGAAGGGGCTGGTGGATCAGGCAAACACCGCCGAGGGGTCGATCGTGCCCACCCCAGGCAGGCGGCCGTTGAAACCGGTGATCTCAATCAGCAGATCCCGCCCTGGATTGAGCGGCCGCCTGTTGTCATTCACCAGCAGATAGGTGCCGCGCAGCTCCTCACCGGTGGCACGCACCACAGCAGCCTCGCGCCGTCCCAGCTTCTGGGCCCCCTGCCGCAGGCCATCGGCATCGGCAAACACGGCCGCGGCCAACTCCTCCAGGGTGGTGGCGGTGCTGTTGTCGGCAGCGCGGCTGAAGGCCAGCGGCCTCGCCTGGACGTTGCCCTGGCGATTGCGGATGGCGATCTTGTCCACGCCCAGGGTGTGGTCCGTGATGCGGTCCGGTGCGGTGATCGGCGAGTCGCCGTAGCGGAAGCTGAACACATCCGCCCCACCGCTACCGGTGAGCAGATCGCGGCCCGCACCACCGTGGATCACCTCCGATGCCCTCGATCCGAAGAACTGGTCAGCTCCCCCGCTGCCCACCAGGTTGCCCTTGGCAAGAGCGCCCTTGGCCAGGGCAGCACCGAGCGTGGCCCCACTCGGTTCGCTGAGGGTGAGGTTGAACCGCCGCGCTTGATCCTGCTCAGGATCGGCCAGCACCTGCACGCGAATCGTGCGGCTCGTTTCGCCAGGCCGGAAGCGCACCGTGCCCGAGGGCAGCACAGCACCGACGAAGTCACTGGCCCCCAGGGCATTGGGGCCACGGCCGGCCACCGCCCAGGCTGCGCTGCTCTCCCCGGATGTACCGCCAGTGCGCGTCACCGTGAAGCGGAACGTGGTGGGGCCACCGGTGCTCTCACCATCCACGCCCCGCACCACCGCATTGGGCTGCAGCGAGAGCTCGGGGAGTGCCGAGAGTTCGGGTTCGGGTTCGGGTTCCGGCTCGGGCTTGGGTTCGGGTTCGGGTTCGGGTTCCGGCTCGGGTTCCGGCTCGGGTTCCGGCTCGGGTTCCGGCTCAGGTTCGGGTTCGGGCTCAGGTTCGGGCTGCGGCTCAGGTTTGGGTTCGGGCTCAGGTTCGGGCTGCGGCTCAGGCTCCGGCAGGGGCAGCTGCGGGAAGAAACTGCCGAAATCAATGCTGGGGAACACAAAACCCCCTGGCGGAAAACCACTCATCGCCAGAAAATAACTGAGGTTGATACCTGTAATGAAATCTGTGGGCACAGGCCTGCATTCTGGAAGGCATCCCAGACTGATTGAATTACACAGCATCAATCACACTATTTTCGCTGCAGATCAGCTGTACAGCGTCACGCTCAGATTCACACCACTGGCGCCCACCACTCACCTGCGAATGCTGACGCAAAAGCCCCCAGCTCAGGCTTGAGCTCACGCCTGCTGAAGGTGATCGCAACACTGGATCTCTGGGTACTCAAGGCCAGCGACTCCCAGATGTCCTGGGACAGGGGGCCATGATCGCGCCTGTAGCTGCGATAGGCGTCATTGAAACTGAAGCGCTGCCTCGACATCGCCACACCGCGCTGCAACCTGCAACTTTCGGAACCCAACGTCTGCGACGCCTCCACCACCTGCTTCACCACAAAATCCCTGGCGACAGCAGCCCCTGCTGAGTCCGGGAGGGCACGCCCTCGTGCGGCGAACTGACCCACCAACGTTCCCTGGCGGTTGGCCACCGTGATCATGAGCTGTCGGCCGGTGATGTCAAAGATCACCCTGGCGCCGGGGTACTCCTGCTTATCCAGCAGAAACTGCGGCAACTGGAAACCCCGATACTGCCGGCCTTCCTGATAAGTGGTGTTGCCGATGCGGATGCCAGTGAGTGCGTCCTTGGCCACGATTCATCCCCCATGCTCTTCATCGAGCGTGATGCCGTTTCAGGGCGATGGAAACTGTGGTGGGGCTGCAGATGGGTTGCACAGCCCGTAGGCGGCCGGGTCGTACCAGCGCTGGCGTTCGCCACCGTCGCCGGCCTGGAGCCGCAGCAGCACCCCATCCCCCTGGCGCTGCAGGGCTGGCAGCTGGCTCACCAGCCAGTCGGCGGCCTGCTGGCAATCACCGGCGACCGGCGTGCCGGCCAGCTGCTGCAGCTGCGCCTGCACCGCCAGCAGCTCCGCCTCCAGGGCCTGCTGCTGCTCCAGCCGCTGCTCGCTGCGCAGGCTCCAGCGGCTGCCCGAGGCCCACAACTGCAGCGAGGCGCTGGCGCTGATCACCAGCAGGGAAGTGGCCACCAGGATCTCCGTGAGGGTCATGGCTGCACCTGGCGCAGGCCCAGCTCCCGCAGCGCCACCAGCACCGGCGGCCCGGCCGGATCCGGCCGCCGCCAGTGCAGCGCGAAGGCCGCGGCCCCATCGCCCTGCTGCAGCAGCAGCTCCACCCGGCCCTCCGGGGCCTGGGGGTCGCCGCTGGCCGGCGCGGGCTGGTAGGCGCGCAATCCCTGGCGCAGCTCCTCCAGCTCGGCGGCCGTGGCACAGCCCGCCGCCGGCCAGGCCGCAGCGGCCAGCGGCAGCAAACAACGGTGCTGGCGCTGCAGCCGGCCGGCCAGGCGCTGGGCCGCCGTCATCAGCTGGTCCTCCTGCAGGCGGCGGCGCTGCTGCAACGCCTGCAGGCTGCCCTCCTGCAGCGCCAGCGCCTGCAGCGACAGGCTGCTGAGCAGCAGCAGCAACGACACACTCCAGGCCAGCGGCAGCATTGTTCCCAACGGCAACAGAACCAGGGTTGCCACCACGCCGGCACCAATAATTTGCGTTCAGCTGCCCGCCTTGATGGTCCGCGTGCCGCCGAATCTGCGCGTTCGCCGGCCGTTGCTGCTGCTGCTGGTGGCCGCTGCCACCGCCATCACCATCCTCCAGTTGCAGCCACCGGGCCAGCAGCTGCTGGCCCTGGCCATGCTGCTGATCCTGCTGCTGGTGCTGCTGCGCCAGGACAGGCAGCAGCAGCAGCTCAGGGCCTCGGCCCAGGCCCTCAGCCAGCGCGATCCGCTCACCGGCCTGCCCAACCGCCCCCACTTCCTCCAGGAGATCGACCGGGCCGCCGAGCGGGCGCGCCGCTCCAGGCGGCCTTTTGCGGTGCTGTTCGTGGACATCGACCAGTTCCGCAGCCTCAACGACACCTACGGCCACGCCACCGGCGACCGGGTGCTGATCGCCGTGGCCGAGCGCCTGCGGCACACCGTGCGGCTGGGCGACGGCCTGGCCCGCTATGGCGACGATGAATTCGCCGTGCTGATGGACCTCGCCGGCATCGGCGACGGCGAGGAGCTGCTGCGGGCCCACGCCCACCAGTTCGCCTCACGCCTGGTGGCCCAGTTCCGCCCCGCCCTCGACCTGGGCGACACCAGCCTGGATGTGGGCGTGAGCGTGGGCGTGAGCGTGATGCGGCCGGAGGCCACGGACGCCGCCTCCATCCTGCGCCAGCTCGATGGCGCCATCCGCCAGGCCAAGGCCCAGCGCCACGGGCGCGTGGCCGTGTTCGATCTCACCGCCAGCGGCGACGCCAGCCTCGACGACTACCAGCTGTTCAGCGACCTCAAGGAGGCGATGCGCCAGGGCACCCTCACCATGGCCTTCCAGCCGCTGGTGCGCGGCGATGGCCAGTGGTGGAGCCTGGAGGCCCTGGCCCGCTGGCAGCACCCCACGCGGGGCTTCGTTCCGCCCGATCGCTTCATCGCCGTGGCCGAGCGCTACCGGCTGATGGGCGAGCTGGGCGATCAGATCTTCTCCCTCTCCCTGCAGGGCTTCCAGGCCATTCGCCAGGCCCTGCGGCTGCCCGGGCTGCGCCTCTCCGCCAACATCAGCCCCAGCCAGCTCAGCGATCCCGCGCTGCACCAGCGCCTCGCCGCCATGCTGGCCGAGGCCGGCGTCCCGCCGCAGCTGATCACCCTGGAGATCACCGAGGTGTCGATCCTGGAGCGCAACACGGCCACCGAGGCCAACCTGGAGCAGTTCCGCCGCCAGGGCTATCGCCTGGCCCTCGATGATTTCGGCACCGGCTACTCCTCCCTCAGCCTGCTCAGCACCCTGCGGCCCGACGAGATCAAGATCGACAAGTCGTTTGTGATGGCCCTCGGCAGTGATGCCATGGCCGAACAGATCGTGGCCGTGATCTCCAGCATGGCCAGCCACATGGATCTCCAGCTGGTTGCCGAAGGGGTGGAGGATGCCGCCACCCTCGGCGCCCTGCAGCAGCTGGGCATTCCCCTCTTCCAGGGGTATCACTTCCAGCGGCCGTTGCTGCCGGAGGCCCTGATCGCGGCGGCAGCGTGAGCTGGGCGCCTCCTCAGCCGCCGCGGCGCTCGTGCAGGGCAAACGGCTCGAAGCTGGTGGTGATGCCGAACTCCTCGGCGAACTCCAGCACCCGGCACCAGGCCCGGGCCGGCTCGCCAGTGGTGGTGGAGCGCAGGATGCCGCGCAGGATCACCGGCGCGCCGGCCTGCTGCAGGGTGAGCTCCACCAGCGGCCAGCCCACCGAGGCCTGCACGCCGTCTTCCTGGTAGAGGGGCACCACATCCAGGGCGCCCACCAGGATGCGCTGACGGCTGGCCTCCCACTGGAAGGGCAGCTCGTAGCGCTCGAGCAGGTCGGCAGCCAGAGCCCAGCTGCGGCCGTGCTCGTCGATCTGGGTGTGCAGCGGCAAGCCGCGGACCTCAATGCTGCCGGCCCGGCGGAACTGCAGCGGCTCGGAGGCGGGCTGGTCGGCGTGTCGCATGATCTGGCGCACCCGCTCGCGCAGCTGCTCGCCGCCGCTGGGCGGGCCGCCCTTCTCCAGCTGCATCAGGTCCCAGCGTTCGCCCGTGCCGCCCCAGGCCACCGGGCCGTAGTTGTCGTGCATCACCCGCCCGTCGCGGTTGGCGGCCGCCTCGGCGTGGGTCATCAGCCGCTGGATGGTGATGGCATCGGCGTCCCAGCCCCAGCTGCGGGCCACGGCGGCGGCCTCCTGGCAGAGCGCCTCCAGCTGGGGTTCGGTGGGCGGGACCGTCCAGGGGTCGGGCCGGCCGCCCATGCAGGCGCAGCTGATGGCGATGCTGTTGGCATTGCGCCGCCAGGTGTGGGCCGGCAGGTCGGCGGCATAGCTGTGCAGCCGGTGCACGTGGCCGTCGCCGTTGATGATCGAGTGGTAAAGGCCGCTGCGCACCCAGCCGTAGGAGGTGGCGGTCCAGTGCAGGTAGATGGTGGCGGGCATCGCCGGCGCCTACTGATTGAGCTTGAGCACGGCCATGAAGGCCTCTTGGGGCACCTCCACCCGACCCATCGCCTTCATCCGCTTCTTGCCCTTGGCCTGCTTCTGTAGCAGCTTTTTCTTGCGGCTGATGTCGCCGCCATAGCACTTGGCGAGCACGTCCTTGCGCATGGCGCTGATGCTCTCGGAGGCGATCACCCGGCTGCCGATCGAGGCCTGGATCGGAATCTTGAACTGCTGGCGCGGAATCAGCTCCTTGAGCTTCTCCACCAGACCCTTGCCCACGTTGTAGGCCTTGTCGCGGTGCACGATCGTGGTGAGCGGATCGGCCTTCTCGCCGTTGATCAGCACATCGAGGCGCACCAGTTCATTCTTGCGATAGCCAATCAACTGGTATTCCATCGAGGCGTAGCCCTTGGTGCGGCTCTTCATCTGGTCGAAGAAGTCGGTCACCACCTCGGCCAGGGGCACCTCGTAGTGCAGCGTTACCCGGTCGGTGGTGATGTATTTCATGTCGATGAACTCGCCGCGCCGCTCCTGGCACAGCTCCATCAGGGTGCCGTTGTAGGTGTTGGGGGTGTAGATCTCCAGCTTCACATAGGGCTCTTCGATCGATTCGCGCTTCTGCGGATCGGGCAGGGTGGCAGGGTTATCCACCATCACCGTGCTGCCATCGAGCATGTTCACCTGATAGATCACCGACGGTGCGGTGACGATCAGATCGAGGTTGTATTCCCGCTCCAGCCGCTCCTGCACGATCTCCATGTGCAACAGGCCCAGAAAGCCGCAGCGGAAGCCGAAGCCCATGGCGCTGCTGGTTTCCGGCTCGTACTTCAACGCCGCATCACTGAGCTGCAGCTTGTCGAGCGCCTCGCGCAGGTCGGGATACTGGTCGGCGTCGGTAGGGAACAGGCCGCAGAACACCATCGGCTTGGCCTCGGTGTAGCCCGGCAGGGGCTCGGCGGCCGGGGCATTCAGCAGGGTGATCGTGTCGCCCACGCGGGCATCGGCCACGGCCTTGATCGAGGCCGCCAGGTAGCCCACCTCGCCGGCATGCAGGCTGTCCACCTGGCGCTGGTCGGGCGCCATCACGCCCACCTCGTCGAGTTCGTAGGTCTTGCCGCTGGCCATCAGCAGCACCTTGTCCTTGCGGCTGATCGTGCCGCTGATCACCCGGAAATACACGATCACGCCCCGGTAGGGGTCGTAGTACGAGTCGAAGATCAGCGCCTTGAGCGGCTCGCCCACCTGGTCCGGCGGCGGCGGCACTCGGTCCACCACCGCCTGCAGGATCTCGGGCACGCCCAGGCCGGTCTTGGCGGAGCAGGCGATCGCCCTGGAGCAATCCAGGCCGATGATCGCCTCGATCTCCTCCTTGATGCGCTCGGGATCGGCGCCGGGCAGGTCGATCTTGTTGAGCACCGGAATGATCTCCAGATCATTGCCCAGGGCCAGATACACGTTGGCCAGCGTCTGCGCCTCCACCCCCTGGCTGGCGTCCACCACCAGCAGGGCCCCCTCGCAGGCCTGCAGCGAGCGGCTCACCTCATAGGAGAAGTCCACGTGGCCGGGGGTGTCGATCAGGTTGAGCACATACAGCTCACCGTCGGCCGCCCTGTATTCCATGCGAGCAGCCTGCAGCTTGATCGTGATGCCGCGCTCGCGCTCCAGCTCCATGTTGTCGAGGAACTGTTCCTGCATGTCGCGGGCGGCCACCGTGCCCGTGTCCTGCAGCAGCCGGTCGGCCAGGGTGGATTTGCCGTGGTCGATGTGGGCGATGATGCAGAAATTGCGGATCCGGGAAACGGGGGCGTCGGTCATGCGCTGGGGGAGCCGCTGCCGCGGAAAGGGGCCGTTGGCAGCCGAGGCCTGAATCCTAGGCAGTTACCTCTGGCCCATTGAACTGTGGGCATAATGCAGTTTGCGCAGTTTTGCCTGGTTTTCTGTGCCCATCCGCCGAGCAGGCAGAACAGGTGCCGACAGACGTCGCCTGGCCGACCGGGAAGAGGGCCAGAAGCTGGTGTTCGCCGGCGCCCAGGACTACGCCCGCCGCGCCGGCAAGATCCGCGAGGGCCGCAATGCCTGCTATGAGCAGTCCGTGATCGGCCGCGGCGGCTACACCCTGCGCACCACCGATGGCTCCCTGATCATGCGGGTGCCCCTGGTGCAGGCCCGGGAGATGCTGCGCTTCCGCCGTGCCCTGGCCCGCGAGCTGCTCAAGGACCTCAAGGAGGACGTGCTCAAGGAGAGCACCGCCGATGTGGAGCGGCGCCAGATCCGCGTGCAGCCCGAGCGGCTGCGGGCCCTGGCCTGGGCGATCGGCACCGGCAAGCGCTTCCCCTACGAGGAAGGCGTGAAGCGGCGCAAGTGGACCCTGCTGGGCCTGCTGCTCTGCGGCCTGGTGCCGGGGGTGATCTATTACTACAAGCGGGTGCTTCCCACCAGGCGCCAGTACCAGGCCGACCTCAAGCTGCTGGTGGAGCGCTGGCACATCAAGGGCAAACCGGATCCGCCCCACAGCTTCTTCCTGCTCTACGACCTGGACTAGCGCCGATGCCGCGCCCCCGTGCCCGCTGCCTGCCGCCGCCGCCGGGATGGGCCGGTTTCTCCCTGCCGGAGCTGATGATCTGCCTGGTGCTGCTGGCCCTCGCCATCGCCGTGGGCACACCCCAGCTGCAGGCCCTGCAGCGCCGCCAGCAGCTGCGCCAGGCCGCCGCCGCCCTGGCCGGCCAGCTGGAGGCCGCCCGGGGCGCCGCCCTGCGCAGCAACCAGCCCTGTGAACTGAGCGCCGGCGGCAACCAGCTGCGCCCCAGCAGCGGCTGCGGCGAACCGCCCCTGGCGGCCCTCAAGCTGGCGCCGGCCATCCGCCTGGAGAGCCCCGCCGGCCCGTTCCGCTTCTCCGCCAGTGGCGCGCTCACCGGCGGCCCCGCCCGGCAGGAGCTGGTGCTGGCGCTTGCCAGCCTGGAGCCACGGACCTGCCTGAGCGTGGAGCGGCCCTCCGCCCTGGTGCGCATCGGCCAGGCCGCCAGCGCCGGCAGCCCCTGCCGCTACGCCAGTTGAACCGCCCGAACGCCACGGCCGGCTTCACCCTGGTGGAGCTGTTGCTGATCGGAGCCGTGCTGGCGGCCCTGCTCGGCGGTGGTGGGGCGGCCCTGGTGCGCCAGCAGCGCCAGAGCAGCAGCGAGCAGCTGCGCGACACGGCCGAACAGCGCCACGCCCGCCAGCTGCTGCAGCAGGAGATCGCCCTGGCCGAGCGCCTCAGCGCCACTGCCGCCGACCTGCCCCCGGCCTGCGCCGGCCTGGGGAACCCCCTGGTGCTGCACGGGCCCGCCGGCGCCTGGCGCATCGCCTACGCCCTCCAGAGCCAGGGGCCGGAGGCCGGCTGGCGCGGCCCGGCCCAGCTGCTGCGCTGCGGTCCGCCCCACGGCGACGCCGGCCCGCTCAGCGGCGCCCCTCCCCTGCGCACGGTGCTGCTCGACCGGCTGGCCGCCGAGGGCGGCTTCCGCTTCGAGATCGGCGCCAGCGGCGTGGCGCTCACCCTCCAGCCCCACAGCAGCAGCGGAGCCCTGCCCGCCAGCACGATCAATGCCCGCCTGGCCAGCGCCGCCAGCGCCGCCGCCGATCGCTTCCCGGGCTGCAGCGGCCTGTGCGAGGAAACCGACACCACCAACCACTGGCGCCCCAGCGGCGGCGAGATCGCCGGTGACGCCAGCAAGCGCGACATCGTGCACTTCCCCTACGACCGCGCCAGCTACACGCTCTCCGAACCCTGCGACCGCTCGCTCTGCACGGTGAGCGGCGTCCCCGGCGCCGTGATCGTGAATGGCGACCTGCTGGTATTCAGCGACCAGGAGCTGCCCCTGCGCTGAAGGCCCGGGTCATAATGCGCCGCGTGCATTGGCTAGCTGTCCCGGCCAGGCCTCGGCGATGAGTCCACCTCCCCGGTCCGATCGGGCTGACCAGCCCAACCCAGACCAGCCCAACCCAGATCAGCCCAGCCAAAATCAGCCCCAGGAGGAGCGCCGCCGGATCAACCGGGCCGATGGGCTCCAGCTGCTGTTCGGTGCCGCCCAGGACTTCGCCCGCCAGGAGGGCAGCCTGGCCGAGGGCGATCGGGCCTCCTTTGAGTGCTCGGTGCTGGGGCGCCACAGCTACACCCTGCGCGACGAGAACGACGCGCTGATCACCCGGGTGCCCCTGGGCGATGCCCGCGCCATGCTCAGCTTCCGCCGCGAACTGGCCCGCCAGCTGATGGTGGACGCCAAGGTGCAGGCCAGGAGCGAGAAGGGCCAGCCGCTGGAGCGGCGCAAGGTGCGGCTGCAGAAGGCCGAGGTGCGCGCCCTGAGCTGGGCGATCGGCACCGGCCGCCGCTTTCCCTTCCCGCCCAAGGAGAACCGCGAAGGGCTGATCACCCTGGCCCTGCTGCTCTGCTGCCTGATCCCGGGGCTCGTGTACTACGTGCGGGTGGTGCTGCGCAATCGCGACGCTTACCAGACCAACCTCAACGAACTGGTGAACCGCTGGCGCCTGGTGGGCCAGCCCGACCCACCGCCCAGCTTCTTCGCCCACTACGACCTCACCTGAGGCCTGCCTTCCTAGGATCACGATCCCAGCGAAATCCCCCCATGAGCACCGACACCGCCGCCCTCACCCTGGAGAACGTGGAGCGCACCCTCGACGAGCTCCGTCCCTACCTGATGGCTGACGGCGGCAACGTGGAGGTGGTGGAGATCGACGGGCCGATCGTGAAGGTGCGCCTGCAGGGTGCCTGCGGCTCCTGCCCCAGCAGCACCATGACCCTGAAGATGGGCATCGAGCGCAAGCTGCGCGAAGCCATCCCCGAGGTGGCCGAAGTGGTGCAGGTGCTCTGAGGCCTGATCAGCGAAAGAAACTGTTCAGCGAATGAAACTTCAGCGAATAAATACAGTGCGGGCGCGGGCGATCGAGCAGGCCGGCTGGTAGCCGCTGGGAAAGACCAGCCTGTAGGCCAGCTGGTTGCTCGTGGTGCCCTGGCCCTGGCAGGCCACCAGCTCGATCAGGGCGTCCCGCACTGCCACCCCATCGTGCAGCCCCAGCCCCGCAGCGTGGTTGAGCACGCCGTTGCGCTGCACCGGCGGCCCGCAACGGCGCACGGCCCCTTCGTGGTTGTAGTAAAAAATGAACGACACATTGCCCACCGTGTCGAGATAGTTGCCGCTGTCGCGCGGCACCCGGAAGGCGGCGATCGCAGCCTGGCCGGCCCCCTCACAGCCGGCCGGCAGCTCCCGGCCCTGCTCCACCAGCGCCGCCTCGCTGGCCTCCACCTGGATCAGGTAGTCGAGCCGGGCGGCATTGTCGCGCTGGCGCTGGGCCAGCTCCAGCTGGGAGCTGCTGCGGATGTGGGAGAGCAGCACTGAGCCGGCAGCCGCGAACACCGCCGCCCCCGCCACCATCGCCACCAGCAGCTCCACCAGGGTGAACCCCCGCTCCGGCCGCAGGCCTTGCCTAGATCCGCGCATAGCTGTCACAGCCGCTGGCCACGCCGCCGCCACTGGCGGAGCCGATGTCGATCGACCCCAGGATGCTGGAGAGGCGCACGCAGCGCCGGGGGCCGGCCCCATCGGCCGGGGCGATGCGGATCTCCAGGTCGTCGCTGAGGTTGGCCACCGAATCCGACGACCACATCCCCCGCGGCGTGAAGAACAGGCGCACGCTGCCGGCACACAGACCGGCAGGGATACCGCTGGCGCTGCAGTCGGCGGACGTGGGTGCGTTGCTGATCGTGCCCGTGGGGATGCTGTGGGCGATCTGGAAGCGGCCCCCCCAGGTGTCCGGCACCCGCAGCTGCACCTCCCGTGCGTCACAGCCGCTGATGCCGGCGATCACATCGCCCGCCACGGCATTGCTCTGGCTGGCGGCGATCACGATCGCGCAGCCGCCGGCCCCGGCATCGGGATTCACCTCCCGGGCAGCGATCGAGCGGGTCTCCTCCAGCCAGCCGGCGGTGTTGAACGCCAGGGCGTTCACCCGCTCCCGCCGCAGCACGAACAGAAACGAGGGCACCGCAATCGCCGAAAGGATGCCGATCACGGCCACGATCACCAGCTGCTCCACCAGGGTGAAGCCCTGCCCCGGCCCTTTCACACCAGCCATCAGTTGCACCAGGCCGCGACCACCGGCGCCACCTTGATCATCCGCTGCATCGGGCCGTTGGGGGCGCTGTAGCGCACGATCACATTGTGATTCCTGGCATCGGTGGGTGCTTCCCGCTCCACGCTGCTGCGGCTCACGCCGGCCCCCACCGCCGGCAGCTGGCCGATCGCCGTGATGAACCCCTGGGTGATGTGGCTGCCGGCGCTGGCGGCACTGCAGGCGGCGAAGAAAGCGGTGATGTTGGCCTCATTGGTGCCCGGATTCACCGGGAAGAAATAGGCGGCCTGGTCGGGGCTGAGGCCCTGGCCGCAGCCGGCATCCGCGCCCACGGGAATGCTGCCGGTGGGCACCAGGCAGGCGGTGTAGAGGCTGGCCAGCCGCTTGATCTCGGAGATGTCGTTGTCGATCGCCAGGTTCATGGCGTTCACCTGGCCACTTCGCCCCAGCAGATCGGTGATGCCGCGCAGGGCGCCACTGGAACCCACCAGGGCGATGCCGAGCACCACCGCCGCCACCAGCGCCTCTGTGAGGCTGAAGCCGGCAGTGGCCGGCGTGAGGCTGAAGCCGGCATGGGCCGGCGTGAGGGCCGGGCGCTGTGGTCGCCTAGAAGCCGGACGCATGGCTGAAGCTCCGGGCAATCATGTCGTAGAGCGGGATCTTCGCCGGCGGCGGGCAGCGGTGGTTGGCGCAGAAGGAGGGCCGGCTGCGGGGGGTGCGCACCTTGGTGTTGCCGACGAGCGTGAGGTTGTTGGCCCACATCCGGCCCATGAAGTTGGGGTTGGCATTCCCCCCGCCGCGCATGGTGATCGAGGCCCGGGGGGCATACACGTTCAAGCCCACGGTGGCGCTGGTGCCCTTGAGGTCGAACGAACCCGGACCGTGGCCGTAGGCGTTGAACAGCTCGGAGTGGTGGTAGGCGTCGTTGCGGCTGGTGCAGTTGGGATCGGCCAGGGCAGCGGCCGGGTTGCACTTGCGCTGGTACTCGGCCCAGGTCACATCCTGGTTGCAGCCGGCGGCGCTCCAGCTGGCGCGGCTGCAATGCACCCGCCGGATCGTGGTGTTGCCGCCGCCGCCCATCACTTGGCCGCTGTAGGCGGCATCATCGAAGTGGAGGTTCACCATCGCGTAGCTGGTGTCCACCGTGAGCGTGTCGTTGCCGGAGGCGATGTTGCGGAAGCGGCAGTCGGCCACGGCGTAGGGGGCGGCCGGGTCCTTGCTCACGATGCAGTTGGTGAGCGGGGTGTCGCTGGCTCCGGACTTGATCCGCATCGTGAGCGTGGCCGGATCGAGATAGATGTGGCTGTTACCCGCCAGGGTGAGCTGGGGACGGGGAAAGGCGCTCGGCCACTGGCTGAACGCCTGGGTGTCGGCCAGGGGGAAGGGGGCACTGCCCAGGGCCGGTTCACTGCGGCAGCTGGCGAACAGGGCGGCGCTGCAGCCCACAAAGGAGGGGCTCGTGGCGGGTGCCGGGCTGGCCGCCGTCTTGTCATCGAACAGGGTCCAGCTGCCGAAGGTGCGCATCCAGTACTTGCCGCTGTCGGTTCGCACCCAGTTGCCGAAGGAGCTCCCGGGATAGGCCGCCGAGAGCAGGGTGGCGTTCTGCACCCCGCTCTGGCTGCCGATCCAGCCGCCATCCGGGCCGCTGCCGGATCCAGGGGCATCGCCGAAGCGCGGCCGCGGCAGCACCAGATCGAAGGGCATCGGCACGAAGGTGAGCCCGGGCACACTCTTGGAGGCCTTGCCCAGGGCCTGCATGCCCGCCAGACAATCGGGGTTAGGGGTGCCGCCCAGGTCGGAGGCGGCCGTTTCGTTGCCGCTCCAGCACAGCGCCCGGGTCACCAGGGTGTTGTCCTCGTCCACGATGTCCAGGGTGTTGCTGCTGCCATCGGGCTCGCCGCCGTAGAGGCTCACGATCACCCCCCGCCCCACGCCGTCGTCGGTGAACAGTGGGCACTCATCCACCGGGTCGGTGCCCCAGGCCGGATCCGATTCCCCCACCCCCAGGCCGGAGTGCTTGCCGAAGGAGCGCTTGCAGCACTTGGGCACCACCTCGAATTCCCGGGTCACCCGCGCCTGGCTGAGCTGGCCGTTGCGCTGCACCCGCCCCTGGAGCGTCACCCGCAGCAGGGTGCGCGTGCCCCCCTGCAGCGCCGCATTGCGCACCGTGTGGCTGGGGATGTTGGCGTCCACCGTGGCGAGATTGAAGTCGGCCCGCTCCGAACCGGCCGTGCGGTTCTCGTAGCGGTAGCGCACGTCCTCCACCCGGAACTGACGGCTGCTGTCGCCGCTGATCAGGTTCTGCCAGCTGTCGCTGCGCATGAAGCGGCTGGCGCTGGTGGCCAGCGCCGTGTTGGGCACGTACTTGCCATTCACGAACTCGCCCGTGCACAGGTTGCGGTGCACGCTGTTCGAGTCCCACTGGGCGAGCTGGTCGTTGCCGGCCACCAGCAGCCAGCGGTTCTCCTCCCGGTTGAGCGTCACGGCGAAGTCGGTGATGGCGCTCTCGGCCACGTCGCGGGCCTCCCGGTTCACCCCCTGGAACACACTCGCCAGAAACCCCTGGGTGCTGCGCGCCCCTAGGGCAGCCAGGCCGATCAGCAGCAGCAGGGCGGCCACCACGGCGATCGGCAGGGAGAAGCCGTCCTGCCGGGCCCGACTTCGCCAGATGCTTGGCCGCCCTGATCCGCCCATGGGCACCACGGTGCTGCCTTCACGTTATGCCTGCCGCGCATCGACGCAACGGACGGCGCCAAGGCTGGCTTTTAGGCTCGTTCGAGCTGCCCCCGCCCCGTGCTCGACCAGCGCCTGCTGCGCGACAACCCCGACCACATCGCCAGCCAGCTGGCCCGCCGCGGCCTCACGATCGACCTCACCGGCCTGCAGGCGATTGCGCGGCTGGAGCGCGACCTCGAGGACCAGCGCAGCCAGCTGCAGGCCGAGGGCAACCAGATCGGCAAGCAGGTGGGCCAGCTGATCAAGGGCGGCGCCGATCCCAAGGGGCCGGAGGTGATGGCCCTGCGCGAGCGCGGCAACGCCATCAAGATCGAGGTTGCCGGCATCGAGGAGCAGGAGAAGGCGCTGGAGCAGCAGCTGCGCGACGCCCTGATCGCCCTGCCCAACCTGCCCGGCCCCGAGGTGCCCGATGGCAGCAGCGAGGCCGACAACGTGGAGGTGAAGCGCTGGGGCACGCCGCGCCAGGAGGCCGGCCTGCAGGAGCACTGGCAGATCGGCGAGCGGCTGGGGCTGTGGGAGGCGGAGCGCTCGGTGCGCATCGCCCAGAGCCGCTTCATCACCCTGATGGGCGCCGGCGCCCGCCTGGAGCGGGCCCTGATCAGCTTCATGCTCGACCGCCACACCGCCCGCGGCTACACCGAGGTGCTGCCGCCGATCCTGGTGAACTCAGCCAGCCTCACCGGTTCGGGCCAGCTGCCCAAGTTCGCCGAGGAGAGCTTCCGCTGCGCCGAGGACGACCTCTGGCTCACTCCCACTGCCGAGGTGCCGCTCACCTCCCTGCACCGCGACGAGGTGCTGCCCGCCGAGCAGCTGCCACTGCGCTACTGCGCCTACACCCCCTGCTTCCGCCGCGAAGCCGGCTCCTACGGCCGCGACACCCGCGGCCTGATCCGCCTGCACCAGTTCAACAAGGTGGAGCTCTACTGGTTCTGCCTGCCCGAGCAGTCGGCCGAGGCCCACGAAGCGATCACCCGCCACGCCGAGGGCATCCTGGAAACCCTGGAGCTGCCCTACCGGCGCATCGAGCTGTGCACCGCTGATCTCGGCTTTTCCGCCGCCCGCACCTTCGATCTCGAGGTGTGGCTGCCGGGCGCCGGCGCCTACCGGGAGATCTCCAGCTGCTCGGTGTGCGGCGACTTCCAGGCCCGCCGCGCCGCCATCCGCTGCAAGCAGGCCGACAGCAAGGGCACCCAGCTGGTGCACACCCTCAACGGCTCCGGCCTGGCCGTGGGCCGCACCATGGCCGCCCTGCTGGAGAACGGCCAGCAGGCCGACGGCTCCGTGCGCCTGCCCGCCGCCCTGGCCCCCTACTTCGGCGGCGACACGCTTGGCGGGGGCTGACGGCCGCTCACTGCGGATCCAGCAGCGACACCCCCGGCGCCGCCTCGCGCAGGGCGCTCGACTCGTCTACCAGCACCTGCAGGATCTCGCGGCTGAACTGGGGGTGCTCGCGTATGGCGCGCACCACATTGCGCACCGTGTCGAGGTTGAGGCCGCCATGGAGGGTGAGCTCATGCACACGCTGGCGGACGTTCTCCAACGCCTGCTGTTGTTCGGCGGTGAGCTCGGGGCTGCTGGGTCGGTTGATCTCAATCCCACCAGGTTAGAGAACGGATCCGGACCGGGACCGTCGCTGAGGTAGCGAATCCGGCGCCTCAACCTTGCGCCCCGCCATCCCGATCCCGCCAACCCGATCCCGCCAACCCGATCCGGCCAACCAATGCAGTCTGGTCTGGTCTGGCCTAGTTCAGCATGGTGAGCAAGGGCTCAGGCCTCGACCAGTGCCTGCAGAACGGGCAAGTCTCAGCCTGACGCCACTCCTACCCTGAGGTCCCCTGCAGACCCGATGACCCTCATCGCCGACCCGGTGTCGGGCAGGTCACCCCAACGCCATGCGAACCAAACCAGCCACCACCTGGTACGAAAACCAGCAGCGCCGCCGCCGCTCCCCGTTCTTTCGGCGCCTGGATCGCTCGTTCAAATTCAGGGTGCTGATGGCCGCGGCCTGCTCATTCGCGCTGCTGTCGCTGGTGAACCGTTTCGAGAACTGCCACAGCTCCCGCCTCGCGCCGGACTGCCTCACCAGCGACTACCTCGACATCATCAGCATCGGCAACGTGGAGTCGTTCAGCATCGTGGCCGCCGCCTTCGTTTACATCTTCGAGGCGGGAAAACGCAAGGAGCGCGAGCATCACGAGATGGTGGATCTGCTGCTCGCCCAGCGCCAGGCCGGCACCACCAACAGCCTCGGTCGCATCCGCGCCATTGAGGATCTCGCCGCCGATGGGCTCTGGCAGGACGGCTTCGATCTGAGGGGCGCCAACCTCGAGGGCCTGCGCATTCCCTTCAGCCGCTGGCGGGGCGCCAACTTCGCCGCCACCGTGCTCCGCGATGCCGACCTGCACGGTGTGGATCTGCAGGGCGCCGATTTCACAGGCGCCGACCTCAGCGGTGCCGATCTCTCCGCGGCCGATCTCAGCGGTGCCCGCTTCACCCGGGCCTGCCTGAACAAGGCCGATCTGCGCGGCGCCCAGCTCGCCGGCGCCGATTTCCAGGACGCCGACCTCAGCGGCACCCTCGCCGACCGCCCCCTGGCGACCAACGGTGCAGAGAGCAGCGGCCCCACAATGGATCTTCAAAGCGGCGCAACCTGAATGGGTGTTCTCACGGCCCTGGCGATCCTGGCGGGCCTGATCGTGGTGCATGAGGCCGGGCACTTCCTGGCCGCCACCTGGCAGGGCATCCGCGTCAGCGGCTTCTCGATCGGCTTCGGGCCGGTGCTGCTGGAGCGCCAGCGCCGCGGCGTGCAGTTCGCCCTGCGGGCCATTCCTCTGGGCGGCTTCGTGGCCTTCCCCGACGACGACGAGCAGAGCGCCATCCCCAGAACCGACCCCAACCTGCTCAGCAACCGGCCCCTGCCCCAGCGCGCCCTGGTGATCGCCGCCGGCGTGCTGGCCAACCTGCTGCTGGCATGGCTGGTGCTGGTGGCCCAGGGGGTGGTGGTGGGCATTCCCGCCGGCTTCAGCGCCACCCCCGGCGTGCTGGTGAGCGGCGTGCAGGCCGGCCAGCCGGCGGCCCTGGCGGGCCTGCAGGCGGGGGATCGGATCCTGCGCATCAATGACACGGCCATCGCCGGCGGCCAGGAGGCCGTGGCGGCCCTGGTGAACCAGGTGAAGGCCTCGCCCGGCACCCCGCTGGCGGTGGTAGCCGAGCGGGGCCAGCGCCAGCTTGAGCTCCAGCTCACCCCCAGCAACCTGGGCGGCAGTGGCCGCATCGGCGCCCAGCTGCAGCCCTACGGCAACGAGGCCTACCGCCCCGCCCGCGGCCCCCTTGAGCCGATCCGCCAGGCCAACAGCGATTTCAGCGCCCTGCTGCGCCGCACGGTGGGGGGATTTGTCACCCTGGTGACCCACTTCGGGGAAACCGCCGGCCAGGTGAGCGGCCCGGTGAAGATCGTGGAAATGGGCGCCAACCTGGCCCAGCAGGGGGGCAGCAGCCTGTTCCTGTTCACCGCCCTGATCTCGATCAACCTGGCGGTGCTCAACGCCCTGCCCCTGCCCCTGCTCGACGGCGGCCAGTTCGTGCTGCTGCTGGTGGAGGGCCTGCGCGGCCGGCCCCTGCCCGAACGATTCCAGATGGCCTTCATGCAGTCGGGCTTCGTGTTCCTGGTGGGGCTGAGCCTGGTGCTGATCGTGAAGGACACCAGCCAGCTGCCGGCGGTGCAGCAGCTGCTCGGCCGCTAGTGCCCCGCTTTCCCTCCGCCAGCCAGCGGGCGCCCCTGATCCTGGAGCGCCTGGGCGAGCTCTACCCCCACGCCACCTGCTCGCTCGACTGGCGCACGCCCTACGAGCTACTGGTCGCCACCATGCTCTCGGCCCAGTGCACCGATGAGCGGGTGAACCGGATCACCCCGGCGCTGTTCGAGCGCTTCCCCGATGCCGCCGCTGCCGCCGCCGTGGAAGCGGAGGACGTGGAGCCCTATGTGAAGTCGGCGGGGTTCTTCCGCAACAAGGCCAAAAACATCGTGGCCAGTTCGCGGCTGCTGCTGGAGCGCCATGGCGGCGAGGTGCCGCGCTCGATGGAGGAGCTGCTGGAGCTGCCCGGGGTGGCCCGCAAGACCGCCTCGGTGGTGCTGGCCTGGTGCTTCGGCATCAACGCCGGCGTCACCGTGGACACCCACGTGAGCCGCCTGGCCCAGCGGTTGCGGCTCACGCGCAGGAGCGAGCCGCGCCAGATCGAGCCCGACCTGATGAAGCTGGTGCCCCAGCCGGAGTGGCAGACCCTCTCGATCCGGCTGATCTTCCACGGCCGGGCCGTGTGCACCGCCCGCAAGCCCGACTGCCCGGGCTGCCCGATCGCCGACCTCTGCCCCATGGGGCAGGGGAAGGCCAGCGGGTAAGCTGATTCATTCCGTACCGATCGCACTCCAGCCCGCATGGCGAAGAAGTCGATGATTGCGCGCGACGTGAAGCGCAAAAAGATTGTGGATCGCTTCGCCGCTAAGCGCGCTGCGCTCAAGGCCTCCTTCGAAGCGGCCGCCGATCCGATGGAGCGGCTGGAGATCCACCGCAAGATCCAGGCCCTGCCCCGCAACAGCGCCCCCACCCGCGTGCGCAACCGTTGCTGGGCCACCGGCAAACCCCGCGGCGTGTACCGCGACTTCGGCCTCTGCCGCAACCAGCTGCGCGAGCGGGCCCACAAGGGCGAACTGCCCGGCGTGGTGAAGTCGAGCTGGTGACAGCACCAGGGCTCGCTTGGCAGCCCTCAAAACAATCGTTCAGATCAAGGCGCCCAAGGGCGCCTTTTTTGATGGTGCGCCAGGCTGCCGGCCGGCTGGGCAGGGCGCCGGATCGGGCAGTTGGAGGCGCTTGGAAACAAAAACAGCAGAATTGCAGCGCCCTGTCTGCAGCCGCTGCGGTCTGGATGCGAGAATAAGGCTTGACAAAGAGAGATAAAGCCCAGTGCAAGGACAAACTCAGTCGATCTCCTTCGATGGTCGGGAGATCCGGCTGACCACCGGTCGGTTCGCCCCCCAGGCCGGGGGCTCGGTGATGGTCGAGTGCGGTGACACCGCGGTGCTGGTCACCGCCACCCGCTCCAGCGGCCGTGAAGGCATCGATTTCCTGCCCCTGATCTGCGACTACGAAGAGCGGCTCTACGCCGCCGGCCGCATCCCCGGCAGCTTCATGCGCCGAGAGGCCCGTCCCCCAGAGCGCGCCACCCTGATCTGCCGGCTGATCGATCGGCCGATGCGACCCCTCTTTCCGAGCTGGATGCGCGACGACCTGCAGATCGTGGCCACCTGCCTCTCCCTTGATGAGCGGGTGCCGCCCGATGTGCTCGCCGTCACCGGCGCCTCCCTGGCCACCCTGCTGGCCAAGATCCCCTTCCACGGGCCGATGGCCGCCGTGCGCGTGGGTCTGCTGGGTGACGACTTCATCCTCAACCCCAGCTACCGCGAGATCGAGCGCTCCGAGCTCGACCTGGTGGTAGCCGGCACCCCCCAAGGCGTGATCATGGTGGAGGCGGGTGCCAACCAGCTGCCCGAACAGGACGTGATCGAGGCCATCGACTTCGGCTACGAAGCGGTGTGCGATCTGATCAAGGCCCAGCAGAACCTGCTCAAGGAGCTGGGCATCGAGCAGGTGATCCCCGAGCCCCAGGCCGTGGACGCCACCCTGCCTACCTACCTCGAGAAGCAGTGCGCCAAGCCGATCGGCGAAGTGCTCAAGAAGTTCACCCTCAGCAAGGCCGAGCGCGACGCCCAGCTCGATGCCATCAAGGCCGGGGTGGCTGAGACGATCGCCGGCCTCAAGGACGATGACGCCGTGAAGCAGGCCGTGGCCAGCAGCGGCAAGGTCCTGGGCAACAGCTACAAGGCGCTCACCAAGAAGCTGATGCGCGAGCAGATCGTGAAGGACGGCAAACGCGTGGACGGCCGCAACCTCGACGAGGTGCGCCCGATCAGCGCCGCCGCCGGCGTGCTGCCCAAGCGCGTGCACGGCTCGGCCCTGTTCCAGCGCGGCCTCACCCAGGTGCTCTCCTGCGCCACCCTCGGCACCCCCTCCGATGCCCAGGAGATGGACGACCTCAACCCGTCCAACGAGAAGACCTACCTGCACCACTACAACTTCCCGCCGTACTCCACTGGCGAAACCAAGCCGATGCGCAGCCCCGGCCGCCGCGAGATCGGCCACGGCGCCCTGGCCGAGCGGGCCCTGGTGCCGGTGCTGCCCGCCAAGGACTCCTTCCCCTACGTGCTGCGGGTGGTGTCGGAATGCCTCAGCTCCAACGGCTCCACCTCGATGGGCTCGGTATGCGGCAGCACCCTGGCCCTGATGGATGCCGGCGTACCCCTCAAGGCACCGGTGAGCGGCGCCGCCATGGGTCTGATCAAGGAGGGCGACGAGGTGCGCATCCTCACCGACATCCAGGGCATCGAGGACTTCCTCGGTGACATGGACTTCAAGGTGGCCGGCACCGAGAAGGGCATCACCGCCCTGCAGATGGACATGAAGATCACCGGCCTGGCCGTGAAAACCATCGGTGACGCCGTGAACCAGGCCCGTCCCGCCCGCCTGCACATCCTCGAGAAGATGCTCGAGGCGATCGACAAGCCCCGCGAGGGCCTCAGCCCCCACGCCCCGCGTCTGCTCAGCTTCCGCATCGATCCGGAACTGATCGGCACCGTGATCGGCCCCGGCGGCCGCACGATCAAGGGCATCACCGAGCGCACCAACACCAAGATCGACATCGAAGATGGCGGCCTGGTGACGATCGCCAGCCACGACGGCGCCGCCGCCGAGGAGGCCCAGCGGATCATCGAGGGCCTCACCCGCCGCGTGTCGGAGGGCGAGGTGTTCACCGGTGGCGTGACCCGGGTGATCCCGATCGGTGCCTTCGTGGAGATTCTGCCGGGCAAGGAGGGCATGATCCACATCTCCCAGCTCTCCGAATCGCGCGTGGAGAAGGTGGAGGATGTGGTGAACGTGGGCGATCAGGTCACGGTGCGGGTGCGCGAGATCGACAACCGCGGTCGCATCAACCTCACCCTGCGCGGCGTGCCCCAGGGCGAACCGCCGGCCGCCTGAGGCCTGCGGGGGCCTACACCGCAAAGCCTGGGTCGATCGAGGCCATGGCCTCTGTCGTGCGCTCGCACAGAGCGGCGTGGGCCGGACCATGGCTGGCGATCAGGCAGCCGGCCTGGCGCACATCACCGGTGTTGTAGTTGAGCAGCCGGCCATCGGCATGGGTGAAGCTGCCTCCGGCGGCCCGCAGCACGGCGTCGGGGGCGGCCATGTCCCAGTCCTTGGGGGCACTCTTGCCGGAGAGGGAGATATAGAGGTCGGTTTCGCCGCGCAGAATCGTGGCCACCTTGCCGCCCACGCTGCCGATCGCCTTGGTGTCTCCCAGGGCCAGCGCCGCCAGCAATTGCTCCAGCCGCTGGTCGCGGTGGTTGCGGCTGGCCACCAGCACCAGCTCACCCAGCTGCCGCCGTGCGCTGAAGCGCACGGGAGTGCGTTTGCCGGCGCGGTCTTCACACCAGGCCTGGCCGCTCTCGCCCGCCAGCTCCTCGGTCACCCCCAGCCAGAGCTGCTCCATCTCCGGCAGCAGCACCACCCCCAGCACCGGCACGCCGCGGTGGGCCAGGGCCAGGTGCACGGCGTATTCGCCGGTGCCCTGGAGGAAGTCCTTGGTGCCATCGAGGGGGTCGAGGATCCACAGCCACTCGGCCGCCAGGGGCTCACCGGCGGTGAGCTGCTCCTTGGCCGTCTCCTCGCTGAGCAGGGTCCAGTCGGCCCCGGCGAAGGCCTGGCCCAGGCCATCCAGCAGCCAGCTGTTCACCGCCAGGTCGGCGGCGCTCACCGGACCCTCGCCGCCATCGTCCACGCTCAACGCCGGCTGGAAGCCATAGGGAGGTTGCTCGCCGCGGGCGTAGGCGCGCAGGATGTCGGCCGCCCCCCAGCTCAGCCGGCGCAGCTCGGCCAGCAGGGCCTCGAGGCTGATGCCCGAGGGCAGCACCAGGGCGGTGGAGGAGGTGGAGGCCATCAGTAACAGACTGGGACCTGCATTGTGCAGGACCCCGGTGCCCCAGTCCCCCGAGCCGGCCGCCGGCGTGCTCTATCTGGTGGGCACGCCGATCGGCAACCTGGGCGACCTGTCCCCCCGGGCGCGCCAGGTACTGGCCGGCGTGCAGCGCATCGCCTGCGAGGACACCCGCCACAGCGGCCTGCTGCTGCACCAGCTCGGCCTGCGCCAGGCCGGCGGCGGCCCCCAGCTGGTGAGCTTCCACCAGCACAACCAGGCCAGCCGCATCCCCGAGTTGCTGGCCGCCCTGGCGGCCGGCGAGGCGGTGGCGGTGATCAGCGACGCCGGCCTGCCGGGCATCTCCGACCCCGGCGAGGAGCTGGTGGCCGCCGCCCGCAACGCCGGCCACGCCGTGATCTGCGTGCCCGGCCCCACTGCCGTGACCACAGCCCTGGTGAGCAGCGGCCTGCCCTGCGGTCGCTTCTGCTTTGAGGGCTTCCTGCCGGCCCGCACCGGCCAGAGGCGGGCCCGGCTGCTGGAGCTGGCCAGCGAGCAGCGCACACTGGTGCTCTACGAGGCCCCGCACCGGCTGCTGGCCCTGCTCGCCGATCTGCTGGAGCTGATGGGCGACCGGCCGCTGCGTGTGGCTCGGGAACTCACCAAGCGCCACGAGGAGCAGGTCGGCCCCACGGTGAGCGCGGCCCTGGAGCACTTTCGCCGCCAGCCGCCCCAGGGGGAGTGCACGCTGGTGCTCGGGGGTGCCCCCGAGCCGGAGCCCCCCAGCTGGGATGCGACCGGTCTGCGAGCTGAACTGCAGGCGCTGGTGGCCGCAGGGCTGGGCAGCAAGGAGGCCGCCCGCCAGCTGGCCGAGCGCAGCGGCCACAGCGCCCGCGAGCTCTACGCCCTGCTGCACCATGCCGAATGAGCAACCCGCCACGGCAAACTCGGCACAACCGGCCAGCGCGCCGCCTCACCTGCCGATTCACCCATGCTGCTGCGACTGCGACTGCTGCTGGCCAGCCTTGGCGGCGGCCTGCTGCTGCTGCTGATCCTCTGCCTTGGCGCCCAGAACCTTGAACAGCGCCCCCGCCTGTGGCTGGGCTTCACCGGCACGGCACCACTGCCGGCCGGCTTCCTGGTGGGGCTGGCCCTGGCGGTGGGTGTGATCAGCGGCGGCTGCAGCGCTGCCCTGCTGGCCCCCCGCCCCGATCAGCTGCCCGGCAGGGAGTAGAGGCTGCCCTCGATCACCACCCGGCTGATGCCCTGGGCCAGCAGGTATGGGGCCGTGCGCTGCAGCAGGCTGAGGTCGGGCAGAGGAATCACCCGCTGGCTGCGTCCGCAGTGGCGCTTGGCGTGGCGCGGATTCACGAACACCTGCAGTGCCTGGCGGATCGACTCCTCCTCCGGCAGGGGTCCGAGATCACCACACTCACTCAGGGCCACGGGCTGAAGCTCCACCGTCTTGTCCACCAGCAGATAGGCGGCCGCCGGCAGCTTGGCCTCACTCAGGCAGCGACACTGCACCGGCTGCTGGCCGGCTCCTGTCCCCGCCACTGGCGCCAGCGCGCTGGCCTGGTCGTCGCTGTCGAACTCCTCGAGCTCATCGCCGTCCTGATCGACCTCGCTGTCGGCGTCCTCAGCTGCGAAGTCGTCGGCGTCATCAATGGCCAGCACCCCCGGGCCGTCGTCGTCAGCCCCGACGCCGCGGATCGGCTCAGCGTCGCCCTCCACATCCACATCCACATCCACTTCTGCATTGACCTCCACCCCCACGGGATCGGGCGCAGCCGCCACACCCTCTCCGCGCGTTCGCCTCTGCTTGAGGGCGGCCACCTCATCGGAAGACAGCGCAGCCTTCACCACCCGGCTCACGGTGTTGGGACTGCAGCCGAAGGTGGTCGCCAACGCAGCGGCAGTAGCTCCCTGCCGGTAAGCCGCCACCATCTCTTCCTTCTGGGCGTCGCTCAGCCGGGAGGCCGCCATTCAGCTCTGCAGTCAGACCAGCGCCCCACCCTAGGCGTCCCTGGGCCCGTCGCCGCACTGCCAAAATGCCGGAGGTGCTCCCTTAGCTCAGCCGGATAGAGCAGCCGCCTTCTAAGCGGCCGGTCGCTGGTTCGAATCCAGCAGGGGGCGTGACAAGAAACCAAGCAGGGACAGGGGTTTACGCCAGTCACTGCAGGGGGTTTCAGGAGAGGGGCCGATCCGACTGGATCGGCGCAAACCCGCCTGAAACCGTCGAGGTCCGACTATTTTTTACCCAGTTTTTACCCAAGGCCCGTGGCCAGCCCGGCGTGGCTCAAGGACCTCTCCCGCAGCTTCAAGCGCAGCCGTGGCGGTCGAGGTGGCTGGTTTCTCCAGCTGCACCACGACCGCCTGCGGGTGCTGAGTGCCGAGCTGCCGCCACGCCCTGATGAACCGGCCGCAGTAACTCCCAAGACCCGCGCCGTCACCCTGCAGACCAGGGCAGCGCCGGACAAGACCTCAGAAGCGCTCGCAGAAGCCATGGCCATCTACGAGGCGGTGCTGGCTGGCACCTGGCGCTGGCCGGACCCGCAGGACTGTCTCCCCGCAGGCGACGAGCGTCGGCTGCGCCCTGAGGAGCTGCAGAAGGTGGTCCTGCAACTTGAGAAGGGCCTGCTCGGGGAAACGGTGGGAACCTCCACCTGGCAGCGCACATACCTCCCCTTCTACGCAAAGCTCCTGCAGCAGGCGGCAGGCCGGCACTGGCTGATCGACCAGGAACTGCTGGAAGCCACCCTGCGGCACTGGGCCCCCAACAGCCGCTCCCGCCAGATGGCGTTCAACCGCTACCGGCAGCTGTGGAAGGAAGCCGGCTGGCCCTGGCCGGAGTCCCTGGCGCCACTGCGCGGCAATGGCAAAGCCGTGGCGCCTCCGGAAGGTGTTCGTGCTTTCAGTGACGAGGAGATCACCGAGCTGCGCAACCGCATCCAGGCCAGTCATCGCCTGGGGGCAGACGACCTGGTGGCCTGGGACTGCCTGGTGGCCTTTGGGTTGCGCCCCGCTGAACTCAAAGGGCTGACCTTGCTCAAGGGGGACGGGCACCCCGTGGCCGTGGTCTCCCATGTCAAGCGCAACAGCCGGGGCAGCACGGGCCAACGCCGCGTGCCGGCTGTTCCTCCCTCTGGCTGGCCAGCCGATTGCCATCAGCTTGTCGAGCGCTTCCAGACCCATGGACTACCGGACTGCGTGGTGCAGCATCGCTCACCTGGCGAGGTACTCAGCCAGCAACTCATGCGACTGCGGAAACGGAAAGCCATTGCAGGTGAGCTGTCGCCGGAGCTGACCTCCTATGGGCTGCGCCATGCCTTTGCCCTGCGCCTCGGCATCACCCTGGGACTGCATGTGCGCGAGAGCGCCGCCTTGATGGGCCACTCACCAGCGGTGCACCTGCAGACCTATGGCCGCCGGCTGGAGATGCCTCGACTGGAAGCGCGGGTGCGAGACCTGGTCAACCGTTCGGCTTCCTGATGCTGACCACTGATGGATGGACAGATCAGGAGCACAGGTTCCCGAATGGGATACAGAAAACATCCTTGAGTTTGGGCTGCGCCACTGCAGGACTCCTGGTACTGCACCCCAGCATCGGCGCGACAGGATGACAGCGGGTTCCCGTAGGGGACACCAGCAGAGCAAGCGGCAGCAGAAGGGTTACTGAAAAGGCTCCCATTCATGATTCCATTCCCCGACCCAATCACAGGTGAAAGGCTGACACCTTCAGCGCCTAGATAAGCCCCTCAGACCACAGTTTGGGGCCGGGACATTCGCCTACATTCCGCTCCTGGCGAACCCAGTCGCTCCATGGCGTATTCACACTCCACCCGGGAGGCCTGCCAGGCCCTGCGCATCAGTGATCGAACCCTCTTGCGGCTGCGCAGAGAAGGGGTGCTGCGGGCTGGTGATCATTTCCGAGCCGCCGGTGCCGGCGTGAGCAGACCGCCCCTGCTGTGGAACATTGAGGAAGTGGAGCGAACGTTGGCTCGCCGCAGCCGCCGGGTGCTCTGAGCACTGAGCACCGGAAGGTTCCCTCAGGACAAGCGCAGGATCTGCAGCGCGTCGTCCATGCAGCGGACCACCCCGGCGCGGCCGCCGAGCTGCTGCACCAGCTGCAGGAACTTCTCCTGCTCCTCCCTGATGCGCCCCCTGGTGGTCTTGACCTCAAGGGCGGAGAAGACCGCCAGGGTCTGGCCGAGGTGCTCGGGACCGATCACCACCTGGCGCAGGCCGATCAGATCGCTGCTGCCCTTGCACAGTCCGTAGGTGACCAGCCGGCCGCGTTCATCGCGCAGGGCGCCGACGTTGTTGCGCCACAGCCGCACCGGGCCGCGGCCCAGCTCCAGCCGGATCCGCTGCTGCAGCTCCTGCTCGCTCATGCCAGCAGCCCCCATTGGCCGCGGGTCTGGCGGCTGGCGATCACATGCCGGGCCCAGCCCTTCGGGTTCTTCATTCCGCGTTGCCTGCCCAGGGCTTCCAGCTGCTCCGCCGTGTGGGCCTCGCTCTGCTCGCGGCGGCGCAGGCGGCGCAGTTCCCGCTGGTTCACTTCCTTCAGCTCGCCGGCCACCGTCACCAGCTGGCGCTTCTCCGGCCGGAACTGGTGGCCGCATTCCGGGCAGAGGCTGACGGCACTGGCCATGGCGCAGAAGCACTCGGGGCAGGTCTTCACGGAGGGGGCCTTGCTCTGCTCTCGCTTGCGCACCCCGTCCAGGCTCCACTCCTGCTCATCGAGGTGGTGGCCGAGGCGCTCGATGTTGCCCACGTGATCGAGGATCACCGCCTCCTTGCCCGGCTGGGGCCGCAGGCAGCGGCCGATCATCTGCAGGTGCAGCGCCAGGCTCTGGGTGGGCCGCAGCAACAGGCACCCCCCCACCGAGGGCGCATCAAAGCCCTCAGAAATCAGGCTGCAGCTGGTGAGCACCTGCAGCTCACCGCTGCCGAGCTGCTCCAGCAACCGCCGCCGCTGCAGGGTGTCCATCGAGCCATCGATCGAGGCCGCGGCCACGCCCCGCCCCGCGAAGGCCTCCGCCACCGCTTCCGCGTGGGCGATCGAGCAGCAGAAGGCGATGGCCGTGCGGCCGCTCAGGTGGCTGAGGTAGTGGCTGACGGCATCGCCAAGGATGCGGCTGCCGCCCAGCTCACCGGCGGCCTGCCTCAGGTCGAAATCCCCCATCCGCCGCCGCAGGCCCTTCACGGAAAACCCCAGCGGCGGGGCAAACACCCGCGCCGGCGCCAGATAGCCCTCGGCCCTGAGCCAGGCGGCACTGGGTCCGAGCACCAGGGCGGAATAGAACTCGCCGAGGCCGCGGCCATCGCCTCGCACCGGCGTGGCCGTGACGCCCAGCAGCAGGGCCCGGTCAAAGTGGCCGATCACCTTGGCCCAGGTGCCGGCATTGCTGTGGTGGGCCTCATCGACCACCAGCAGCTGGAAGAGATCGGCCGGCAGCTGCGCCAGCCGCCGGGCCAGGGTCTGGACGCTGGCCACCTGCACCGGTGCGGCCAGGTTCATCGAGCGGCCGGCGGCGATCACCCCATGGCGCACGCCCATCGCCGCCAGGGAACGGCAGGCCTGATCAAGCAGTTCGGCCCGGTGCACCAGCACGGCGATGCGGTTGCCGCGGGCGGCCGCCTGCTCGGCGATGTGGCTGAACACGACTGTCTTGCCGCCACCGGTGGGCAGCACAAACAGCACGGCCCGGTGGCCGGCCATGAAGGCCAGCCGCACCCGTTCGACGGCCTCCTGCTGGTAGGGACGCAGGCTGAAAGACACGCCGGCACGGCAGCACCATGCCGCAGTTTAGGGCTCCCGAAACAGCGGCTAGTCTTTCGGGTAAGCATTGTGCTGTCACCATGAAGCGCGTCCAGCTGCAGCTGCCGGAGGCTGTGGTCTCCTGGATCGACGACCACGCCGCGGGCATTGAGAGCCGCGCCTCCTTCGTGCGGCGCACCCTGGTGGCGGTGATGCGCCGGGAAGGCCGGCCGCTGCCTTCACCCCCCTCGGCCCCAACCGCGGCAACGGACGAGCCCCGGCGCTGATGGCCACCGACGTGATGGCAGCCGCGGCGGGCCAGTGGCCGCGGCTGCTGATCGAGCTCGCCGCTCTGGCGCCGGAGCAGCTGGAGAACCGCCATCAGCCCTGCCCCGCCTGCGGCGGCACGGACCGCTACCGCTGGGACCGCGATGACGGCCCGGGCGGCTGGTTCTGCAACCAGTGCGGCGGCCGTGATCAACGCGGGGGTGGCGGCAGCGGCATGGATCTGCTGCTGCGCCTCACCGGCTGGGACTTCGCCACCGCCGCCCGCCGCATCGAGGCCCACCTGGCTCTGCCGGCAGCACAGGCCGCTGCTTTCCCGGCTCCAGTGCCGCAGAAGCCGGCCAGCACCGCCCGCAAAGCGGGCCGACCAGCCCGCATCCCAGGCATCCCACCGCCCGATGCCCCGCCGCCGGAGCTGGGCCGCGCCAGCGGCCAGTGGTGCTACACCGATGCGGCCGGAGCACCGCTGTTCTGGGTGCAGCGGCTGGATCTGCTGCAGGCCGGCAAGCGGCGCAAGGTGTTCGTGCAGCGCACCTGGCTGGATGGGGGCTGGCACTTCCCCTCCCGCCGCGATCCGTTTCGCTCTGACTGGCCGGCCCCCAGACCGCTGTACCGCCTGGCGGAGCTGGAGCGCCACTTCTGGGCGCCGGTGCTGATCACCGAGGGGGAGAAGGCGGCCGATGCCGCCGTGGCCCTGTTCCCCGATCACGTGGTGGTGAGCTGGTGCGGCGGCAGCCAGGCCATCAGCAGCGTGGACTGGAGCCCCCTGGCTGGCCGTGCCGTCAACCTCTGGCCCGATGCCGATGCCAGTGGCCGCGAGGCGATGGCGCGGCTCTCGGCCCTGCTGCTGGAGCTTGGCTGCCCTGTGGCGGTGGTGCTGCCGCCGAGCTGCACGGAGGAGGACTGGGACCTGGCGGATGCGCCGGGGGCGTCGGGCTGGGATCTGGCCGATGCCACCTGGATTGCAGCAGAAGCCCAGGCCTACCTGGAGGGCCACAGCCGCACGGTGCAACTGCCGGAGCAGGAGCCTGCCGCTGCCGCGGACGCCGCCGATTCCGATGCCACCGACCTGCCAACAGCAGACGGGCCAGAGGCAGATCGCCCCCCTCCTGATCCCCGCGGTGCTGCTGAGCGCCCTGGCGGCAGCGAGCCCTTCGTCTGCCTGGGCTACGACAGCGACGGCTACTTCTACCAACCCCGCTCCACCGGCCAGGTGATGCGGCTGGGCTCGTCTGCCCATGGCGGCGTGAACCTCTGCCGCCTGGCGCCGCTGGCCTACTGGGAGACCCTCTACCCCTCCAAGCGGGGCGTGAACTGGACGGCCGCGGCCTCCGATCTCTTTTGCCGTCAGGCCGCCATCGGCATGTTCGATCCCGACCTGCTGCGCGGCCGCGGCATCTGGTGGGACGAGGGCCGCTGCGTGCTGCATCTCGGCGACCGCCTGGTGGTGGACGGTGAGCCGCGGCCGATCAGCGCCACCCTCCACAGCCGCTTCCACTACCAGCGCGGTGCGGCCCTGGTGGGCACAGCTGATGCCCAGCCGCTCTCCGATGAAGAAGCCCTGCTGGTGCTCACCCTGGCGGACCGCTTCCACTGGGAGGTGCCGGCCTCGGCGATGCTCCTGGCCGGCTGGGTGACGCTGGCGCCGATCTGCGGTGCCCTGCGCTGGCGGCCCCACCTCTGGCTGAGCGGCCCGGCCGGTTCGGGCAAGTCGCACCTGTTTGAGCGCTTCTGTGGCGTGCTGCTGGCCGACATGGCCCGGGTGTTTGTGGGCAGTGTCACAGAAGCCGGCATCCGCCAGACCCTCCGATCCGATGCCCTGCCGGTGCTGATCGATGAAGCCGAGAGCAATGAGCGTGAGGACCAGCAGCGCATCCAGGCGATCCTGGCGCTGGCGCGGGTGGCGAGCTCTGAATCCCGGGCAGCGATCGTGAAGGGCTCCCCTGGCGGGGAGGTGGCGCGCTACTCGGTGCGCTCAATGTTCCTGCTCTCCTCCATCGCCACCGGTCTCAAGCAGGGCGCCGACCGGCGCCGTTTTGCTCCGCTCAACCTGCGCAACCCCAGTGAGCTGCCCCAGCAGCAACGGGAGGCCCACTGGCAGGCGCTGGACCGGGACCTCGAACAGCTGATCACGCCGGCGTTCGCCAACCGGCTGATCGCCCGCACCGTGGCGCTGATCCCGGTGATCCGCCGCTCGATCGCCGTCTGCTCCCGGGTGGCGGCGGCCCACTTCGATTCCCAGGCCCTGGGTGACCAGTACGGAACCCTGCTGGCCGGTGCCTGGTCGCTGCAGGCCTCGCGCGTGCCCAGCGCAGCGGAAGTGCAGAGCCTGATCGATGGGGCGGACTGGAGCAGCTACCGCGAGAGCACGGAGGTTCCGGATGAGCGTCGCTGCCTCAACCGGATCCTGCAGCACCAGCTGCGGGTGGAGAGCGAGGAGCGCTCGGTGGTGACCCGCACCGTGCTGGAACTGGTGGAGCTGGTGTCCAGCGCCATGCCCTCACCGATGGAGCCGGTGCGGCCGGCCGATGCCGCTGACCTGCTGGCCCGCCATGGCCTGCGGGTGCGGGAGGGGGAGCTGCTGATCAGCAACAGCGCCGAGGCCATCGGCCGCATGCTGGGGGATACCGCCTGGGTGACCAATTGGGGTGCCATCCTCAGCCGCTTGCCTGGCGCCAGCCGCTCGCTGCTGGTGCACTTCCGCGGCCTGGGCAGCTCACGGGCCGTGGCCCTGCCCCTGGCCATGCTCACCGGCCCCGGAGCGTTAGAAGGGGCCGTTTTCTAACAGGGCTGTTAGAGCGAAACCCCTTGCGGTGACTGGTTTCTAACGTTCTAACGCTCCTACAGGGGGTAGGGGCTCTCTCTCAATACCCCCCAGTGCACACCCCTGATCCAGGAGAGACCCCCTGTCTCCCCCTCTTTGCTTGTCTATCTATCTCTTTCTGTTAGAAGGTTAGAAAGAAGAGGAGAGCACCTCAGACCTGCTGCAGCGCAGCGGATCTGAGGTCTAACAGCAGCTGTTAGAACGCTGTTAGAACCGCTCCGGCCTGTTAGACGGGCCAAGCCGGGCCAGCCGCAGCAGCTGACGGTCCTGGAGTGGGCAGGAAAGGCGGGATCACGCAGCGCGGCAGGCACGACGCATCGCCCGCGGGACCAACCCTTGCCAAGCTGTCTATGCTTTCGGGAATGCGAATGCTCTGCCTCTCATTCGCGTAAGTGCTGATCTTTCCTCTGCAGGTGTCGCTCGCGCGTGGTTGCCGGATGCCCTCCCACTGCTGATCCGGCCGCCCAGCCGCCCATGCAGGCTCCCCCGCCGGACCCCATCGACGCCCTGCGCTCGGCTGCCGCGGCCGAGGACGCCGATGGGCGGCCCCTGGGCGAGACGGTGGGTGTGGACCCCAGTCGGCCCGTGGGCAAGGGCAATCCACCGCGGCAGAAGCGACGGGCCATCCCGGCCCCCAGGCCCAGCCGGCTGGAGATCGAGCGACGCATCGCCGAGGCCCAGCTGTGGATCGCCCAGCGACTGCCGCTGGTGCAGATCCTCGAAAATGCTGGTGAGAAATGGGGGGTCCGCAACAGCCAGACGGTGAACCGCTACCTCAACCTCGCCCGCGAGCGGATGGTGGAGGAGCTGATCTCCGACCGCCGCCGCCACCAGGCCGAGCAGATCTTTGCGCTGAATGAATGCGCCCGCCGGGCCATGGATGCGGAGCAGTTTTCGGCTGCGGTGGGCGCCTTCCGGGTGATCGCTGAGATCGGCGGTTTGCTGCGCGCGCCGATCAAGCCGCCGGAGCCACGGTCATGACGGCGAGCACCACCGCCACTGCGATGCCAGCTCCGGTGCTCACGTCACCGGCCCCTGCTGAAGGCGGCCTGCTGCTGTGCGAGCTCGACCCCTGGGGTGACGCCGGCCTGCTGCACCTCCCGACGAGTACCGCAGCCGAGCCATCCGAACCCCAGAGCCTGCGCAGCTTCATCGCTGAGGCCTACCCCCGCTACGGATACCACCGCTGGGCCGACGTGCTGATCGATCTGCTGCAGCAAGTGGCCGATGGCCAGCTGAGCCGGCTGATCGTCACCTGTCCTCCCCGCCTGGGGAAGAGCCTCCTGGTCTCCAAGCTGTTCCCGGCCTACTTCCTGCAGCGCTACCCGCAGCTCTTCGCGGCGATTGCGTCGTACTCCGCCGAGCTGGCCTACGCCCATTCGCGCGAGGCGCGGCACTTCTACCGGGTGACCGGCCATCTGCTGGCGCGAGATTCGGCGGCGGTGGGCAACTGGCTCACCCGCCAGCGGGGTGGCTGCATCGCTGCCGGTGTGGATGGCCCGTTCACTGGCAAGGGCTACAGCCTGGGGATCATCGACGACCCCTATAAGGGACCCGGCGATGCCGCATCCCCGGCGCTGCGGCAGAAGCTGATCGACTGGCTGCGCTCGGTCTGGCTCACCCGCGCCGAACCCGCTTCGGTGCTTGGCCCAGACGGCAGGGAGCAACCGAACCTCTCGGCCCAGGTGGTGGTGCTCACCCGCTGGGACCACCAGGACGTGATCGGCTGGCTGCTGGAGCAGGAGCTAGGTGAGGCGCCGCAGCACTGGACCGTGCTCGATCTGCCGGCGATTGCTGAGGACCCAGCCGATCGCCCCAAGCTGCCGCCCACCTGCACCCTGATCCCCGACTGGCGCCAGCCAGGTGAGGCTCTTTGCCCGGAGCGGTTCCCGCTGCCGGAACTGCTCAAGATCCGGGCCCGGCTGGGGGCCTACTGGTGGGCGGCGCTGTATCAGCAGCGGCCCAGCCCGGCATCTGGCTCCATCTTCCTGAGGCAGTGGATCCGGCCGCCCTTCCCCCGCGAGGAAACGGCAGCGGCCTCAGGCCGGCAGCGTCACTACGCCCTGCTGACGCTCTCCTGTGACCTTAGCTTCAAGGGGGAGGCGGAGAGCGACTACTGCGGCTTCTGCCTGGCCGGCCTGCTGGCACCACCGCTCAGAACGGTCAACCCGCGATCGGGTGAACCTGAGGGCCCGCCATCACCGGCTGCCCTGGAGATTGAGGTGCTTTGGGCTGCCCGGCACCGCTTTGGCTTGCCGGAGGTGATCCGCTTCCTGCTGGGCTGCTTGGAGGCGCTTGAGCAGCAGGGCCTCAGGCCCAATGCCGTGTTGATTGAGGATGCCGCCAACGGCCCGGCGGTGCTGCAAACCCTCCGGCGCCGGGTGCCAGGGATGCTGCCGATCACTGCCCGCGGCAGCAAGGAAACCCGCGCCCATGCCGTGGCTCCGCTGGTTGAGGCGGGTCAGATCCGTTTTCATCACCGTGCCCAGCCGCTGGTGGAGGAAGCGATCCGCTTTCCCAAAGGCAGCAAGGACCTGGTCGATGCCTTCTGCCATGGCGCCCTCTGGCTGGAGGGCCGCTACTGGAAGGCGCAGGGCATCCAACCGGTGGTGACGCCGCTGCTGATGAGCCGGTGAGGGGAAGCAAGAGCAGACAGCCAATGAGGTGTGCAGTCCTGGAAGTCCCTGCGCAGTTAGCTCCACAGGCTCTTGCACAGGTGGAGGTACAGCCCGCTGCGGTTCAGCTCTCGTTGCCGATCCCGGTAGTGCTGGTGGGAACGGCGGACGGTGCGGCACGGATGCTGATCCAACGGCGCTATCGCAGGCCGGCTTGTCATGTCCGGGCCCAACAGCTGGAGATCAACTTGGCTGAGCCTGCACGGCACCCGCCCCGGTCTCAGGCCCGTCAGGTCCCGCCGCACTGCCGGCGAAGGCGTCAGCGCCCTGTACGGCCCCATGCCGCTGCCGATGCCCTGGCGCTGGAGCACATGGACCTGGCGGAGAAGATCGCTGGCAACTTCGCGCGGCGCACTGTTCACGCCAAGGAGGACCTGCTGCAGTTGGCGATGATCGGGCTGATCAAAGCGGCGCGGCGGTATGACCCTTCACGGGGGCCATTCCGGCCCTACGGGCGCACCTATGCCAATGGGGAGATCACGCACTTTCTGCGGGACAATGGCTTCCTGCTGAAGGTGCCGCCGACGTGGCGGGAGATTCACGCGCGGGGGCAGCGGTTGCTGACCTCGGGGGTAGGAGTGTCAGAGATGCTGGAGAGGCTGGAGATCAGTCGCGAGCAGTGGATTCGGTACGCCGATGCATGCTCAGTGCGGGCGGTTGCTCTTCCTATTGAGTGAACGCCTCGCGTAACCGGCGACGGAACGCGGAGCTTTCCGTCGCCCGAATTCACGCGATTGTTAGCTGCGTTGAATATGTTTTGAAAGGTTCGCGACAATAACCTTCAAATGACTAATTAGTGACATAACGTCGACCTCGGTAATCGAAACCTTCTTGCCCAGTTGCGCTGGATGGCATCCAGTTTTCTTTATGTACTCTTCGTCAACCACGCCCATTTTATGAGCAAGTAGGTGGCGCTTTTGAAACTGTGCTACAACGAAATCCCACTCGGAACCACTGAGGCCATCTACAATGTCTATGCCAGATTTATCTAATTTTTCCTTGGCGGCAACGATATTCTGAAATGAAAGTTTCGGATATTCTTCAGAGCAACGCTCACGGGCAAACCCGTCGAATGCCGATATACAGTCCTCCAATCCGTTTTCAATCAGCTTACTATTTACTTCTGGCGATGCGCTTTTTGCCAAATCAAGTATCTTGAGAACTAGGCCGAAGTTGGCCTCCACTATCTGTTGAGAATTGTGCTCCGCACAATCCGGACAGTATCCGAAAGCACCGTAAATAGCATATTGCAGAGCGCAGTTCTTACACTCGATCTTTTCTTCCAACTCCAATTCCGAGTAGTAGGCAATGGGGGTTGGTTTTCCTTTTACAGATATGCCAATAGAAATGAATTGATTCCTTTTTGGCTTGGTCTCCATTTTCTTCATCATTTTCAGAAGATCGCCAGAGACCTTATTGATTGCAACCGACTGCGCATACTCAATCTGTTGCTTTGTCCAAAAGTGATCTTGAGGGCCTAAATGACGGCAATAGGGACAGTGGCAATCAGAGAAATCCGGGACACCAGTCCCTGGCTTAATCTTGAAGTATTTCTCACATTCAGGACATTCCCTGCCCAAGTAGCCTTCTTCGTCTTTTTCAATGGTCACAGAGTAACTTTTCATTTCCTGATTTCTTCTTTCGGGTGACGCTACATGGGCGGAGCCCCTCGATCAGTGATAACGAGGCTCCTCGTGGTCCGCATAAGAACCTAAAGTAATTCCGCGTTGAAGCCCAAGCCCTCTGCGTACCCAGCAATCTTAGGCAGGAAGCTCATCACGCTCGGTTCTTCTGCGGACCCACATAAGAAACCAGGCTCCCCGGACCTGGAAGAACTGCATGCGCTAGGGCCCTAGGCCAATCCATGCGGATTGTGCAAGGACTGTTCAGAGGTTCATTGCTTTCTCTGGCAAGGGTGCTGACTACGCCAGTAGCCAGTGCCTACCACCCGCCGCCACAGGACAACCACTCCCAGCAGCCCCACATCCCCTCCCAAGACGCAGCCCCAAGCCCCTGCTGATCCCCCCTGGCTGGAACACCCCACCCTCAGCGGCCTGCGGGACCGATTGCAGCTGGTCTACGACTGCTGGACCCTGCTGGAACTCCCCGACGGCACCAGCCGCCGGCCGGTGTATCTGCCCCGCGGCATCGAGGAACTCGAGACCTGCTACCTCAAGCGGCTGGAAGCAGCCCGACCCACCGGCTTCTACCGCGATGCCCTGCGCACCTACGCGGGGATGCTGTCGCGGCTGGCCTGGCAGGAGCTCCCCGATTCCCTCAGTCGGGTGGCCACCGATGTGGATGGCCAGGGCGCCGACCTGGGGGTGTTTCTGTTCCTGGCGGACCTGCTCACCCTGCGCGATGGCGGTTGCCTGATCCTGCAGCTGCCGCCCCAGCATCGCTGGCCCTCAGAGGGCGACCGCCTGGAAGCCCTCGCCAAGGGGGACCGGCTCTCGCTGCCCCGCCTGCAGCTGGTGCCCCGGGGTGACCTGCTCAACTGGCGACTGCCCACCGATACCGCCATGGCGGCGCCCGCATCGGGCCCAGTGGAGATTGTCTGGCGCGAACCGCGCCGTCAGGCCCTGCCGCCCCGTTTCGCTAGTGGCAATGCCGCCGTGCCCACGGTGGTGATCGACGCCCACGGCGGTCTGGTGCCCGAACCACAGGCCTGGCTGTACCGCAGCCTGGCGGTTACGGACGAAGGCCTGGTGCTGCGTAGCTGGAAGGCCAACCCCAACCCCGGCGCTGTGGATGGCTACGACGTGGTGCCGGCGGGCGAACCGGAGCTGATGCCCCAGCGCTTTGATCTGCCGGCCCTTTGGTATTCAGTCGACGGCACCGCTTTTGGCGAGGGCGATCTGCCCCATCTGGGCCTGGCGCACCAGTACCTCAACCACTACCGCTGCCGCAGCGAATACGAAGACCTTCTCTCCCGCACCGCCCTACCGGTGGGTGTGCGCACCGGCCTGGTGGACGCCTACGGCTTCCGGCGCAGCGACGGCGCCCTTGGGTCGGGTGCAGCCACCGGCGGCGCAGAAGGTCAGCGCCCCCAGCGACTGGTGCTCTCCACCTCCTCCTTCATGGACCTGCCGGAAGGGGCCAAGTTCGAGTGGGTCGAGATCGAAGCCCGATCGTTGGCGGAGCACCGGGCCTACCTGCAGCAGCTGGAGGAGGCGATGCGCCGGGATGCGCTGATCCCCGCCGGCGGCCACGGTCCAGCCCGCACCGAGCTGGAGATTTCCCTGACTGCCGGCCAGAGCTTTGCGGTGCTGCAGTCTCTGGCGGGCCAGAAGAGCTCGATGCTCAGCACCCTGCTGCGCCAGTGGACCCGCCTCACCGGCGAAAAGCTCTCCGACCTGCCGGCCTGCAGTGTGGAAATCTGCCCGTTGGTGCCCCCCCAGCCGCCGCGCAAACCCCAACCCTCGGTGCAGGAGTGGCTGGTGCTGCATGAGCGGGGGGTGATCGACGGGGCCGAGCTGCGCCAGCAGCTGGGGCTGGGCGAGCCCAATGGAGGCAGCGGCAGCTGAGCTGGCAAGGGAGGGCATGACCCAAGCCTCCCCACCCACCTGCTCCTGGCGCCCCGGTGATGCCGAGGCCCTGCGCATCGCCCTCTCCATCCCGGTGACCAGTGCTGCCCTGGCGGCCCTGAACTGGGAGATGGCGCAACTGCAGACCCACTACCCCACAGGTGTCTGTACGGCCCAGCGGCATCTCGACGCCATTGCTGACCTGGACCAGCAGCTGGCGGCCCTGACCCCGGCGGAGGTGAACAACCCGGTACGCACCAAGCGCAAGGGCGTGGCCGGTGGCGTGGTGCCCAACCCGCTGCCGCTGAGCAAGTTGGCGGTGGTGGAGTACGCAACCGAGCTGCTGCTGGAGGAAACCGACACCGAGTGGAACCCCTCAGGCCCATCACCAGCGGTGGTGCTGAACCGGCAGCGCAGCCAGCACATCGGCCAGCTGGCGCTGCTGCTGCCAAACCTGCAGAACTGGCGCCACTGCAACAACGACCCCTTTCGGGGATCACTGGTCCGGGGCTGAGCGATGGAGCAGCCCCTCTCGCCGCTCAGCCAGGGCCTCAACCCCCTGCGGGGTGCACCGCTGTGGGGTCAGCTGGTGTCCCTGCCTGCAACCGCCCCAGCGATCGACGGCCGGCTGGCCCAGCCCACTGCCTCGCCCCTGTGGCTCGCATTGCAGCCCTACGCCAATGCCCGCCTCTGCCTGTTCGAGGTGGACCGGCCTGAGAGCCGCAACCCCATTCCGATTCGCCGCCACGTGATCGACTGTTTCCTGGAGCAGAGCGGCATCGTCAGCGGCTACAACGACACCGCCCTCACCGACCCGGGCGATGTGCAGCTGCACGGCTACCTCTGCCGGGCCGCCATCCTGCCGGTGAGCACCAGCAACACCTTTGACTGGCTGGCCGCCGAGCTGGACTGGGCCACCCCCGGCTTTCGCGAGGAAGCGCCACTTCCCTGGGACCCGTTGTTGCTTGGCACGGTGCAGGCCCCCTGCCAGGGGGTGATGTGGCTCGGGGACCTGGCCCTGCTCCAGCCTCAGGGCGGACTGCCCAGTGGCGGGCGGGCCCAGTTCGCCGGCTGCCTGGTGATGCACTTCGGGGCGGACTACGGCCCCGGCGGCATCGGCCTGCTGGTGCAACCGCTGCTGGGGGAAGCGATCCAGCTGGTGCTCAGACCCCACAGCGTGCTGGTGCTGCGCGATGGCGACACCTTGAACCTGATCGCCGAGCGCTACGGCACCACCGTGGCCACCTTGCGGCGGATCAATCCCCAGCTGGAAAGCACCCAAGCGATCACCGCCGTCGAGGGTGACTCCCTGGCGGTGCTGGCCGGCCGGCACGGCACCACAGAAAGCAAGCTGCGCAGCCTCAACCCGGTGCTGCAGCAGAGCGAGCCCTACGTCACCGGTGAGGGCGAGACCTTGAGCAGCGTGGCGGCCGAGCAGAACCTCAGCCTCTCTCTGCTGCGCCAGTTCAACCCGGAGCTGAGCAGCTGGCCCAGCACTGAGCCGTTGCCGGCAGGCACCACGCTGCTGCTGCCCGTGTACCGCTCCACCACTCCCATCCCGACCGGGATGCAACTGCTGGTGCCGGGCTACATGCCCTCAACCCAGCTACCAGCGGGGGAGTGGATCTACCTGCCGGCCCGGCGCGCTGCACCTGCAGTGGATGAAGCGGTTGATCCACCTAGTTGATCGAGGCGACGGGATTCAGGCGCTCAGCGGCAAGTGCTCAACCCGCCCCTGGGCTGGGGAGAACAGAAAGGTCTCGGCATCGATGCGATGCACCTGGCCATCGATCGCCTCCATGCCGCCACAGGCGAAATCAATCAGTCGCTGTGCTTCTCCATCGTCTGCACTGCTGGCATCGAGCACAACGGCCTGGTTGCCTTTCACCGCCCGGATCAGAACCTGGGCGTCAACCAGCTGCTGTGGACGGAACACCAGTAACTGCTGGCCTCGCGCGGGGATGGTGCGGTTGTCCATGGCTACCGCACTGCCAGGGAAGGGTCAATAAGGGTAGGCGCATTTTTGGGTTGCCCCCAGCACCGCTGGCATCTCCGGCATGCCCAGCGGCCAATGGCAACAGGAGATGCGAGCGCAGCCCGGACGGGGCGCCCGCAGCACCACAGCCGTGATGGGTGATGCCCTCTTCCTTCTCCTCTGATTCCAGCCGCACCAACAGCGGCACTGCCCCAGGTCCCCTGGCCTCTGCTGCTCCATGGCATGTCTATGGCCAGCAGCAGCAGCCCAACCAGGGCCCTGCCGGCACCACTGCTCCACCAGCCGCAGGCCTCGACCCCCTCGACGAGGACGACGACGAGGCCAGCAGCCTCGACGGCGGCTCTGCCGGTGACGACAGCTATGAGCCCAACCTTCCCCAGGACTCCAGCCCCGGCAGCGGCGACCACGACGATCCCCCCGCTGCTTCTACCAGCACTGCTGATCCCCTGCGCGCCGAACGCCGCCGCAGCAACCAGCTTGAGAAAGAGCTGCGCAAGGCCCGAGCCCAGCTGTCGCGCTTCTCGGAGATCAACCCTGACGAGTACGCCCGCCTGCAGGACGCCGAGCGCAAGCGCGAGGAGTTCGAACGCCAGGTGGGCGAGCGCGAACGCCAGCTGAATGAGGCCAACCTGCGCCGCGTGCGCAGCGTCGAAAAAGAACGGGACGAGGCCCGCTCCCAGGTGCAGAACCTGCGCAAGGAGCGCTTAATGGAGCGCCTGTTCTCCGAGGCCGAGGGCCGGGTGGGCGGTGATGAACGGGGGACGTTCTTTGACACCTTCGTGACGCTGTGCGGCGGCCACTTCCAGCTGGGGGAGGTGGACGGCCGCGAGCGGCTGCTGCCTGTGGACGGAAAGGGCCAGCCCCTCACCGCCGATGGCATGGCCCTCAGCGATGGCGACTACATGGAGGAGCTGAGGCGTCACCCGGTGTACAGCTTCCTGTTCCAGCAGCGCAGCGGCCTCTATTCGGCTGCTGTGCCTGAAACGGGCCATGAGCACGGCGGCGCGGTGAACCTGCAGACGCTGAGCACCGCCGAGCTCTACCTGGAGGCCGTCAAGGGCACAACGCCCAGGGCGGCTGCACCGCGGCGCTGATCAGCTGAAAGGGAGAGTGCAATGGCCTGGTATCTGGTGTTCTGGCGCAACCGCTCCACCGCCACGGTGGTGTCGGCCGCCAGCGCCGCCCAGGCCCGCTCTCGCGCCCAGCTGAAGCAGAAGAAGGGCTATGGGTCGATCGTGGCCGCCCGCCGCGCCACTGCCCAGGACAGCCAGCTGATTTGCCGCGGCGTCTGGGTGCGGCGGCGCCGCGATGGCTCCAGCCCCCAGTTTGTCAGTGCTCGCTCCAAAGCCTGGGCCCGCCGGCAGTGCAGCATCTACCGCCACTGGCTGTGATCGAGCCTCAACGGCCGCGCTTGATGGCGCGCACGGCCTGCAGGGCCTTCATCTCCTCTGCGGCCATGGTGGCGGCCCGCCTTAGCCGGCCGGGATCACGGCGAATCTCCTCGGCCTGCCGCAGGGTGCGCAGGTCGCTTTCGGCCCGCCAGCGGGCTTCCTCCTGGGCCAGCTTGCGCCGCTCGGCGGCACTGATGCCCGGCAGCTGGGGAGCGGCAGCTGGTGCGCTGCTGCCTCTTTTGGTATGCCGCGGCTTGCTGCTGGTCCTGCCGGTGGCGGTCTTGCGGGTGCGGGTGGCCATGGCCTCGATGGGCTGATACCGCCATTTGCCATGACCGCTGCTCAAAGCCCGGCCACCAACTGGCAGCCGGGCCTGAGCCCCCTGGCTCAGCAGACCGAGACGGTGCAGCCGGGGGTGCCCTGCAGCTTGCGGGCAAAGGCGAACGCCTTCTCGGCGGGGATCAGCCGCATCTTCTTGACGGGCTTACCGCGGCGGCCCAAGAACTCGACCTCACAAGGGGTGGTGCCGAGCTTCTGGACTCCTGGCGGATAGCGGTGAACCACAAGCAGGCGGACTTCGCAGACGGGGCCTTGGGGAGCGGCCATGGCTGGGGTGGAGCGGAGAACACCGACCAGACGCCCCGCAGGCGCCCATTGGCCAGGGGCGAGCACCGCGAGCCTTGCGTCAGCCCTGACCAGTGGGAGCCAAAGGGGCATGCTGCGGAGGGGTTTTGCACCACCCGGCCAGCCAGCCCCCAGTGGCAACGGTGCCAGTGCCGTGCTGATTCCTCACCGCGCCAGGCGACCAGATCCTCCAGCTCTCCTGGGATCGAGGACTGGCCAGCTGCTCCCATCAGGACAGATGCGGCTGCCGATGAGCGGCTTCTTGCTTGCCCGCCCTGCAGCACCCCAGCCAACTCGACGCTGATTCAGCCCGGCCCGCCTGGTGGCCTGGCCTGCTGCAGGCCTGAGCCGCGCAGCCCGAGCAGGCGCGAGAGGGGGAGCAGCCCAGGTCCTGATGGCGGGTTGGTTGCCCACACCCCGTCCGGGAGCTGGGGGCTCCCTCCTCAGGCATGGCTGATGCCGCTAGATCAAGGAGGAAGCCCTCAGCCGGGCCTCAGTAACCCATGCCGGCCACCCCGGCCTCGGCCATCAGCTCGCGCTGATCACGCTCAGCCGCCAGCTGGACCGCCTCGCTCTCCAGATCCTGCTCAAGCTGCAGCGCCTGATCAATCTCCTCCACCCTGGCCATGCAGCGCTGGATGGCCGGCAGCACCTCCTCCTCCAGCAGGGTGATCTCCTCCTCTCCATAGGGGTGCTGGATCCAGGTGCGCCGCAGCGGCCGACCGACATGACCCCGCAGGATGGATTCAATCGCCTTGCCGCAGGACTCCAGCAGCAGGAACGGATCCTCCTCAGGCCTGCAGAAGGCAGAAGCGGCAGATGAGAGTGTGGCCATGGTGATCGGCGCCAAGAGCGGCGCAGCGACGGGACCGAACCCAGCAGAGGCCTGACGTCAGGAGGGCCTCAGACTGGAGAGGCCCGGAGCAAGCCTCCCCTCCCGTTCCCAGGCGTTACCGGTCCATCCTCGTCAGCGCTGCTCCGCCCAGCAGCGCCAGCAGCAGGTTGAGGGTGGAATCAAAGCCGCCCTGCAGCTGCTCCAGCGTGCCGGGGCAGATCTCACCGATCGGCCGGCCCTCCAGCGCCCGCTGGCCGCAGACCCCGGCAGCCAGCGAATAGATCAGCAGCTGGGTGCCGATCACCACCGCCAGGGTTTTGAACACAAACCGCTCGCGGTCGAACGGTGGCTTGGGGGGCCGGGCATGGGGTTCGGCGTTGGCTTGCATCGCTGCTCCTTCCTGGCGATCAGGCTCCAGTCGGCGGCAACTGCAATGTGCCGCTCTGCAGCAGTTGCCAGACCCTCAGGGCCTCCGCCTGGCGCCGCCCGGTGTGCGGTGTCCCCGGCCTGAAGTACCCCTCGGCCGCTGCAGCCGACCCGGTCCAATAGCCCGCCGCTGCTGCTGGATCCATGCCGCTGGGGCGGTCTTCAAAGACACGGGTCCAGCCGATCAGCGACCCCTGCGGCGGGTCATGCAGGCCGGCGTACTCCTCGGCGAAGTACTGCTCCTGCCAGCCGTTGCTGTTGGGGTCGATCCCCGCGCAGATGGCCTGCAGCCGGGCGGCGTCATAGGCGGTGCGGCGGACGCCCGTGTACTGCATGGCGCCGCGGCCGGCGCCGCTACCCGCCTCGATCACATCGAGGTTATCCAGCTCCGGTTCACCGGTCTCGACCACCATGCAGCCGAGGAAGCCGCAGGCCTCTTCCGCCGTGAGGGGCTGGATCACGCCCAGGCTGGCCTCGGTGACGGCACTGCTGCAGAAGAAGTCCAGCCAGTGCTGCAGGTTGGCGTGGGCCAGGGATGACTCCCCTGGGGGGCACCCCCCGGGAGCCTGGCCCGGCGTCACTTTTTTTCCTGGAACACCCCCACATACACCGTGCCCTGGCGGTACAGGGGCAGCACCTTGTCGCGCAGATCAGCGTTGTGCAGGCGGATGCAACCCAAGGTGGGATGCAGCGGTTGCTGTGGTGCCCAGGCCATGGGCCAGCCGCAGGCCGAGCCACCGCCATGGAGCATGATCCCGGCCCGGCCGACGGCCACCTCCTGGCCCTCCAGTTCCTCCATATCGAAGGAGTACCAGCCGTAGGCCATGGCCGTATCGCTGCACGGGGGATTGGGGTTCTGCTCGTAGTCCGCGTAGAGCCTTCCGAGCTTGTAGAGCCCTGGCGGGGTGTCGCTGTTGGTGTGGCTCCAGTCGGTGTCCGCCCCCTGTCCCCGCGCCAGGCAGGGCACCTTCCAAAGGATCTTGCCGGTGTGGTCGTAGGCCTCCATGTCCTGGTCCCAGTCGTTCACCAGCAGGTAGGAATCACCGGGTTGGACCGGTGCCGGCTTCTGCGGGCCAGCCATGCCCAGCTCCTCTGAGCCGCGGGGATCGAGGCCACCGGCTGGAGCGGGCGGCTCCTCGCTGTAGGCGAGCGCCCACGGGGCCTGTTCATCGAGGATCTCTGCACCCTTGTCGCTGCTGCTGATGGCGGCATGCAGCTCAAGAACGCCCCGCTGCTGCTGGGGCTGGCCTTTGTAGAAGCGGAAGCGATCGGCGAACCGCTCGGCGCTCATCGGGGTGGTCATGGTTCATGGGGCTGACCACGGCCTTTGCCAGCCCCGCTACAGCACCGGCTGGCCGGTGCTGATCGCCTGCTCCACGATGTCGGCGGCGCGGGACACGCCCTCAGATGTAGTTACGCTGCCCCTGAGTGGCAGGAAGGGAACTTTGGGTGGCGCAGCAGAAAGCAGGTGGTGGCCTGTCCACTCGATGGGCTTGTTCGAAGTGTCGCTTCAAGCCCGTGATAGTCTGATATAGAAGTATCCAAAAGATCTGACATAATCAGTAGCTAATCAGGCTTTGCTCGGAGAGCTTCTTCAATCTCTTCTCGGCTCATGCCTGTGTTTCGAGAAAACTCTTTCCATTCCTTCTGCTTTAGCCTTGGAAGACGTCTTTGGGTATACCAAAAAAATATTAACTGTAATGGGACCACGCCTATGTACCAAGAAGGGACCGGAACTAGGCGGCAGATCAAAGCAACTGGCATTAGCAGGATGAGAACAGGCATGAAGTGGACAACATTTGAAAGCCGCAAGCCGACAGGCGAGAAGTTGAAAACAATAGGAGCAATTATAAACGCAAGTGGAAGATATGCGAGCTGAAGAAGATGTGCAGAATTCCTCCAAGCTATTGCAAATACAATAGGGCAGACAATGCAGCATATCCAGAACAGAGTTACTAGTGAATCTAAGGTCATATCCCTTGCAAACTGCTTAAGGCTCAATGTCTTCGGCTCCTTGAGGCTGGACAATGGCTGCATGTAATGCTCGGCCATCCTGCTAAATAAATGAACTCATCCTATACTGGCAGGACCATCTAGATTTAGCAAGCTCGGGCCTTCAAGTGTCTATCTGTGCTAGTCGCTCCATTCATTTAGAGTTTGCATTCTTAAGATATTCACCTTTTCGCCAGTTGCAAGCAAGAAGAAGGAAGCCAGTGCTTCTTCCCTCGATCGTTCGAACTCTTTATTGGATGGTTCCGCGAACCATCTGGAGGTGGCCGCTTCTTTCCGATAACCGAGGGCGGTGATTCTCCTTTGATATGTCAAAACCCTGATGCAGCACAGGTTTTATAGTTTTTATGGCCCAGGATAGCTGTGGTCCACGAGTCCGCAAACCTTTTGTTCTGCTTGATACACAGACCGCTGCACTCCTGCAGTCAACGCCACTGCTCACTGTCATCAGCAGGCTCTGAGGTCTCTGGAGCAATGGTCTTGGTATAGACCCTCCACTTGGGGATGCAGCCAGCTGACCTATCCCCAGCGCCAGACCCCCACGCTTCCGCCAGGGCGTCTGGCGCTGGGGGAACGTGGAGCGCCCCCGGGACCTCCGCCGCAACCGGCGCAACGCCTCATGAACGGATCAGCCCAGAGTGCTGGCATCCGGCAGCGGTGTGGCTACCAAGGGAAAGTGCTGCTCCGGAGCCCCCATGCACTACGCGGTGTTCTTCTGCACGGAGCAGGGCTTTGGTATCGAGATGGTGCAGGCCCTCGATGAGCCCCATGCCGTGGACATCGTCCAGGCCCACCAACTGGATGCCGTCACCGAGGTGGTGCCAGCGGCATTCCTGGAGGGCAAGGACAGGATGAAGCTCCTGGGGCAGTGGATGGACGACCTGGATGAATACAGGGCCACAGGTGAGTGGCCAGCGAGCCTCATCCCGCCGGCCCACGCGCCCGCAGCTGCGTGCTCAGAGCACGATCACCCGGGCGGCTGAACCCCAGATCAGCTGCTGGTTGTGCGCCAGCAGCAGGGCCTGCTCCCGCGGCAGCCAGTGGGGATCAGCGCAGATCTGACCCTCGCCATCGAGGAACAAGCGACGGGGTTGCTCTTTCCCTTTGGCAAGGAGCCGGAAGCAGACGAGGCGGATCGGGCAGGCCGGGGCGACGGGAAGGGTGGCCATGGCGGTGTGGCAGGCAGGACGCGACCACCGCGCCCCAGTGCTGCTTCGGCCCCTGGGACGAGCTGCAATGGGGCAACCTGCGGAGCGCCTGCTCGCAAGCCACCAGCCACCACTCGCTGACCTGAGCTGACCACCAGCCGACGCTCCTGGCGCGCCTGGCAACAGGAGCTGTTGTCACTGGGGCGAGGCCCCGGGAGCGTGCCCTTGGGCCTGACCTTGATCGAGGCGCAGAAATACGCCCGCCGTGCTGAGCAGCTGGCGGTGCTCAAGACCTTCGCGGAGGGGGAGCTGCTGCGCCGCCTGCCGTTCCGCAACCTCGTGGGGGGCTCGCTGAGCTTCCCGGCCGAAACGAAACTCCCCCGCGTGGGTTTTCGTGCCGTCAACGAGGGCTACCGCCAGAGCTATGGCGTCATCAACTCCGATTCGGAGTTCGTGCACCTGTTCGGCGGTGACCTGGATGTGGACCGCTCGATCGTGGACCTGCAGGGCCCTGAGGCCCGTGCCGCCCAGACCGAAATGAAAGTCCGCTCGATGCGCCTGACGCTGGAGGCGGCGATCATCAACGGCGATGACACCTTTGATCCACGGGCCTTCAACGGGCTGAGCAAGCGCCTAGTGCCGGGTGAGGACCAGACGATCGACAACGGCGGCAGCACCTTGAACCTGCTGGCGCTGGAAGCTCTCACCGACAGCGTGATCGGTTATGGCGGCGACAAGGTGCTGATCGCCAGCAAGGCGGCCCGCCGCCAGATCAGCACCGCCTCCCGCCAGGCCGGCGGTGACCTCTACGAGGTGATCGACGGCCGGCACTACTTCGAGGGGGTGGAGATCCTGCTGGTGGAGGAGGACGCCGAGGGCAACGCGGTGCTCGGTTACGACGAACCGGGAGACACCACCTCCATCTACTGCTGCGTGCTCGGCGATGCGGCGGTGTGCGGCCTGCAGGGGCCGTTCGAGGGGCGCTACGGCATCTCAGTGCGGGATTTCGGCGAGGTACATGACGCCCCGGTGTTTCGCACGCGGGTGGATTGGTACGTGGGCTTTGCCGTGTGCAACCGCAAGGCCGCTGCCCGTCTCTACAACGTGGCGCCCATGCCGCTGTTGGTCTGAGGCGCCGGCCCCAACCCAGGAGAACTGCTCAGAACCACTCATCCATTTCACCCCCAG
>Ga0208235_1000015_pt1 | contig 77599 bp, 65 predicted proteins | sample LakMenEpi22Oct12_FD_150727 | JGI IMG/M metagenome (GOLD analysis project Ga0208235, IMG submission 150727) | Freshwater microbial communities from Lake Mendota, WI - 22OCT2012 deep hole epilimnion (SPAdes) | ecosystem: Environmental > Aquatic > Freshwater > Lake > Epilimnion/Euphotic zone ... | reverse complement strand
AAAATGTGTTATTGTTAGAAATCCAATTGAAAGATTTCGATCTATGGTGGCTCATAGAAATAGAACAGTTGAAGAACAATTAGAAAATCCAATATACGGTTGTGAGTTCTGCCATATTACAAATTATGACAGAGCATTTTTATTTGAAACGCAACTACAAGACTGTGCAGATTGGCTTGGGATTACCGTGCCATTACCACATTTGGATGCTAGTGAAAATAAGCCCGTTTTAACAACAGAACAAGAAAATAGAGTTCGTGAAATATATGCAATAGATATTGAATTATGGGAGTCATTACAGAACGAATAATTAAATTAACTAAAAGGTTAAACAAACCTGTTTAAAAATTGTTAAACTTTTAACATGTAAGCTACTATAGATAGTAAATAAATATTTATAAACCCAACCTAAAAGGAAATAATCATGCCAGTATCTACAACAGATGTTGTTCAAAATGTAACAAGTTCAGAAACCATAAGAAACGGTGTTTTTGTAACGTCGTGTTTCGCAACAGGTGAATATCACACAATTAGCACAAGCACAGATAGTAATTTTGTTAATTTTGATGTAAGTTTAACCTATGACCAATTAGAAGATAAGTATACATCTAGATTTGATAAAATATCATATTACAATGCCGTTGATGGGGGTTCTCCATGAGATATAGTTTTTATTGTGCATTATGCTTTTTAATAACTGGTTGTTCTACTCAATATTCTTGTGATATTGATGTTGCGTTTAGCAATGTTACACCAATGGTAGAAGAAGCAAATGCGGCATTTGATAAGGCTGAAAAGGAATTGTTAAATATAAAACCAGATGATATTGTTAGGCCAGATCCAGATATTAGTAAATGCCCATGCAAAGGAAGTGGTGTAATTACACATGGCGATGGACATCAAACACAATGCCCGTATCACTCAAAAACGATGAATATTTTAAAGAGGTAACAAATGGAACTAGATTTTTACACAAGGATAGGATTACTACTAGCAGGGCTGCTACTTCTTTTATTTGTAAATGTTGATATAACATATGTTTTATCAAGATTACTATTTCGTAAAACAGTCTCAGAAAACACAACTAATGAAAAAGAATTTTTAAACATGGTTAATTTATGGTATAAGCTTAAAGAAGCTTGTGAAAAACATGGATTTATAGACGCAAGTAATAAATTAGACGAAGTGTTTCCACTATTAAATGATAGGTCGCCTAATGATGAATAAAAAATTTGCTAACATTATAGCGGTATTAGCTATTATAATTGCTATATTTCCTGCTATTAAATTACCTATACTTCCTTTACCAACTCCACAACCTTCTATCAATCTTGATGTTAATAAGCCAGATCAAGATATACTAAATAAAGTCAATGCGATTAACTTAATTGTTACCAACAGAGAAGATAGAATTAAATTAGCCGTATTTAACTATTGTTTTAGTAAAAGGCTAAAGGGTTATAACACAGACACACAAAAGCTAAATGACATTTACGTTAAAGCAGCCGCATATTATTTTGGTGAAACGATGAAAGATAAATACAATAATCTGGATGTAGAATTAACTAAAATGTTTGTAGATATTTTGGGAGACAAAAATCATATTCTAAGCGAAGATGAAAAAGTACAATTACATAATACTTTTGGAGGTCTTGCTTGGAGTCTAATTCAATGATAACATTACCTATTAGAGATATAAAAAAAACGCTAGATGAAATATTTTCTAATTCTGGATATTCATTTAAAGACTTCTCTATAAAACTACCACAGCCATTGAACATGACTTTTGGTACTGTTGATGGTGACAAAATATCTCTCAAATTTGTTAATAAACTACCAATTATTAGTTGGAAAAAACTTATCACTATATCCGCATCTATCCAAGAAATAATCCTTGGTAATGATGGCGGAATTATAAGAATTAAGTACTTTCCAGATTTGAAATTTAAGTATACGGAAGATGTTGATGGTGTTACTTTCTTTAATTATGGCATAAATTTTAATGACATCAAGTCAGAAATCAACGAAGTTTATGACGATGAGGAGCGTAGAAAAATTGCAAATCAGTGCTTGCGTTATGCCGATGAATGGGTTACAATGTGCTGTGCGTCTGGAGTGCAGCGTTCAGAATTTTCCAATAAGCGTTTAAAAAATGACTGCTATCGTTTCGTAAAAGATAATGTTATTACAGAATACAAACAAAATCATGGATCAGTTGTAATCAGCTTTATAGTAATATATGTGATATTACCAATAATATTGAAATGGATTATTGAGAAGATATTTAAAAAGTTAACTAGCTGATTTCAGATATTTACTTACACATTATAGGAGCAATATATATGTTGGTCAAGAAACGCAGTGGCGAAGTTGAAGAATACAATGTGGAGAAAATACACAAAGTTTTAGAATGGGCCACTTATGATATAGCTAATGTTTCTTTTTCCGACATAGAGATGAACGCTCACCTATCTTTACATGATGGTATAAGTACGAAAGAAATACATCAAATTTTAATTAAATCTGCCAATGATTTAACTTCTAAAACATGTCCTAATTATCAATATGTTGCCTCTCGCTTATTAAATATGTCTCTTCGTAAAGACCTGTGGGAAAGGCATGATTCTCCACCATCTTTATATGATCATATATGTAAAAATGCCCAAGAAGAAGTGTATGATAAAAATCTTTTTACTAAGTGGACGAAGGATGATATAGAAGAAATAGAAAAACACCTAGACCATAATCGAGATTATTTATTTACATATGCCGGTTTGCAACAAATGATTGACAAATATCTTGTAAAAAATAGGAGTACAGGTAAAATTTATGAAACTCCACAATTTGCCTATATGTGTATAGCACTATCATTATTTCACACAGTTTCAGAAGTATTAGAAGCGTATAAATACTTCTCTACACACAAAATAAATCTACCTACACCAATCATGGCCGGTGTAAGAACCAAAATAAAACAGTTTGCCAGTTGTGTTCTAGTCGATGTAGAGGACGATTTAAACTCTATTTTTGCTAGCGTACACGCTGTTGGTAAGTATACCGCAAGAAGGGCTGGCATCGGATTAAATATTGGAAGAATTAGACCTATCAATTCTAGTATACGTGGTGGCGAAGTAATACACACGGGCTTAATTCCTTATCTCAAAATATTTGAATCCACAGTAAAAGCAACTAGTCAAAATGGTATTCGTGGTGGTTCTGCCACTGTGCATATCCCCTTCTGGCATTACGAGATAGAAGACGTTGTGTCTTTAAAGAATAATGCCGGAACTGACGATAACAGAGTTAGAAAGCTAGATTATTCTGTGCAATTTAATAAGCTATTCTACGAACGGCTAATTAATAATCAAGATATAACTTTAATGAGTCCAGAAGAAACCGATGGACTTTATTCTGCAATGGGTGATGATTATGAAACATTTAAGAGATTATATGAGAAGTATGAAAATCACAGATCGATAAAAATAAAAAAGAAAATCAATGCACGAAAACTAGCAGAAATATTTGCTAAAGAAAGACTCGAAACTGGTAGAATATATGTGATGAACATTGATAATGCTAACGAACATGGTTCTTGGTCTGTACCAGTTTATATGAGTAATCTATGTCAAGAAATTATACATCCAACAAAGCCTATTCATGATATAGCAGATAAGGATGGAGAAATTGGAATCTGCATATTATCAGCCTTAAATCTACTAGAACTACACTCCGATCAAGATATTGAAAATGCTTGTTCTATAACTGTTAAGACTTTAGAATCCATTATTGATTATCAAGATTATCCAGTATTAGCTGGGGAAAACTTTACTAAGAATAGGAGATCTCTAGGTATAGGAATTACAAATTTTGCTGGATATCTAGCTAAAAATAAACTAAAGTATGATGATCCTGCAACTTTAAAGTTTGTACATACAGCTATGGAAAAAATACAATGGTATTTACTTAATGAGTCGTGCAAACTGGCAGAACAACTAGGACCGTGTAATAAGTTTAACGAAACAAAATATTCTCATAAACTTTTACCTATTGATTGGTACAAAAAAACAGTTGACGAGCTAGTCAGTCCAGAGTATACTATGGATTGGGAGGGTTTGCGAAACAGAATAGCACAACACGGTCTGAGACACTCCACTCTTACGGCTATTATGCCATGCGAGTCATCTAGTGTTATTCAAAATAGTACAAATGGAATTGAACCTGTACGTAACTTAATTTCATATAAGAAAGCTAAGAACGGTGTACTTAAACAGTTGGTTCCAAATTATAGTTCCAGAAAGAATTTTTACACTTTAGCGTGGGAAATGCAAGACAACAAAGCTATATTAAATATTTGTGCTGTACTGCAAAAGTTTGTTGACATGAGCATTAGCGTAAATCTATACTACAATTATTCACATTATCAAGATGGAAATATTCCACTAAGCACGTTGATTAAAGATCAAATATATGGTTATAAATACGGCATCAAAAATTTCTATTACTGTAACACTCCAGATTCTGATGGAGATACAGAAAAAGAATTATCTAACAACTGTGAAAGTGGAGCGTGTGCAATATGAAACGTAGAAACTTCTTACTATCGACAGGCGTTGCTGGCATAACAGCAACTATGAATAATATCAGTTTTTCTATCAACTATAACAATGATCCAAAATTTACCTCCAATGATAATAGCGTTATATACCTATATCTTAGCGGTGGACCAACACACATTGAAACATTTAATCCACTGCCATTAGCCCCATCTGATAGAAAATCTATTACTGGTAATATACACACTAAAATACCCGGATTTGCAATTGGTGGTATGTGGGATAAAATAGCAAATCAAACAAACAAGATGACGGTAGTAAATAGCTTCCACCACTCTGATCCAAACCATGAAAGTGCAACACATTGGATGTTAACAGGAGAAAGAACCACTCCAAATAGTCCACCCAAGTGGCCCAGTTTTGGTAGTGTTATTTCTGGACAATATGGGACGAATATAAAAAATGGTCTACCTTCCTATATCAAGTTAAATACAATTCAATACGATGGTGCCGCATGGATGGGTACTAAATACATGGGCTATACTGCTAGTAGAGAAGGTGTAGATGATCTGTTTATGAAAAATGAGAAGAAGTTCAAAGATAGAATGAAGATGTTAGAGGTACTTGAAAAGCATAGCCCAATACCGGATGATCGTAATGCTAACGCTTGGCTTGAATTAAGAAGTCAGGCTGTAGACGTATTAGTAGGAAAAGCTAGTGAAGCTTTCCTAATAGAAAAAGATAAAGACTTTGCTAACTACAAAGATAGCCAACTTGGCAAAGATATGCTTACTGCTATTAGACTTATAGAGGCCGGCGTAAAATTTGTTACAATTAATTACGGCGGATGGGATATGCATGATAACATACTAAACGGTTTAAAAAGTAAAGTACCGGCATTAGATCATGTATTGTCCATGTACTTTAATTCAGCAGAGCAAAGAAATATCAACTATAAAAATCTATTAGTAATGAGTGGTGACTTTGGAAGAACTCCAAAAATCAATAAAGATGCCGGTAGAGATCATTGGCCGCATCTAGTTCCGCTATTACTAGCTTGTGATACATATGAAATGAATAGAGTAATTGGTGCCTCTGATAGTAATGGAGAAAGGCCAGTAGACCATCCATTTGAACCAGAAGATTTAAAATGGACTATTTTAGAGCATATGGGTGTAAATAAAGATGCGGATTGGTATAGCATAGAAAATAGGCCAATGATGTTCGTACAAGAAAACGCAAAAAATATTCTGAGGTATTCAATATAATATGCAAACAATACTAAATAAAAAGAACGTCAATTATCTAAATCAACCTATATTTTTAGGTGAAGATCTATCATTACAGCGATATGATAAGTTTAAGTATCCTGTCTTTTTTGATCTATATAAGAAACAGCTAGAATTTTTCTGGAGGCCAGAAGAAATAGAATTAAAAAAGGATAGAAACGATTTTAAGAATGACAGTATTATGAGTCCAAACGAAAGATTCATTTTTACGTCGAATCTAAAATATCAAACAATGATGGATTCTGTGATATGTCGTGGAGTTCCAACTTTAGTAAATTACGTTTCTAATCCAGAATTAGAAGCGTGTATGAACGTGTGGCAATTTTTTGAGCAAATACATAGTTATAGTTATACATATATCATCAAAAATGTGTATAGCGATCCTAGCGAGATTCTAGATAGTTGTCTTACCGATAAAGAGATCTTAAAAAGGGCAGATGTAGCAATTAAGGAGTATAATACTCTTAGGGAGCTTGGTAATTCTACAAAGAAAAAAGATCTTAAAAAACAGATATACTTAACCTTAATTAGTGTAAATATATTAGAAGCAATTCGTTTTTATGTCTCATTTATTTGTGCGTTTGCCTTTGCGGAAAATAAAAAGATGATAGGCAATGCAGATATCATCAAACTTATTAAGAGAGATGAGGCTTTGCATCTATATAATACCCAAGAAATAATTAAGATTTTGAGGACTGTTCCAGAAGAAGGTTTTGTCGAAATAGCTTCCGAGTGCGAAGAGGAGGCTTGCAAAATGTTTGATTCTGCTGCTACGGAAGAAAAGGCTTGGTCACAGTACCTGTTTAAAGATGGCTCAATTATAGGATTAAATGATAGGGTAATGTGTGAATATATAGATTGGTTGTGTATGACTAGGCGTAAGAATATAGGATTGCCATACGAAAAAGGATATAAAAATCCAATAGCTGGATGGACTGATCCTTGGATGAATAGTGAATCTGTACAAGTTGCACCACAAGAACATGAAATTACTTCATATAAAATTGGCGCTAGTAAGAACGATTTAGAAGAAGTTGACTTAGGAGGTTTTAGTCTATGAGTTGTACAAAGTTTATGGATTATATACAGGTATCATTACTAAATAGTAATGCTAAAATACCCACAAAAGCTCATAATGATGATGCTGGATTTGATTTATATTCTAGTGTTGATATAAACATAGCACCTAAATCAAGAGCTACAATCAATACATCAATAGCAATAGCGATGCCAAGCAATTTTGCCGGTTTAATTTGGCCTAGATCTGGCCTATCTGTTAAACACGGTATAGATGTTTTGGCTGGAGTGGTAGATAGTGGTTATAGGGGAGAAATACTAGTATGTCTATACAATACTTCAGATGATATCGTAGAGATTCATACTGGGGATAGAATCGCTCAGATTATATTCCAAGAGGTTCCTCGCGTATCATTATCAGTCAATGCAACGTTAGGTTCCTCGCAACGAGGGAGTAATGGCTTTGGAAGCACAGGCACATAATAACAACCGAAAAGATAAAAAAGCAAATAAGAAAAAAACCAGTTCCACAAATTCGCTAGAAGCTAAGACAGAAAATCAAAAAAATTATATACGCTCTATTATAGAAAACGATATTATTTTTTGTACTGGACCGTCTGGCAGTGGTAAATCTTTTATTGCCGCTGGACTAGCTGCACAAAAATTACTAAAAGATGAAATAGATACTATTATTGTAACTAGACCTTTAGTATGCACTGGCAGAGACATAGGCTCACTACCCGGAGAATTGAATGAAAAAATTAAACCATATCTACAGCCAATGGAAGAAAATTTAAGGTTTTTCCTTGGTAGAGATTTATTTGGTTTATATTTTAATCAACGTAGAATTAGATTTGAACCTCTGGAAACTATGCGTGGATCTACATTTCATAAATCTTATATGATTTTAGATGAAGCTCAAAATTGCACTCTAGAACAAATTAAAATGTTCATAACTAGAATGGGACAGGATAGTAAAGTGCTTATAAATGGAGATAATAAACAAACCGATATCTATACTAAATGTGGATTAGATTTTTGTATGGATAGGTTGTCTAGCGTTCAAGGTGTCGGAATCTGTCGATTGGAGTATCATGATATACAGAGGAACGGAATTTTAGGGGCTGTGCTTTACGCATTAGAAAAGTAATGCTATACGATTATCAATGTGCTAGTTGTCAATATTTTATGATCGATGTATATCAATCGATTCACGATGCCCCATTAGATACATGTCCTAATTGTGATAGTAAATCTTTGGAAAGAATAATTAGCGGTGGACTTGGGGCATTTGTTAAAGATGTAAAAACTATTGGTCAACTAGCGGACCATAATTGGAAAAAATTAGGATCATACGAAAAATCAGACATGGTGCATCAAGACAAAAGGGTAATAGAAGAAAAACCTCAGTTTTATGGAAATGCTAGTAAGTCCCAAATAAGTAAAATGACAGAAGCACAAAAACAAAAATACATTATAACAGGTGAAACATGAAGTATGTTGAGAAGAATACAGACCTATCTGAAATAGATACTAGTATAACGGTTACCTTCTTTGACAAGAAGGGAAATATTACAGATGATAATAGAAATGCTTTTGGGCAAATCATTACAAAGCAAAAAGCAGATGGTTCTAATCATAAACAGTATCAAATATCAACATATAATAATGTGTTATATGACCCAATGGGTGCAGACGGTCACAGAAAAAATATCAATCTTGTACTCAAAACTGTGGACCAACAAACGTTTGATTATTATATCATGTACCTAAAGACAAAAAATTCATTATATATGACTAGAGCGCAAAGGAGTTTTATCAATGGCTAAAAAAGGACCGATTGGAAAAGTAGAAGCATTTTATATAGACAACAATTACAAGAACATGACCGTTGCAGAAATTGCTACAGATCTAGATAGAACAATAACGTCTATAGAAAGCTACATTAAAAAGAATCACGTTAGACAAAAGCCAACAATTACTGTGGGTGATCAATTTGCTAGAACTAATGGCGTTACGATAATGACAGAAAATGCATCAAGTATGTCTGATGAAAAAAGAAGAAATAGTAAAACTATTAACAAGCCTAAAACATCTTGCATAACTAAAATAAAATGAGCTACATATTTGGTAAAGAACAATTTCTACAAAAGTATAAACAGCTTTCTAGCCAAGAAAGAAGAAATATATGGATCATTGTTCATACATCAGATGAATCTGACATTTATTTAGAAGACTATAGTGATTGGCTAACTATTGGGAATTATTGTAACGCTAACAAGTTAACTATTAGTAAAATTTCTCTACAGTATAAAAGTCATGTTGTAGATTTTGATACTACTAATGCCGATGGTGTTTATTTATCCAAAACGGCAAAGGGTACACTTGGCGGTGAAACAAAGCAGTGCTATAGCATTGGTGTGTTAAGGGAAAATAAAATATATCGCACACTATATGCTATACCAGAATTGATAGAAGATCTAAAATTAGAAGACGAAGTTGAAAACTGTTTGAAAGAGGCTTTAGTTGTATATGACAAAGAAAGATAAACCTTCATTATTCAACCAAAAGTATCAATCTCAATGGTCAGAAACTCATAAGTATAAACATATCCATACTGGTGAGTATTGCACTTTTGAAGCGTATGTTGCTGAATATATTGTACTTAGAAGGGCTGAAAAACTAAATCTAGGTAAACCTTCCTACAAGTTTTGGACTAAGGGAGATCCTAATCACTGGTTGTGGAAAAAACAACTTGGTGCAGCAAGACAGCTTAAAAAGAAATATAGCGAAGAAGCAATATTGAGAGCAATCAAATCAAAAGAATTTGACAAACTGCTAGTACTTGGTGTGCAAGATGGTAGGGGCTACAAGATTAATCCGCTTGCGGAACGTGTTATCGCAATGTATGATAGTAGGGTAAGGGAAGAAGCAGACAAGCAAAAGGCACTTGAAGCACCAATTACTACCGAACCTCCACAACAATTGGAACTAAGAAAAACTCAAACATCAACTAAAAATAAGACAATGTTAAATAAATTGAGGGACTTATGAATAAAACAAAAAAGAAATCAATATCTAAGTTTGACTCCGATGTAGTAAGCAATTCTGTCATTACTAAGTATGGAGATGTTGTGCGAAGCGGAACGGAAGTTCTAGAGTCCATTAATAGTCTAGAAGTTATAGGCTTATCTCCAGCATTAGATATTGCACTAGGTGGAGGTTTAAGAGAAGGTTCTGTTGTAGTCATGACGGGCGATCCGAAAAGTGGTAAAACTACAACCGCTTTGCATTTTGCTGCTAAATGTCAAGCTAAAAATAAAAGAGTAATCTATGTCAATACTGAAGGTAGATTATCAAAACAGAATTTTGAAGGAATAAAGGGTCTAAATCCAGACAATATTATTATCATCGAATCAACAGATGATAGAATACTAACAGCCGAAGATTTTCTCAACATTATAGAGTACTATATCAACAATGATCCCGGCTGTTTAATAATAGCAGATTCTTTATCAAACATGGTTCCCGCTTGTGAACTTGAAGGGGAGGTTAGGACCGGTGTTAGAAATGCTTTACCTAGATTACTATCTATGTTTTTTAAGCGTATTAGTGGCACGTTGATGAAGAATAAAATTATGCTAATTTGCATCACACACAATATTGCTAATACCGGAGGATCTCCATATGCACCATCAAAAATGGCAGATTGTGGAAACATGTTACAATATCAAGCTGGAACCAATATGATTATTACACATCGTGGTAAGTGGCAAGTACCAAAAGACACTGGCGAACACGTTGGACAAATTGCTAACTGGTCTATTAAAACTTCTAACGCTGGTGGAAGACCAAATAGCACCGCCGAAAGTTGGATTCGATATGGTGTAGGAATAGACGAAGTGCAAGAAATTATTCACATAGCTTGTGAGTTTAGATTAATAAAGGCTAGTGGAGCTTGGTACACTATATCATGTGCTGTAGAAAATACAAATCATCCAATAATCTCAAAGATATTATCAGACAATAATATATCTGGAGAAGAAAACGTTGAAAAATTCTTTAAGTTTCAAGGTGTTAACAATGTATGCGAATTCTTAACACAGAATAAACTGATTGCAGATTTTGTATACGAAAAAATAAAGGAGCTATATTGAAAGTTGTTGGAATAAATGGTAAAGAATACGTATGGAATTTAGCTGGATATGATGTCAAAGCCAATGATACAAGATCAAGATCTAAGTACCATTTAAGAGCTAGAATCTTACTAAAAGATATATTTCATAGTTATAGGATACTTGAAGAGGTTAAATTACCCGGAAGTACCGCAAGGCATCGAAGAGGGGTTTTGTATTTAGACTTTTTCATACCACAGGTTAATATGGCAATTGAAGTTCACGGTCAACAACACTATGAATTTAATCCATTTTTCCACAAGAACAAAGCAGATTTTGTCTTGTCTCAAGCCAAGGACTATGATAAAATGGAGTGGTGCCGCATCAACAAATTAAGATTAGTTACTCTAAAGTATTCTGACTCAAATGAAGATTGGAGACGACAAATTGTCAACCGCTAAAGAAAATCTTGAACAACATATTAAAGACATAGACGACTACATCAATGGACACAACACAAAATTCTCATCTTTTAGAGAAGAGTTTTTGTTGGTAGCAGATATGTCAATAGAAAATCTGAAGAAACTTACTAAAGATGAACTATTTGATAGTGCTTATATGTTATATAGTTATGCTTCATATATACAAGACGATATAAATCGTAATAAAATTGCGTTAGATTGGTGCAATGATCAATTAGAGAAATTAGTTGTAAAACATAATGACACTTTTGATAAATATACCAAACACGAATCTAAGAAACAAATTATAGTTCAAGAAAATAGCTATGCAGCAAAAGTAGATCAAATGAGATTAGTAGCAGAAGCAAGACTACAATCTCTAGATGGCAAGGTTTATGAGATCAAGAGAAAAGCGGATATCCTACTAGAAAAGGGCAAAAGATCATGAGTATGGAAGAATTTATAAAGACGTTAAGCGAAGAACAAAAGCAAGCTTTGTTAAAAGCTTTAAGTGATAATAAGCCCACGACAGAGCAAAGTGAACAAACAACAATAAAGAAACATATTAGCAACAGTCAAAGTCAAAATTTTATCACAGAAACAAAACCTAAGATACAAAATCAACAAAGGAGAGAGCCAGTGAGAGGAAGGGGAAATGAATGGGTTGATACTGGAGAGGGTAGAGATATTTTTACTCCAGAAACAGAAAGAACTCCTAGGAAAAGACCGCCACCAGTAAAACAAATGGTAGAATGTCACGCCTGTGGAAAAACATTTAAAGCAGACAAGAGATTTATTTATGGAGAATATGTCCGATGCGATAGGTGTGTGGGGAAAAAGCGATAATGGAAGAAAAACTAATTGATGTTGGGTCTGAACGTGCAGTGTTGGCTGGGCTTATACAACACGGATTAGATGGACATATTACAGTATGTGACTTGATATCTCAGGATACGTTTGGTAATCATAATAACCAAATGTTATATAGGTGTATTGAACATATTCTTCACAAAGAACAAAAAATAGATATACCTTCTCTTCTCGCTGCCGCAGAGGTTCTACATTATTCAGAAACTATAAATACTACTCAAGAACTAAAGTATATTAAATCGTTGTTTGATTTTCCAATCAGTATAGAAAATATACTAAGTTTTACAATACAGCTAAAGAAGTTTGAATTTGCCAGAAAGATAAAAAAGTTAACCGCTAAAATTCATAAAGATGTAGATAAGGTAACTGGCAATGAGAGCATCAATGAAATTGTTCAAATCTTAGAAAGTCCAGTAACAGATTTTCTTAGAGAAGAAGATAACAGTGGAGAAACTCCAGCTAAAATTGGATCTAACATAAATGAGTATATAGATTTTCTAATAGAGAACAAGTGCGATATAATTGGTATACCAACAGGCTTTAGTAGATATGATCAAGCAATTGGTGGTGGACTACGCAGAAAGTGTGTAGACTTAGTATCTGCAAGACCTAAAGTGGGTAAATCTGTTTTTGCTGATAATGTTGCTTTGAATATTACATCTCTTGGCATTCCGGTTCTAGTGCTAGATACGGAGATGTCCAAAGAAGATCATCTTAATAGATTGTTAGCTAATATTAGCGGCATACCAATAAATGATATTGCAACTGGAAAATTTTCTGAGGATGAAGATAAACACAGAAAAATACAACAGGCTATGGCAACCCTAGAAAAGGTTCCATATAGTTACATTAGTGTTGCTGGTAAACCGTTTGAGTCAATCTTAAACTTAATCCGTAGATGGGTTGTACAAGAAGTTAAAACTGATGAAACTGGTAAAACGAATGATTGCGTAATAATTTATGATTATTTGAAGTTGATGTCTTCCGAGTCTATAACTAATAATATACAAGAATATCAAGCTCTTGGATTTCAAATAACATCTTTACATAATCTATGTGTTAAATTGGATATACCATGTCTATCATTTGTTCAGTTGAATAGAGATGGCATTACTAAAGAAAGTACAGACGCTGTTAGCGGTTCTGATAGATTAATTTGGCTATGTACATCATTTACTATATTCAAAGCAAAATCTCCAGAAGAACTAGCAGAAGATGGTCCTAATGCTGGCAATAGAAAGTTAGTCCCAATTGTAACAAGGCATGGTGCTGGACTAAACGACGGAGACTATATTAATATGCAAATGGTCGGTTCTCATGCTAAATTATTAGAATTGAGAACTAGAAATGAATTTAAAAATCAACCAGTTGGTGATACCGGACTAGTAGCAAAAGAAGCTATGGATAAAATCAAAAATGAACTTACAGACGATCAAGAATCAACTGAATAATAATATTGAAAAAGTGTTGACAAAGTTAGATATTGACTATGAATTATTTTCAGAAAATATCTATTCAATATGTCCAATTCATCAAGACAGTGATAATCCAAGAGCATTTTCTTTTTCTAGAAATAAAGGAATTTGGAAGTGTTGGACTAGAGACTGTCAAAATGAACATGGTAATGATATATTTGGTCTAATAAAAGGTGTCTTATCACAACAAAAGAATCAACCAATAGACTTTTCAGATGTTCTAAAATGGTCTAAAAATCTATTAGAAATCAATGGAAGCGTTAGGATAGAACATAAAACAGAAGAAGTAGAAGAAGATCAATTTGTACAATTAGTCAACAATATAAATAAATTTCATTCAAAAGTTCAGAACACTAAAACGCCGTCTATTAAGATTGACTTTGAGTTACATAACTCGTCTGAATATTTTATAGACCGTGGATTTGATAAAAAAACGTTAGATCATTTTGGTGTGAAAGATTGTGAGCAAAGCGGTATAATGAAAGATAGAGCAATCATACCAATTCATGATGATCTTGGAAGAAATATTATTGGCTTAATTGGAAGATCTACAAAAGAATATCGTACACCTAAGTTCATAATATACCCCAAGGGTTTTGACAAAAGAAACTATTTTTACAACTATCATAGAGCAATAGAAAAAGCAAAAGAAACTTCATGTCTATATATATTAGAAGGTCAAGGTGATGTTTGGAAAATGTACGAAGCTGGAGTAATAAACGCTGTCAGTATTTTTGGTAAAACTTTAACAGAACAACAGATAGATAAATTACTGAAGTTGCCGATAACGCACTTAATCATCTTAACAGATAATGATCAGTCTGGTAAAGAATCAAAAGTACAAATAAAACGTCAACTAGGTAGAATATACAAATTGTCTTTTCCAAAAATTACAGAAAAGGACATTGGAGATATGACAATAGAAAAAATACAAACATCCATTTTGTCAAATATGAAAGGAACATATTGATGGCTAAAATAATAGCTATATCTGGAAGAAAACAGTCTGGTAAAAATACTGTAGCTAATTTTATTACTGGGTCTATTCTGAAAAATAAGGGTATGATCCAAGATTTCAATATAAATAATGATGGTAATCTTGAGATAAAAACTACCAATTCTAAAAATGAAATTGGCTGGGGCGTACTAGATTTAATGAGAAAAGATGAAATTTTTATTAACTATGCAGAAAATGAATTGTGGCCGCACGTAAAAATCTATCACTTTGCTGATCCACTAAAAGAGATTTGCACAAATCTATTTAATATAGATACAAAAACTGTTTATGGTAATGATAAACAAAAAAATAACAAAATCAATCTTAACTGGGAAGATATGCCAGAAAATCATGATAGTAAAAAGGGACGCATGACTGCTAGAGAATTCATGCAACATTTTGGCACAAATATATTAAGAAAAATGAAAGACGACATTTGGGTACAAGCTACAATCACTAGAATATTTGGTGAAAATTCAGAAATTGCTATTATACCAGATGTCAGATTTCCAAATGAAATAGAAGCAATTAAAGACAATGGCGGAACTGTTATCAGACTTACAAGAAATGTATTCAACGATCCACACCATTGTGAGAGTATTCTAGATAAAAATGTGTATGATTGGTCAAACTTTGATTATGTAATAGAGAATCATGGTGTATCTGTCAAAGATTTGACATGCGAGTTGAACAAAATTAATAACCTCTGGAACATATAATATGATTGTAACATATATTCGGTCTTCTAGTTATAATAACTACTCGTATTGTGAAATGCAGTATTTCATAACGTATGTGCTTGGATACCAACCGGTTAGTGGTAAAAAGGCAGATTTAGGAACAATTACCCATAAGGTTATGGAAGTATTAGCAAAGCTAAAAAAAGAATTACAGGATAATCATAATCAAAAAACTTTACTAGTCAATGATGACGCATTGGGAAAAATCAGTACATCTAAATCAGATTTTTCTAGTGATAAGCTAGTAGATAAAATACTGGACAAAAGTTTTAGTTTCTATTCGTCTAAATCTACTCATACTTTTACAAAAGCCGATAAAAATACATGCTTAGATATGTGCTGGTCGGCTTTAAGTTTTAACAATGGACAATTTGATCCAAGAAATAGAAATATAGTTGCAGCAGAGCCTCATTTTGATATTCCAATAGATGAAGATTGGGCGCACTACGAATATGAAATAAATGGTAAACTTATTAAAGGGCAACTGGCTATTAAAGGCACAATAGATCTAGTAACTGAAATTTCTAATGGCACACTTGAGGCTGTAGATTGGAAAACTGGTAAAAGGCTAGATTGGGCAACTGGTGAGGAAAAAGACTACGAAAAATTAAATAAAGATCCACAATTACTACTCTATAATTACGCCCTATCCAAGTTATTTCCAGAATACGAACAGTCAATAATGTCCATCTTTTTTATTAAGGATGGAGGTCCATTTTCTCTATGTTTTGACAAGTCTGATCAAGACAGATTTCTTAGTATGCTAAAAGACAAATTCTCAGATATACAGAAAAATAACCTACCAAGACCAATATCTGTAGATCGTACCAATTGGAAATGCACTAAATTATGCCACTATTGTAAGACAAATTGGCCCGAAACGGATAAAAATATGTGTATCTATATAGACGAGTACTTAAAAAAACACGGAATGCAAAAAACTGTAAACGATTGTACAAGATCTGGATTTGACATAGGATTTTATGAGGCTCCGGGTTGAAATGTCAAAATTATTAACCATAGGAATGGCTACTTATGATGATTTTGATGGTGTTTACTTCACCATACAGGCTCTTAGGTTGTATCACCCAATCTGTAATTCTGGAGATGTGGAAATTATTGTAATAGATAATAATCCAAATTCAAATCACGGTGCCACTAATAAACAATTTATCAGTTGGGTCAAAAATGGTAGATACATTCCATACACTCTAAAAACAAGCACGGCGGTCAGAAATGAAATTTTTAAACAGGCCCAAGGCAAGTACTGCATATCTATGGACTGCCACGTATTGCTTTGTGGGGGCGCTATTGAAGCATTGCTAAAGTACTATGAAGTCAATCCAGACTGCAAAAATATCGTACAGGGACCACTAGTTTACGATCATCTAGATTTTGATTCTGCGTCAACACATTTTAATCCGTGTTGGGATTCTTGTATGTATGGCAAATGGGCAACCAATCATGAAAAACTCAATGAGGGAAAACCGTTTGAGATTCCTATGCAGGGTTTAGGAGTGTTTTCTTGCGAAACAAAAAATTGGGTGGGTTTTAATAAACATTTTAAGGGTTTTGGTGGAGAAGAAGGATATATTCATGAGAAGTTTAGACAATTTGGTGGCAAGGCAATATGTCATCCAGAATTTACTTGGGTGCATAGATTCAATAGACCAAATGGTGTTAAGTATCCACTAATCTTAGAAGATAGAATATGGAACTATTTTGTTGGGTGGTTAGAGTTGACCCAAGATCCAAATCATACAATTATCCAAGAAATATATAATCATTTCAAAGATAAGATTCCAACAGGCAGTATAGATAATATTTTTCAAATGGCAAAAAACAAAATTTTAATATAAGGAGATATCATGCCCCTTCCAAACAGAAATAAAGATGAAAAAAGAGACGATTTTGTTGCTAGATGTATGCAAAACGACACAATGAAAAGTGAATATCCAGATCAAGCTCAAAGAGTAGCTATATGTATTAGGCAGGCTACCGCTGATTGTAGCATGATAGAAGCAGCAGACTTCGAATTACAAATGGAATCTGGATATGAAGAAGAATTGACAGAAGATAATTTCTACATACCCGTAGCAGCAGAATATGTAGATTTTGGAGAAACAGCAGAAGAATGGGATTGTGCTAAAGAACGTCCCGGATTGTGGGAGAATATTAGAAAGAAAAAGGAAAGAGAAGGTAAAAACTATAAGCCAGCAAAGCCGGGAGATCCAGATAGACCAGATAAAGACGCTTGGAAAAAAGCCCAATCCGATAGCGGAAACGAAATGGCTATTGAACAACTACAAAAAATGCATGATCAATTAATGGGAGTTGTCATGAAATTAAAACTTATGGAAGTTGAATTTCAAGATTGGACAAAAGATATGATTTCTAAAGCAGAAGTATATATTCAAAATGTCTTTGATTTTGTTACATATTATGAACCCGGAAAATATGAAGACGAATATGTAGAGGAACCATCAGAAATAGAAGATGAGGAAACAGAATCTAAATATCAATATGAAGATCCAGTTACTAGAGAAGTATTTACATATACGCAGAGAAAAACATACAAAAAAGATGGCAAGACTTTAATCTATCTAGGTGAAGCTAGTGAATATCAAGGTAGAAAGGTACAACTAAATAAGCCATTTAGAACACCAAAGGGTCCAAAAAAGTTTAGCGTATACGTTAAGAACGAAAAGGGTAATGTGGTCAAGGTAAATTTTGGTGATCCAAATATGAAAATAAAGAAAAATATACCGGAACGAAGAAAAAGCTTTAGAGCAAGACACAATTGTGATAATCCCGGCCCCAAGTGGAAGGCTAGATATTGGTCATGCAAAGCTTGGTAAAGAAATGGAAGGATCATCTCGACTCTAATAACATGACATACTGTGAACATTGGATGTTTGCAGTGTGTCATGGGTTGAGATGTATAAAAGCCGGATTTTGTCTTATATTACATGGTAATTTTCCATGTTTTTTAGTGCATACTGGTAGTGAATTGATACATAAATTAGAACAAGATTTTACTAAGAGAGAAAAGGATATTGATGATGAAAAAACCAATACTAAGACCGTTAAGTAATGGCCCTAGATCTTCTGACAAAGAACCAAAAAAAAGACCTCTCTTGCCGTTGAAAAATTCTTGATCGTAGGGTAAGATAGAGTATCGACACGTTGCACATAGGAGAAATATACATTGAATTGGTTTCCACTTAAAAACTTGACACATTACAGTTTGTTAAAAGCGTTTTCTAAGCCAAAAGAATTAGCATCTCTATGTGCTAAGTTCGATTATCCAGCCTGTGGAATATGTGATTATAAATCTATATCTGGTGCAGTGTCGTTTTTTCAAGCTTGTAAAAATGTTGGTATAAAACCAATTATTGGCTGCACGTTTGATAATAACACCGTGTTTGCAAAAAATAAAAATGGATGGCTGGATCTAATTACTCTTGTATCTTCAATGGATGATAACGGTCAAATACCAAATGACATCGTTCAAGATATCAACGATAGAAAAAATCTTATATATGTAAATGAGATCGGCATTAACAATAGTTTTTATACTAAACCGGAACATGCGAACTTACACAGAGTATTATTATGCTCAGAATTAAAGACTACACTTCCAAAGATTCAAAAGCAGGTTCGTAAAGGAGAATTATCTGAAGATATATCAGACTACTTTAAAAGTGATAATAAGCATATTGTTCCACAAAAAGTATGCAAGAAATTACAAGAAGTTTATAACACATGCGAGGATTATGACATTCTTAGTAAGCCAATTTTACCAAAGTTTGAGTGTCCAAATAATTTATCCGAAGAGGAATATCTTAAAACGTTGGCTAGGAATGGATGGAGAGAATTGCTAATTAACACTGGCAAGGTAAAAGACAGTCATAACAAAGATATCTATCTAAAAAGATTTAACCTAGAACTAGAAGTAATTAAAAATGCAAACTTGTTCGGATATTTTCTCATAGTACAAGATATTATGAACTATGTCCAAAAAATGGGATGGATGATAGGACCGGGAAGAGGTTCTGCCGCAGGGTGTTTAATATCATACCTTATAGGTATAACACAAATAGATCCAGTAGAATATGATTTATTGTTTGAAAGGTTCTATAATGCTGGCAGAAATTCAGATGATCATATATCATTACCAGATATAGATATGGATGTGCCAGCACAAAAAAGAGATTCTGTAATACAGTACTTAAAAGAAAAATATGGACATCAACATGTAAGTCAAATGATCACTTTTGGAAGATTGCAGGGAAGAAGTGCCATCAAAGAAGTATTACGAATTAATGAGGCTTGTTCTTTTGCTGAGATGAATGCTATCACAAAGAGTGTTCCAAATGAAGCAGAAATTTCAGATCAGCTTGCAGAGATGGATGATGAAGATCGATCAATTATCAAGTGGTCACTAATAAATAGATCTAAAGAATTACAAGATTTCTGTTATCTAGATGATAATGGAGCATTGCAGGGACAATATTCTGAATTTTTTCAACAAGCAATAGAAATAGAAGGGACATTTAAAACACAAGGCAAACACGCTGCCGGGGTTGTTATATCAGCAAATCCTCTGAATGGTGTATGCCCAATGGTTAAACCAAAACATGGTACAGAAAAGGTGGCTGGACTAGAAATGTCGGACTTAGAGGCTTTAGGTCATGTTAAGTTTGATGTTCTTGGGATTAATCTGTTAGATAAGTTGATGAAAATTAAAGACATAACAATGAACGATACTAACAAAGCATCGGAGACAATATATGGCTAATAGAGACTATATCATTTTTGACTTTGAAACCGGATCTAGAAATCCACACAAAACTCAACCAACCCAAATTGCCGCAATAGCACTAGATGGAAGAAATTTTTCAGTCAAAGGTACTTTTAATAGTGAAATATGTCCAATTTTTGATGAAGAAGAAGCAATAAAACTTGGATTAGATCCAGTAGAAGATGAAGCTCTCAAAATAACACATAAAACAAAAGAACAGCTAGAACAAGCTCCAGATGTAAAATCTGTTTGGAAAAAATTTGCTAAGTTCGTAGAACAATACAATTGGAAAAATGATCCATTTTTTAATCCTGTTCCAGTAGGATTCAATATTATTGGGTTTGACATGATTATTGTGAATAGGTTGTGTCAAGAATATGGCCCTTGGGACAAACAAAAAAACGTACAGAAAATATTTAGTAAAGTCTATAAGATAGATATTATGGATATGATATTTTCTTGGACTGAGGGCGATCCAAGCATAAGATCAATAAGTATGGATTCTTTAAGAGACATTATGGGATTATCAAAAGATAATGCACATGACGCATTACAAGACGTAAAAGATTCAGCAAATATCTTCATTAAGATGATGAAAACCCATAGAGCGGTTTATAGAAATATAGAATTTGAACAAGCTTTTGCTAATGGAAATTTATATGTCAAGTAATATAGTAGCTTTTAGTAATTACGATAATAACTTTTCGGCTGTTAACAGTATAACATATCCACACAATAAAACATACTTTGATAAGCATGACATAGAATATATTGTGTTTAATAACAGCGCAATAAATATGATTAAAACATCTAGTCAACATGTAACTAAGTGCTATTATATTAAGTGGTTATTACTTCAACACATGCTAGAAACAAGGTATGATGTTGATTATTTTTTTGCTATAGATACAGATATAATCATATGTGACTTTGATATAGATTTAAGGCTTTTTACTAAGCTATCGAATAGGGATATTTTGTTGTGTTCTGTAGAAGACTGTTCGCCAAATATGTTTTGGAATATAAATGCTGGATCTATGATTGTAAAAAATAGCGATGCTGTTAAATCTTTCATACGTGCATATTTAGAGATAGCAAAACTATATGACTATAATATTATTGACCAAGTACTATTGCAGGGATTTATAGATAAAAAGCCAGAATACAGACATCTATTTGCTATATTTCCATCTTGCACATTTAATCACGGTGGAGTTGATTCATTCTTATATCACGATTGTAGCATTAGTACATCTAATAGATCTTTAGAAGAATGTATAGCAACAAAGACACGCAATTTAAAAACCGCTATTAATAAACTAACCAATAAACATGAACAATAAACAAACAATACAACATAGAAAAAAATGGATAGATACATATAAAATATCCAGAGGTTGCGATATTTGTGGCTACAATAAGCATCCAGCCAGTTTATGTTTTGATCATTTGCCTAATTTTGAGAAAGCAGAAATAACTAAAAACGGATGTTCAAAAAGAAGTTGTGCTGGTGGTATGTTTATGATGTATGGTAAAAAATACGATGTTGAAGAGTTGATTTCTGAGATCAAAAAATGTAGAATACTGTGTCACAATTGCCACATGGAGTGTACCCATAAAAAAAACATACATCTCAATATTATTCCAGAAATGACAGTTGAAGATTTATTCACAAAGTTGAGAAATGAAAACTATGAAATACAATGATGATAAAACATGGCAGCTATTTGCAGAAGGCAAAACTAAGGGAATCTTTCAATTAGAAAGCAACCTTGGAAAGTCTTGGTCTAAAAAGTTGGCCCCAACAAACATAGAAGAATTATCTGCTTTAATTGCTATTATTAGACCGGGATGTTTAAAAGCATATGTAGATGGAAAATCTATGACACAACATTTCGTAGATAGAAAACACGGAAGAGAAGAGATAACATATCTTCATCCATCGCTAGAAGAAGTGTTGAAAACAACATATGGTGTTCTAGTATATCAAGAACAATCTATGCGTATAGCACAAAAAATAGCTGGATTTGATTTACAAGAAGCAGATATGTTAAGAAAAGCCATAGGAAAGAAGAAGGCTGATCTTATGGCTAAAGTGAAAAAGTCTTTTATAGAGGGTGCTGCAAAGGTTAATATAGTTACTAAAGAAGAGGCAGAAGAAATATTCGGCTGGATAGAAAAATCTTCAAGATACGCTTTTAATAAGTCTCATAGCATTTCATACGCCGTGTGTTCATATTGGAGTGCTTATCATAAAGCTCATTTTACCAAAGAGTTTTTTCTTTCTTATTTATACTACGCTCATGAAAAACAAGACCCACATCAAGAAATATATGAATTAGTTTCTGAAGCTAAAATATTTGATATACAGACTAAAACTCCTAGTGTTAAAAACTTTGCTGAAAAATTCAACATAAAGCATAACAAAATCTATTTTGGATTAAAAGATATCAAATCTTTAAGTGGAAAAAACGGAGACGCAATAATAGAAATTATTGGCGAAATACAAAAAGAACACAAGAAAAAAATTCATGAGTTTACTTGGTTAGAAATATTATTATTTATGTCTCCAAGAATCAATTCTACAGCATTCAAGGCTTTAGTATCTATTGGATTCTTTAGAGATTTAAAAGATCAAGTAACAAGAAACAAAGCTTTATATGACTTTGAAATCATAAAAACTCTAACTAAAGCAGAGTTTAATTGGGTACAACAAAATTATCATACTAATAAGTGGGAAGATTTAGTATCATGTTTAAGATCTTTAGCACCGACAAAGAAAAATGGGGGAGGAACGCACAGTGAGGATAGAAAACAGTCTATAGAAAATGAAATCAACTTATTAATTAATCCTCCGTATGATTTAGAAGATGATCCAAACTGGATTATTGATCAAGAAACTAAATTCTTAGGATGTCCCGTCAGCATGACTAAGATAGAAATATCAGACACATCATCCGCAAATACTTACTGTAAAGATATTGTTAATGGAAAACGTGGTAAAGATTTGTGCATTGTGGGTAATATAGTTAAGTTGTCAGACTATAAAATCAAGAAAGGTGAATCAAAAGACAAATTAATGTCATTTTTGACTATTGAAGACGAAACTTGTATTCTAGATAGTGTAATAGTTTTCCCAAAAGTTAAAGAAAAATATAAGTATATCCTATATGAAGGTAATAATTTACTTTTTTGCGGTTCTGTAAGCGGACAAGATAATGCTTTCATAGTTGATAAAATTCATGAAATTTAGTTGTTTTTTTTGATGTGTACCAGCTAAAATATAAAGATAGGAGTTAATATGAATAATTGTTGTTTTACTGGCTATTTAGTTGATAATCCTAATACTTCTGTGGTAAACGATGTTGTATTAGCAGAATTTACAATAGTGGTATATACTTATCGTAGAACTAAAAGTACTGGAGAAAAAAGTAGAATTCCAACATACATAAAGTGTGAAGCTTGGCATACTGGAGCAGAAACTATAGAACGGTTTGCTACTAAAGGTACTAAAATCAGTATACAAGCATCTGCTAAAAATCCGTCAAAAAATAGTGATGATATAATTTTTAGAGTTAATGAATTCGATTTATGTGACACAGAAGACTTTGAGGATTGTATATGAGAAAGAAACGTATTTTATTTTGTAGCGAGGCCACTTTTCTTAATACCGGCTACGCCACATACACAAGGGAAATATTACAATATCTATATCAAACTGATAAATACGAATTGGCAGAATTAGCTGCTTATGGAGATAGCGGCGATAGAAGATCTCTATATATACCTTGGAAATTTTATGGGGCTACCCTACCAAGAAACGCATCCGAAGATCAAAAAAGATTATATCAATCAAAGTATTCTTATCAGTTTGGAGAGTACGCTTTTCATGATGTATGTCTTGATTTTAAGCCAGATATAGTGTGTGATATACGAGATTTTTGGATGTTAGAATTTGTTGAGAGGTCACCATATAGACCTTTCTTTAAGTGGTGTATTATGCCAACTGTCGATGCCTATCCACAGGCAAGACAATGGATTTCTACATATCAATCAGCAGACGCTTGTTTAACTTATTCTGATTGGGCTGGCGAAGTATTAAAAAAACAGTCTAATGGAAATATTAATTACTTAGGATCTGCACCACCTTCAGCACATGCAGCGTATTGCATGATTAGAGACAAGAACGAATCTAGAAAATACTTAGGTATACCAGATCATTGCAAAGTTGTTGGAACCGTGATGAGAAACCAACGTAGGAAGTTATATCCAGATTTATTTAAAGCGTTTAGATTATTACTTGACAAAGTAGAAGATCCACAAAATTATCTTTTGTATTGTCATACAAGTTATCCAGATATGGGCTGGGACATACCAGAATTATTACAAACATACAATTTATCGTCAAACACAGTATTTACATACGTTTGTACTGAAACCAAGAAGCCATTTGCTTCTTTTTTTCAAGGCCCACACGTAGTATCACCATTTACTAAAAAATTAACTGGTATTATGTCTAACGTTAAGTGCGGTATAGATTATCCAGAATTAGCAACTATTATGAATAGTTTTGATATATATGTACAATATGCTAATTCAGAAGGTTTTGGTTTACCACAAGTAGAAGCTGCCGCCTGTGGAATACCAGTAGCGTCTGTAAATTATTCAGCAATGGAAAGTGTTGTTAAACAATTAGGTGCAATACCACTAGATGTAAAGGCTCTATATCAAGAAATGGAAACTGGATGCATGAGGGCTGTTCCAGACAATCAAGATACTGCACAAAAACTATATGAATTTTTTCAGCAACCATCATTCAAAAGAAGTAAACTTGGTTTTGATATAAAACAGAATTTTTTGAAATATTTTCAGTGGGATATTAGCGGATCTGTATGGGAAAGATATTTTGATAGCGTAGAAATATTGGACGAAAGAGAAACTTGGTTTTCTACCCCTAGAATATTTAAACCGGCATCAAAGCCAGATTTCAAAAAGTTTAGTGATATACAGGAATATGCCACGTTTCTAATTAAACATGTGCTATGTAAAGAAGAAAAAATTAATACGTTTTTTCATTCTAAATTGGTTAGAGATTTACTATATGGTTTTACTACCGGTATTTCTGGCGGGGTATATCAAAATGATAGCTCTATGATAGCTGATGGTAATGTTCACAAAATATCTTTTGATTTTGATAGAGCTTATGAATATATGCTATCAATACGATTAGAAGAAAACGCAATAGAACAAAAAAGAGCGGAGGTATTTAAATTACTATGAAAATACTATATGTGGGCCACTATAAAGAAAATAGTGGATGGTCTAATGCGGCAATTAATAATATATTGGCATTAGATTCTATAGGTGTTGATGTAGTGTGTAAAGATATTAAACTGACAAACAAGCCATTCAATATTCCTAATAGAATTTTAGAATTAGAACAAAAACCTCTTAGCGGCGTAACACACTGCATACAACATATCTTACCACATCACATGGTAGGATCTGATCAATTCAAAAAGAGCGTTTGTTATTATGTTGGAGAATCAATACATACCAAGAAAAATAGCTGGCATTCTTATTTAGAACTCGTTGATGAAGTTTGGGTTCCAAATATTGATTTGCATAAAAATACTCAACAGTTCGTTAGCAACGCGGTGCGTATACTTCCACACACATTTGATATAAATAAATATCGTCAGGAGTTTAAGAAGATAAATTTTGGATCTGAATCAAGTTTTTTTAAGTTCTATACTATTGGTGACATCAATGATCGAAAAAATATGATTGAAACCATTAAATGTTTCTATCACGCATTTTCTAGCGATCAAGATGTGTTATTCATTGCTAAGATTAAGAAGCATGGATTAACACAATCTAATCTACAAAAATATACAGAACAATTATGTGAATCTATACAAAATAGTATGAAATTATATTCAGATAAGACAAAATATGGAAACGTAAGATTTATTACGAGCGATTGCGATGACGATTTCATATATGCATTGCACAACTCTTGTGATTGTTTTCTTAATATTTCACATGGAGAAGCTTGGTCTATACCATCTTTTGAAAGCATGTGTTTTGGAAATACACCAATATGCTCTAATGAAGGTGGGCCAGCGATGTATATAAACGACGATAAAGCACACGGAACATTGATAGATGGCACATACACTATATGTAATCAATCTGACGCTGCTTTTGATCATATATTCACTGGTTCAGAATTTTGGTTTCAACCGAATCATATATCAACAGTAAATGCCATGAAATTTTACTATGAACACAGAGATGTTAAAAACAAGGAAGAGTGTTTAACTTATGCATCTAAGTTTGATTATAGTATTATTGGACAACAAATAAAGGATATGTTAAATGACTAAACTTGCATCACTATTTCGTAAACTCAGCGATGTAGAAAAATATAACGTTATTACCTTTCCAACACGCGAAAGGTATGAAACACAGTTATGTAAAACTGGACACAACTTCTTTTCTTTAAATAGGGAAGGAAGAAAAACTTGGAATACTCAACAGGTTAATATTCCAGAAAACTACTTTATACAAAATGGTAAATTCAATTCATATATAACATATGACATGATATTAGTTCAAAGTAGATTTGATGATCAATTTAGCTTGGCGCATCAAATAAAACAAAGTTTAGATATACCAATTATAGTATTAGATCATAGCTTACCACCGCCAGAAATCAACACAAAAATAAGAGATATGATAAGAAGTTATTCTGGTAATGTCAATGTATTTATTTCTGAATTTTCTAGGGACTGTTGGCAAATAAACAGTCAAAATAATATCGTTATACATCACGGTATCGATAGTAATACATTTACACCTAAAGATAATATAGATAAACAAAAATATGTATTAACAGTTGCAAATGGATTTACACAACGAAAAGATTTACATTTCAACGATTGGTTAGAAATAACTAAAAATATCGAAAACAAAATTGTGGGAGATAATCCCGGTTTATCTGAATCTGCCAAAGATGTCAATCATCTAGTTGAAGAATATAATAAGTGTAGTGTCTATCTTAATACATCGCGTACACCAATACCAATGAGCTTATTAGAAGCAATGTCTTGTGGGTGTGCGGTTGTTACAGTGAAAGATAGTATGATGGTTGATATCATAAATAATGGAGTAAATGGCTTTATTAGTAATGACACTAAAGAACTTACCGATATGATAAATTTGTTAATAGGCGATGACAATTTAAGAAAGTCAATTGGGAATAAAGCTAGAGATACAATTTTACACAACTTTTCAGAACAATCTTTTATAGATAAGTGGAATACATTATTTAAAGATACATACGAAGGAAAATATCAATGAATTTAAACTTTACATACAAAACAAATCATATTGAAAATTTTATCAACATAGATGCTACGTCCGACAAATTAGAAGCAGAACTGAAACGTATATCAGCTTCATCTTGTAGTAATATTATTATTTCAGAATCTATCAATTATCTTAATTATGATGAATCAAAAACAACACTAGTAGAAATAATTAGTAAATTGAGAAAGGGTGGAAATATTTCTATATCTACTGTAGATTTTGATGCAATATCAACAAATTTTATTAATGGTGATATAGACATACCATATCTGTGCAACATACTGAGTAGTATTAAATCCATAATACCAAATCAACATGTAATCAGCCTAGTGAAAGATCATAATGTCAAAATAATTAGCATTGAAAAAAGAGATTTTTTGTTTATTATACGTGGTTATAGAGAAAATACATGAAGACAAAAAGCTGTATAACATCTACCAAAAAAAGCCATAAAGCAGTAGAACAAGTAAAACATGATTGTTTTGTGAGCGTTGTTTTAATACATGATCAGCAGATTAATAGAATGAAATCGTATATGCCATTAGCATTATTACAAATAGATGATAATAACACGCTGTTAGATTTGCAGATCAAAGCTATAGAAAAAAAGTTTCAAAAATATGAAGTTATAGTGACGGCAGGATCTCATATAGAAAAAATAGTAAGACACATCAAACAAAAATATAGAAATCAAAATATTAGAGTTATAGAAAATACGATGTCTCAAGAAACTACAAACGCAGAAAGCACCAGATTATCTTTAAATAACATCAACAATGATAAAATTTTTATTATTGACGGCCACCTATTTTTTACTGACAAAATTTTTGAAGAAATAAATCCCAATGAGTCTTTTGTATTATGCAATAGAGAAAAAGATGATAGTTTAGAAATAGGCGTAAATGTAGGTGAATTAGACAATGTTCAATATTTTTCTTATGGGGCTAATTTCGTATGGTCTGAGGTAATATTTTTAAACGCCCCCGTTTCCGTTGAACTAGAAAAGATACTGTCTACAAAACAATTTCAACAAAAATTTCTATTTGAAGCTATAAATGAAATGCTAAAGAGAACTAACATAAAACAAAAATATGTTGATGTAAATAATATCATCAAAATCAAAAACAATAAAACATATCAAAGAGCTAGGAGTAGACATGAAATTCATAGTCGATAATTATAGCGGCAATGCTACATCGCAGTCTCTATACATATACAAACATATTAGTGAGAATACTAACCATCAGTGTTATTTGAATAATGGACAAATATCAACATTTGATCTATTGGATGATGTTAAACCGGAGGTGTATATAAGCAATTTATCTGTGTTGTCTAGAGATGTAATACAATATATAAGACAAAATCAATATGATATGAAACTAATGATAAATATTGATAATGTAAAACTGGGCAATATTCTAGATGTAGAAGAAGTATTAGTAGATGAAAAAATCAATTTTAGATTTTTTGGCAATCTGTCTGGAATAAATCCAACAAAAGTTAGAAAAACCAAAATATTCAACTTATTAGACGGTTATGATAGCAATATAGAATCTTCAAAAAGGGTGTGGGATAAAAAAATAAACCATCTAATTGTTGTAAAGAGTGATGTAGATATAACCAATATTGATCTAGAAAAATTAAAAAACAAGACATTTCATGTTGCTTCATTTGAAAGCACAGTTGAGATACACACAAATGTAATAGATGCAATCAAGAATCTGTACCACAATTATGATAGCGTAATATTTGCTAATCTAGAATATGGTATACCGCAACCATTTTTTGATTGCCTATATCAAAACTGTAAAGCTTTTTTTGTTTCCAAAATGTATGGCAAAGAAATAAATAATACGCTAACTAAAATACTAAAAATTAATGGCAATTTAAATTTTAATGACGATGACAAAATAGAAGATTTTAATGAGATTTTTGACACTGTGAAACAGAATCATAGTTATGTGCGCCGCGTAAACAGTTTGCTTTCACAGGTGTCTTGAACATGATTAATACAAAGAAAATACAGACTCACGCTTTTTTGTGGTATAAAGATACACATGAATATATATTAACAAAGTTAGCGAAGGCTGGAATAACTCATTTAAATCTATCACTAGAAAGTGGGAATAAAAATAATAAAGCTATCATCGCTAGTGCTAAAAAATTAATTCCCAATGTAAGGTATATTAAAGTTAGACCTTGTGGTAGTGATCAACTTGGTTTTTATTGTTCAGCAATCAAATATAACAAAACCAAAAAAGATTGGATATTATATTGTCACGATAAAAGCAAAACAAAGCAAAAGTGGGTAGATGGTATTTTAGATCCAATATTACAAGATAAAATAAATGATATCATTGTAGATAATAATATTGGCATAATATCGTCTGGTCATCCAGATTATTTTAAACAATTATGGTCAGAAGAAGATTTAGTTAAACTAGATCATCAAACGTTTTTTCATGACAAAAAATGCATAGTAGAATGTAGACATACTCTAACTTGGCTCAGAGAGTTACAATACATATTATTTAGAAAACACGGCCTAATGGATAAAGAAAATCTTAATTTTAACTTTACTGCTGGAAATATGTTCTTGATAAGAAGAGATGTATTACAGGTGGCTCATTCGTGTATTCATAGTAATTTTTTCCCTAATAATTATAGGGCCGATGGAGATGTGTCACACGCCCTAGAAAGATTTTATTATTACGTATCGATTTGTATGAAATACAAAAATGAATTTATATAGGAGATTTTAAATGCATAATTTTGCTATATGTTTGACTAACGATGACAATGTGGCAAACATTGTATTAAACGTCTTGTACAAAAAAATAAAACAAGAAATTCCCAAGTCAAATATATCTGTATTTGCTAGCTCACACGGTAATTTCAGTTTTGACTGTGGTATATTTTGCTTATCAGAACTGTGGTATTTTGCTGGAGAAATATTTGTTTTTGATATGGATTCAATCGAATATATTAACAATTTACATCAAGACATCAAAATAAATTTTGTGTTTTTTAATCAAAATTTAGATATCAAGAAAATGATGGAATTATTAAACGACAATATAGTCAATATTCATCTAGACAGGTCTTCATTAGACAATTTTTCAAGAATAACTGGAAGAAATTCTATAAGTCTAGATAAGTATATAGAACTATGTAAGAATATAGAGGTAAAATCAAATGAATGAACAAAAAATTATCGATATGTACAAAGAGAAAAAAATGAGTACATATGAAATAGCGAAAGCTTTAAATACATATCCAAATAAAATACGAAGATTGTTGATCAAACACGGTGTCGAACTAAATGATAAAAGTACGGCACAAAAATTAGCTTTAGAAAAAGGTATAGCCAATATTCCCACAAAAGGAAAAACTAGAACACGCGAAGAAAAACTAAAAATTAGTAGATCTTTAAAAGATAACTGGGAAAATATAGGAGATAAAGAATATGCAAAACGAGTAGAATTAGCTAAAGATAGATGGTCCAAGCTATCACAATCAGCTAAAACAAAAATGAACGAAGCAGCAATACAAGCTATACAAAAAGCTGGCAAGGAAGGATCTAAACTAGAAAAATTTATACGTAATGAATTATCACAATATGGATATAAGGTAGAATCTCATAAAAAAAATCTTATTCCTAATTACAATCTAGAAATCGACATGTACTTTCCAGAGGTCAAGGCTATAATAGAGATAGACGGGCCTTCTCACTTTCTGCCAATTTGGGGTGAAGAAAAATTGAAGAAACAAATCAAGGCAGATGCAGATAAAACAGGTTTAATATTAAGTAGAGGGCTAGCGATCATAAGAGTAAAAAATCTTTCTGATTCTTTATCATTAGCTTCTCAAGAAAACTTAAAAACAAGATTGATAAACATACTAGATAGTATGAAGAATAATTTTCCAAAAGAGTCTGAAAGATATATTGAAATTGAAGTATGAAACATATTAAGAAAGGACTAAACATGATTGCACCAGAAGTAGAAAATTTATTTGAAGGAATGTCGGGCGTAGATTCGGTAGTAGATGTAGACACTTCTGTTAAAAATGTTATAAGGGGAGACGAGCCATCTATGCTATCTCCAGAGTGGCATGATTATGCTATGGGATTATTTCATGAAACAGAGTTGTTAGATGGACATCCTCTTGTGAATGGTTTAAGAAGGGTAGCAGAATTGGTTTTAGGACCAATTAGATTTAGTGGGCCTACGCAAGTATTCCCAGTACAGCGTGATGATCATCACGGTAGAGCAACCGTTATTTTTACTATTGAGTTTGCAAGCGGTTTAAAGTGTGCGGAAGTGGCCGATTCTTGGGAGGGTAACACAGATGATACATTCTGTGCTTACGCTGTTGCGATTGCAAGCACTAGAGCAGAAGCTAGAGCATTACGAAAAGTACTCAAAATACGCGGCGTGGCAGCGGAAGAATTAACTAAGAAGGATACTGCAAAGATAGTACGCGAAATGTCAAATTCTAAGTCATCAAGCACTGGCGACTATGATGATCAAAGTAGGATGAGTGAAGCTCAATATAATTTCATAGATATTAAGTGTAAGCAACTTAATGTTGATGCACTAAAGTTGATGAATGAAGAATTTAAAGTAGATCCAAATAAAAAGGTGTCAAAGAAGGTAGCTAGTGATATTATAGATAGGCTGAATGATTATCAGCGTGATAAGAATAGTATTCCAGAAGCTTTACTGGGTTACAATGTAGCGTGGAGAAACTAATGAAACTAACATATACTACAAAAAATGGTAGAGTAAAAGTAGAACTAGAGGGTGAATCTCAAAAGGACATTTTTGAGGCAATTAGTAAATTTCAAGAAGTGTTTGATGAAACTAATTGTGGAAAGTGTCAATCTGAAAATTTACGATTTGTTGTAAGAAACGTAGATGATAATCTATATTACGAACTACGATGTCTAGATTGTGGTGCTAGATTATCTTTCGGTGTACACAAGAAGGGTGGCGGTTTATTTCCAAAAAGGAAAGATGGAGATAAGTGGCTACCAGATGGCGGTTGGGTAAAGTGGAACTCAAAGACAGAATCTATGGAATGAAGTAGTGAATGAGGGGGGTAGGATTACTACCCCCTTTTTTCATAAATAGTCTACTGTGAAATATAATCCATATTGAGTCTTTTCGCCAATATCGTTTGGAGAAGAACTTAGTGCCACATACCAATCGTGTCTTAAAAATTCTCCAGTACCACCTTCGTTATAATCCGTGGCAGTCAAACCCAAAGTGGTGGTTAGATAAGTTTGATAATCTCCAGTAATATCTAATGCCGTTGTATTAAGACCGCTTGGACCGGGTGAATTTGTTAATGCCATTGGTGTTGGTATACCACCAAGTGTTGGATCAAATTCTGTCCACACATTTGTATTGGAAGCTCTATGAGATAAATTTGTAGCGGCTTGACTTGTTAGTGGATGTCTTACTTCATAAACAAATGTGGTTACTCCAACCGCATGATTATTGACAGAAGAACGGTTAAATATTATTATTCTAGGTTGAGATGTTCTTACGGCGGTAGTATGTTCAAATCTAATATTTAATGTTGCTAGATAATTAGGCAAATTAGCCAAATTAATTGCATTCGCTCCATTTAACTTAACGGTTGTTGTTTCATTAGCTGTATTTATGGGATATTGACAATTATTTAATTGGTGACCAATAGCAGTGCCATTACTAGTAGTAATCCACGTTGTAGATTGGGTTTCTCCAATTGGTACTGGAGCAAAAGCTTGAGAACCAAAAAATCCAATACCACTACCGGCTTGATGATTAATCAAGTCAGGTGTACCATTTAGGACGTTTCCGTAAAACGTAATTGTTGCCATATTTTATCTCCGTTTAGAGTACTCTATAGTATTATACACAAACTTTATGCAATATTAACAATAAAATGGTTGGTTAATTGCGGTCCAGTAGTGTATTCTGGCTCATCGTGTAAAACAAACATAATATCATTATGTACGTGAAAATAAAGCTCATATTGACCCTTATATTTAGCGTCTGAATTTCCAGAAATTTGTAAACTGGTAGATTTTTTACTATATATACGGTCTTGACCCTCGCCGCTAGAACTGGTTAATCTTGTTCTATTTGATCTTGGTTTTGGTCCAGCATCCCATTCTAAGGCATCATAGCACAAACCTTCAGTAAATTTTATATATCTAGATGGGCCACCATTCTTGGGCTTAATAATAAATTGTTTTCCAAGATTTTGTGGAAAATCAGATGGTAAAAATCCACTGCCCATATATGCATAAGTTAAGTTTTGAGTTACTACTGGATTATAAGAAATATCACCGCCAACCGGCATAGATCCTAAATGTTTAGTAATTAAATCTTGAATTCTATATAGTTTTACTATGAATCTATTTGGATTAGCCGATTTATATTGTACTATTACTCCACCGGGTAGTTCAAATTCGTCATCTTCTGCAAAATTATCAGCCCAAGGATAAGTTTCATTAGGTATAGTGCTATCGGGCATAAGTGTCAATGTTGTCCATTTTACACCTATGACTCTTTTATGATAAAAATACCCATATTTTGTCACCAATTTGCCTCTACGACTAATATCAATATTCCATAATGGTTCTGTTCTTAATATAGTACTATGATTAATAGTTGCTCCAGCAGGAACGGTAACACCATCATTTCCATATCCAGATGCTGGCACAGTAGATAGAAATCTAAGATCTACTAAAGCTCCGGCACTAGTACTAGTAGCGTAGGCTGGAAATGAAGATAGAGTTTGATTTTGATTGGTAAAAGATTTCGTCTCACCATAAGTCGGAACTCTATAATCTACATCTGTTTTAGGTGGAAAGTAATAAATATCCTCTTGTGGTAAAGATTCCCATTCATCGCTGTATGGCCTCCTGACGGCGTTAGCGTAATTTGCAACTTTTATTTTTTCTGGACGCTCTACAGCCCTGTCATACGGACCATTAGATCCGGGAAACGTTGGATTAAAATGTAAACATGTAAAATACTGAGGAATCCACACGGTTTGTTCTTCGGGCCAATAATCCCAAGCTTGAACGTGTATCGCCGCTGTACCAAACTGATCAATATTATCATTCCCTCTAGTACCCCAAGTTGGGACTACGCCCTCTATTCTTCTTCCGCGATTATCTGTACTCCATCCTAAAAGCGCCCCAAGTATTGTAACTTCAATATTTCCACCACCTCCACCGCCGAACCATCTACCTTTCATTCCAAATTGTTCCGTTGTGTTAAATGTAGCAGTCCAAGAACCGCCACTTCCTTGGTTCATAATTAACCTTGCCGCCGTAATGCCAACACCGTTAGAGCCTCTATATGGAGTATATAAAGCTAAATCTCCACCCCACATAGTCAATGCCCCAACTGGCGTATTTAAAGGTTCATATTGCACATATAAATCATATGGAAGACATGGCGATATGTTAGTTACTCCAGCCCCATTCAAAAAAGACCCTTCTCTATTGAGTAGACCCGCAGGTGGAGATGCAGAACGTCTTGCTAAAGTTTTTTGCGCTAAAATACTACCCTCTCCATAACGCTGAGTAGAACCTGACTGTTCTAATACTCTATTTAATATAGAAGCAGAAGATGTATTAAATGCCCTAATTACATCGCTTCTACTTACACTGCCATGTATTCTATCCGGCCACCAAGGCGCGTCGTAGTTAGCCACCGTATCGGAAGCACCAACTAATTCTGCACTCAATAAACTAAATTGTATTGTTAATGGATCGTTTGGTTGCACAAAACCAGAACCATATACTGGATAATCAGATCTATAATTTGGATAGAATGGATAATTAACATTAGACATGTTTAGATGACCATAAGGCCAAAAACTTAGGTTAGCTTGTTCTTGATTGAATCTTCTTATTAATTCTACAGAATATTGCGCTAAATTATTTGGCATTGCCGCAAAAGCTGGAACTTCATTTTTATCTGTAAAATTACATTTCCATCTATTATTAGGTCCAGAGCGTGGAGAGGTTAATCTATTTACCACATTTGTCATTCCTCCGGGGAACATTGGACCCCAAAATAAAGGATAATATATTTGATCAAATTGTCCACCAGTTTGACCCTGCGGTGGAATTGTAACATTGATTTTATTGAAAAAGGTTAATAATTGCGATGGAGTAGTAACTTCACCATCGTCACCAACTTCTGCTTGTGTCTCTTGTATTAAATCAAAAACTTCCCAAGGATAATATGGAAATATAGTACCTTCTACCCAACTATTGTCATAATTATTACCCACCGGTTCATTGGACATAAATGTAGAATAGGCGTAATAATACTTTTTACGATATAGTTGTATGACTTCTTCTGGAGTAATTGATGGTCTAGCAATTAAAGGTGGTAAAACCATTGTTCTAAAATACTCATCAGAATCCGCATAAAACTGAGAAAAAATCCATCTTCCCGGCCTTGGTGGAAGTTGAACAATATTATCAGAAGTATATTTGCCTATTATAAACTCACCATCTATTTTATGTACTGTAACTATTTCTCCACGCTTGAAACTAATATTAGATCTGTTAACTACACGTATGGTTTCCACTTTAGATGATGTTTTACATTTAACAATATGTGGCCCAAAGCAATGTGGATTTTTATTATTCATGCCAACCGGAGCCGCAGTACCCGTCGTAAAAGAAGACATTTTGTTTGGGGCGTTACGTCCATAAAAATCAGAAGCAGTTCTACCTTGAATATTGTTAGTGTCTAACACTATATCAGAAATTTCTACGGGTTCAACGTCTGTTAATAATTTAGCTAAAAATGTAGAAGAAGCTTCAAATTTTCCAGTATTCGGATTATAATTTAAATCTAATTCTCCAGCAATGGCATTTTTAGGATCATGCAAAATATCTCCACCCTCAAACGTTCCGGTTTGTCCAGTTTTATCTGTTAATGATGCAGAATATGGAGTGCCAGCAACCGTTTTTGGAACTCCTACAAAGCCTATATCAGTTCTAAGACCTAGAGTATTATTATTAGAAGTTTTACTGTCTGTTTTATTTTCTTGTAAGTAAATTTTTATTTTTTGACTTCTATCAGCACTATTATCACCTTCTATATATCCGTATTGACTATTATTAATTTCTTCTATAATTCTTTCTGTAGCCGCGTTCGAATCACTCTCTCTTAATTCTAAAGAAGTATTTTCTACATAAGTAATATATGAATTAATTTGTGAGGTAGTTAAAACATTAGGAACAAATTCAGATTGAACCTGTCTATAAAATGTCCAGTTTGATACTCCGCTACCCCAAGGACCACTGCTACTTAAAAATGATACGAACGAATTAGTATTATTCCATATATTTACATTTTGTGAGTTTAATGTGTTTTTGTGTGATTGAGCAATTTTATTATTAGTATCTCTTAAAGCATCATAAGATTGTTTGGACAATTTATCAAATCCTGCCACATTTAACAATCTAGGTATTTCAGCCCAATGTTTTGATGGTGGGTCATATATCCTATTTGAAGCCATAACTTACTCCTTATTTTTATCCGTATTGAGTACCATTTGGTAGTTGTCCATTCTTTATGGTTGGTAAACCATCTCCTCCAGATCTACTATATGGATAAAATATATCAGTAATATTTGCTTGTCCAGTTGTAGATTCTGATACTCCAGCGTCCACGGGATTGCTAGCAAGAATACTTGCGGCATAAGCCATTTGATCATTTGACATCATACCGCCGTGTACATCTTGTTGAGAATTAGGGCTTTGATATGCTCCATTAGAATTTGGCGCACTTCCCGGAGAATTAGTTACAGATGCAGTTATCATGGTTCCTACCTGAGAATGTCCCTTTTCGTGAGAAGAATAAAATCTATTTGCAAAACTTTCAACACTTTGTAATTGATTGATCATCTTAGCAAATGTAACATTAGATTTTTGTCCCTTGCCCATATTTCTTCTAATTAAATCGTTTCTTTCATCTGTTATTTTTTGTTTCAGCCTATTTAACTGTTTAATATTATCGGATCTTTGTTTTTGCATTTTACCAAATGACGCTGTATATATGTCCATAGAAACTGTTGTGCTAATGCCATCAGAATCTACTTTGGTAGAAATATTAGTAACAAGTGGCCCTAAGTTTAATAAATAAGTTCCAAGTGTCCAACCAGATGGAGCGGTTGGAATTGTAAATCCACCCCTTTCATTCATTAGTGAAGCACTTGTGCCAAACTCAGCAAGTAATCTACCAGCCTTATCCATTAAATTATATCCACCATAATTCCAAGGTGCCAGAGATTCATCATGAATAAACTCCATTTTTCCACCAATTTGTTCAAAGTCAGTATAAGCAGATAGCCAAGGGCCATAACAACGTTCTACGGAGCGTAACGGTAAAGCTACTAAATCTGGATAAATTGGTGATGGTGAAATAATATTGACTCTATTTGTAAGATCGTATGTTAAACCTTGATATGCTTTTTTAATTGCTTCTTTTGCGGCAAATTGTATTCGTCTACCCCTTTCGCCACTTGGCATATACATATAGTCTATTGCTCTATATTCTCCACCAGTTGTTGGACCGGCGGAATTTAATCCCGGCATACCACGAACGACATCTAATAATAGATAGTGTTTTAAGTTCATTGCGTTTATTTGCATATTCATACCATCTCTAAATCTTGTGGTCATAGTAGGAACGGCACGTTCTGGCAAAGTTATTAATGCGTACACATGTTTTGGTTTTTCTTGTTCTACATAATCCCAACATTTAGATAAATCCATTTGTTCTAATTCTTGAAATTCAGGACTTTGTGTAACTATTGGATAAATATATAAGTATCTCATTCCATATGATTTTACTAATTTACAACCGTCTGCCTCCAATACGTCTTTTGGTTCTGTGGTAATACGATGAAAGTTATATTGATTTCCGTGTAGTTGAGAACTAGCCATTATAATAGGAGGAGCAAAATAAAAATCTGGATCTAAGTCAACTTTAATGAACGCACAAGCATTAACTGGAGTAGTTGAGGTGCCACCTATATTTACAACATTTTGAAATGCTGGAGCGGTTTCATCTAGTTTATCTGTTGGATTGTTAGAATTTTCCATTACATATGATAAATCTGGAATATAGGCGTTACGTATAGGGTCTATAAATTGTTGACTATATGAATCTTTAGAAAAAGAAGAAAGACTAATAATATGACTATGATCATATCTTATATATGGTTTTATTCTACCATTATCTGATTTTAAGAATTTATTATCTATTGGCTCTAATAATAACGCACTAGGTTTTATACCGGTAGCAAAATAATACCAACCACCCTCTGGTTCTGGATAATAATTAAATGAGTATTCTTCATTTGCTCGATTAAAACCTATTTTTAGCGCTCCAGCATAACCGGTTGGTTCTGATAATACTAATGCTTCTGGAGGATTCAACATATTTTCATTCATAAATGGAGAAGTATCTATGATACTCGTAGGCATTGTCCACGTTGGAGAATTAGTAGGATCTCTTGGCATAAAACCAAATGGGCCAGAAACAATAAATTTTGTAGGTTCCCCAAGGGTATTCATTGTGTTGGTTACAATAGTTTCTGCGTTGTATCTTTTATTTACTCTTTGTGGAATTTTTACAAGAAATTTCTTTCCTAAACATTCGTCCGCAACCTTTTTAATAAAGGCGTATATAGTTTTGACATTTTGTAAGCCCATCCTAGATACTTTATCAGCAACCGCTATAATAGAAGCCTGCGCCGTAGTTTGAATTGTAGCCCCCATGCTACTTTCGTATGTGGGTTGATTTGGAGAATTAGAAGAATTAGTTCCATATACTTTTCTATTAGAATTTAAATTATTCAATTGTTTTTGCGCCCTAGCAGAAAATCCAGCAGATCCAGCCATTGGAACCCCGATATTTTTGGCTCTCTGCCAATATAGAGGCCACCCATACGGTGGACTACATGGATTTAATGGTATGTCGGTTCCAGCAACAAAACCGTCTTCAGACGGGTGTGGTGGAGAAACGCACCTAGGAACAGTAATATCATATGCATGTGAAAGCTCTAAAATTTGACCATTTCCCGGTAGAACTTGGGCATAGTACATATCTTGAATATCGCCACCTTCAACAGATTCGTAATATTTGTCATTATACATTAGTAAGAATTCTATCCATCTTTCCATAGATATAGAAGCTGCTCTAAGTTCTAACTCTGTGGCGACGTAATATTTTCCAACACCGTCTGCTAATAACTCTCCAGCATCTAATGTAATTTGCTGATAAGAACCAAAGCCCCTTGGGATAGTAACAGTTTTTGGTGCAAGTGTTCCATAATAAGGTAGTATTTGTTGATTTAAACTATTGTTTATTTGATGCATACCAAACACCGGAGTAGGTGCTTGATATCTAGTAAAATAATACATTGCAACTTCATCTGCTCCAGTAACAAACTTATCTGTTGGCTCATTAGTTAATTCATATCCAAAATCTTTAACAGTAACTGGATCTGGAATAGAATCTAAATATTCTCTAATTTTACCGGGTAGCGGAGGTATGCTCTTATTTATAGTAACTACTTTTATGATTCCGGCGATCATATTTGTTGGAGTACCCGTATTGCTATTATTCCACTGCCACGTTACGCTACATGCTGAATGATTAATAACTGGAAGTAAAGTAATAAAAACTTCATGATTTGTAGCATCACATATTTCCATAATCAAATCTAATAAATTCAATTGATCATATCCTAAACGATAATGATATGGCAAGGTGGGTAAACCGCTTAAATCTACAACATATTTTAGTCCACGAAAATAAATGTATCCACCATATCCGGCATTTACATATTCTTGTTTTTGACTTTCGCTTAATGGATTATTAACAGTTAAACCCATCATATAGTTGACAGCTTGGGCAACTCTATAGTATGGTATACCGGCGTCTGTTCTCCTTGACATACCAGTGCCAGTTATTGGGAAGCCAGTATACAAAGATTTGATATATATTTCTGCCTGTCGCGCCGCCGGATTGATAGCAGTACTAGTTGGTAATCCCAAACTTCCATAATATACATCAGTACCAGTTCCATCGGCTTGTAATTTTTTAGAGACTGAAGGGTTGTCAAATGATCTTTGTAAAGCATTGTCTAATACGTCATGCTCTAAAAATCCATAAATATTAAGTAGGTTAGCATTGTTGGCTGTTGACCCAGCGTAATTATTAAGAATTAAAACACAGTTAGATAAAATTTCTCTTGGATCAGTAACAATAACATTATATAGTGTTCCTCCATCTGGACTTTGTGTTTGAGTATAGGCTTGTAATATACCACCAAATACAAAGTGATAATATCCTTTATCGCCACCTGTAACGTTGCCAAAATTAGTACCGGGAGTCCAATCAAAACTGGGAACTACTGCATCATTTGTACCATAATAATCATCAAACGCTTTTTTAAAAGCTTCATCTACAGTAGCTCTTATTCTACCAAAATTAAAAAACACTGGAGTACCAACTGGTGGAGGTCTAAATCTATCTCCCGGAATCGCTCCATCTTCTCCAACTCCGTCGTGATATACATCGTGTCCTTGGCCTATAGGTGTTTGGTCTGAAATATTAAAAGAATCAACAGCTAAATCTACAGAAAGTTGTGAAGAAGTGTCTCCAAATCCAGCAGTAACATTAAAACCGGCAATAGAACAGCCCAAAAAAGTTTGCTGTTGCATAATGTAGGGACTTGGAAAACTAGATCCAACCGATCTACTTGTTGAATGCGCTGTAGCCATAGTTATGTCACCGTGGGCCAATAAAATGGATTTTCAAAAAAAGAATTAATCCAAGTTCCATCATTAGTAAAATCTACTAGCGTTGCATTGGAATATGGGCTATATGTTGTAATACGTGTAGCATCTATATTTCTATTTTTTCTTTGTATAGGACTATCTGGCGTAACTATAAATGGAGTTAAGTTTCCTCTAATTATTGTTGTACCACTACGTCTATTTGGCGTAATACTAAAGTTTACTAGATTATAGTGTACATAATTAAAAAATTCCAAGTCATCGTAAGAAAAATATTCTTGTGAAGAAGAGAGTGGGTTTTTACTGCTGCTACCATAAATAGTATCTGGATTATCGATATTTGTTAATCTAGGATATGTATTAACACCCTGTGTAACATTAAATTGTGGTTTTAATATAGAAACTGGTTGGTTTGATGCTAGTGTTGTTGATATATATCTATTTGTACCAACTATTTGATCTATAGATAATATAGTGCCAAGAAAAGCAACAGAAAGAAAACCCTTTCTCCATGAGTTACCAGTGGAGGCGTCAAAGAATTGATCATCTAATGACTCAAGAGATTGTGGGTAGTGAGTCCAAGGATCTTGATATTTAAATCTATCATAAAATTCTGTTTTAACTTCATCTTCGTATTGTTCTTGAAATTTATCAAACTCTTCTCCAAGCGCATTAGATAATGCGGGGGTATATGGTCTATATTGTCTGTGGGTATTTTCAAATGATAAACTCTTAAAAAGAGCAGAAATTAATCCATCTAGAAAATATTCTTTGGTAGAATTATTTATATCTGAATAATCTGGAAATGTATTATGTTGATCTGAGTTTGTTGGATATGGCATAATTATTCACTAAGTTCATATGTCCAAGAAAGATTTAAAGTATATCTACCCTCTGTTGCATTCCAAGTTTCTGATGGCGCATTTTGAAAATATCTTCTAATGCCCGGTTCGTTTGCCGGGCTATATATACCTATTAATCTATCTAGCTCTCCTCTAAATGGTTCTAAAAGACTTGGTTTAGAATATAACAAGTTTCTTCTCAAAACGGAATTTTCTAAATTACTAGCTCTACCATATCCTATCCAAGTTTGATCTAATATAACCTCAATAGATAAATCTCGTTTAAATTCAGTTCTACCATAAGTATATTGCAATACCGGGCCGGTTGGTCTGCCCAATATTGGTATAACAGCAAAAACATCTCCGGGATAAGTATCGGTAACTTCGATTTTTTCTGACATAACTCTAGAAAAGAAATTTGTGGGCCTAGAATCAAACTCAAGATTATATGTAATTTCACCATTTATTGGATTAGTACCTATAGCTACTGATAATGGTTGACTATTTAAAGTTAATCCAGTAAGAGAATTACATCGTTTATATATAGAAGATAAATTACCAAATTGACCATTTCTTGTTAATTTTTGATAAGCAATTTTAGCCCTTTCGACTTCTCCATCCTCCATAGAGGATAGAGTAGTTCTATTTGTAGTATCAAAAATTCCAGAAGCGTACTCTTCTGGTATCCACTCTGATAATCCTTTAATTGTACCATCGATAGAGATTTTATGATATGGAGAATCTTGACCATTTGTGATATTATGGCTAAATGTTTCAATGGCTTTAGATCCAGTTGGAGCAATAATAAACGTATCTGTAATACTATAAGAACCTTCAGACACATTTTCTTGTTCAGATCTTTCCCAATTATATAGTTGTAATTGATCATTTCCTGGATTGTCAACATTGAGCGTATCGCTAAAAATTTTATCACGTATTGCTAAACGTAGAGCAAGTGGATCTGTGTCTGAAATATAATGATGAAGAAAACTTTTAGCTAAAATACAAGACTTTACTCCCGGTATATCTTGTCCAAGCATTAGTCCAGTTTGTGTTCCACCTCTGCCTATTATGCTACTATACTGCGCATCATAAATAATTGGTTTACCAGTTGCCTGCAATGTCCTAGTATATTTGAAATATCTATTAGTAATTGGATAATGTTGTGCATCTGATCCGTCGTGATAACAATATCCATATTCACCAGTGATCGGCTCTATAGATATATCTTCACTTAGGCTACTTATAACAACTGGGTCGTTAAGCACTGGAAATTCTGCTATATTATTGCAATTTATTAGTGGAGCAGAATGGCTTCCTTCCCACTTATCATAAGCTTTAAAGGTAGCGGTGAATTTACAATATTGCCAATATGTTCCTTCCTCAAAATCTAAAGTTTGTAATATTGGAAAATATGTGGCTATAGGAGTGCCATTAACATCGTTTAATTCTAATCTAAGTTTTTTATCTGTAAAATATAGTCGTAATCTTTCTTGTCCATCAAATGCTGCGCCAACTCTAGTACCACCCGGACTAGATTGTGGTGGAGGATTAAAAGTACCTTGAGCAGAACCAGAAGTCATAATATAACCATTTAATGTTATATCATATTCTTCTCCATAAGACCTTTGATGATCTCTAAGGTGATTAACAGAAATAGATACAAAAGGCGTTGGATCTAAGAATATTCGTCCACCTTCGGTATAAATATATAGCGCATTTGTAGCCATTTTATAGACTTCCTCTTGTCCTAAGTTGTAGTATCGTGTCCGTTTTGGCTATACCACTACTATATAATTCCATTACTCCAGATGGAGAAGCTAAACCACTAGCTATTAGTGGCATATTGCCAGAAGATTGTAATAAATTGAATGTATACAAATCCATCATATTATACACATTATTGCTTTCTGGACCATAATTCACTAGTGATAAAGAGCCAGAAACAAATGGTGGAGCGCCATCTACAAATAGATTTATATCTTCATATACAGGCGTTCCATGTAAAAATGACCCACGAATATGTTCAATATAAGGTCTATGTACAACATAGCCGCGAGGAACTTTATCTTGTCCAGACGCCTCTATAAATATTTCTCCATTAATATTTGATAATACAATTCCATTAAATAATACCTTTTGATCAAAATTATTGTCATTCTTAAATGTAAATGTTGTATAATCACTTGGTTTTTGATATTCTCCATAAACTCTACCAGCAATAAATGTGTCTGGATGAGAGAATGCTGGCCTGAGACTTCTTAACATTCCGTCGAAAGCATATGTTGAACCAATATTATCAAATACATTTCCACTAGTTGAGAATGGATGGTTCATAGCCCCAACTGCTAGTATATAGTCTCCATCGACTCTTCTAGCTCTATCTATTGCTATAGCGTTTCCAAAGAATGTATTTTCTCCAGAGTTTTGAATTCTAGCATATGGACCTTGTGCCACAAGTTTGTGTATGGGAGTCCACTCTTGAGTTTTAGAACCCCAATTATTAATTTTGTTTTCATATGTAAATACAGCGCCGTGATTAAACACTACAGTTCCACTAGCCCCATATTGTTCTCTTTCAGAGGGGATTGCTAGATCATGTATTATTCGTTGTTGAATATCAAATTGCTCATTAAATTCTTTTCTTATGAACGGCGCTAGCGTGTCTTCTGAATAGTTTTCAAACCTATGGCAAGGAGCAGATATAGCTAATATATCTCCATTTAGAGCTATGTCATATCCAAACATATCTGATACGAACGCTAGATTCTTTAATTCATCATTAGAATAATTATTGTTACCAATAACTGTAGAAGAGTTGGATGTTGTTAATCCGCTAAAACCAACACTTATTTCTTCTGGTCTAAACTTTCTTGTTACCGTCCAAGGTATTCCAGTTGTTTTTTGCTTAGACAGATTTACAGAACCAAGACCACTTCCAACATTTCCAACCTTTTCAATTAAATACACTGCGCCAGCACCGCCGTTGAATCCTACTTCTTTGCCATACTGCATACCGCTAGCAATAATAGTAGACCAAGGAGTAATTTCTTCTGTATTGTATGGTGAGAATGGAGCGCCAACATATACTTTGTCTTTATGTATCTTTACAGAATATCCAAATAAATCTCCGGGATATCCAGAATAAAATACATCTAAGTCTAAATGATCTTTTCCGATAGCTCTTAGTATTGGTGGAATTCTACTATAAATTCCAGCATCTCTATAGAGAGTTCCATTATATGTATCTTGTATTTTAGATGTAGATCCGTAGTGTTGTTCAACTGCATTAAAATTATCTATATACCAAGCTTGTCTTAGTGCTGCTTTGTATTCTTCACTGTATGCTGGAGGTGGTATTATTTCAATTCTAAAATGTCCGATATCACTATTAAATAGGGACAACATTGGATCAGTTGGTTGTGGCGGTTTTTTACCAGCTATTTCTATCTTACCTTCTAAATCGCTATATTTTGTAGCTGGTAAACTATTACTTGTAAATTGACCAAAGCGATAATTTAATCCACTGTTTTCTGGATAAGCATTAACTAATCTACTTGGACTTGATCTTTCTGGTGATATAATCTTAAATGCTGTTTCATATTGTCTTCCAGATCTTGTTGTATTAAAATTAGTATTTGGATATAGACTTGCTAGGAACCAAGCTAGATTTGGATTAATAGTATTTCCACCTTCGGACAGAATTGTTCTACCTTGTATTAAACTGGGATCACTTATAACTGTAATTCTAGATTTATTATATCCATTGAAATATCCACCTTGATGATAAACTGTCTGCGCCATAACTACTGGGCCGTCAGCAATATCAACACCCGGTGTGCCATATCCTTCTGGAGGATCATTTGAACATATACGATTATTTGATATGCAATATTTAGAGCTATCTGTACTAATTTCTCTATTAAATAATTGTGTATACGAAGTATCTGGTGTGCCGGGAATGGTAACTACTTCTGTTTCATAAATAGGCCACCTAGCTGTAGAAATAATAGTATTTGATGGTATTCTAACACCAGAAACGCTCAACAGTCTAACAGTTCGTAATTGTTTTGGATTTTGTTGTAATGGATAGCTAGCAGAATGCGTAAAATACATATCTAGTGTTTCTTGACCAGATGGAATTTGTACATATAGGTCAAGACTATCGTATAATTCTTTTGTATATCCGGCAGACACATAAGTTTGTTTAACGTTATTATTTTCATCAGTATCAACTAAAAGTATATTTCTTCCTACTGGTCCAATTGGTTGATTAAGAACCGACGTATTTACAAACTCTGAAGCCAAACAATTTCCAACAACTAAGTTAATTGGAGAAATTTCTAAAGAACTTTCTTTCAAAATATTGAATCTTAACTTGAATAAGTTATAGTCATCATGCTCTTCAAGTTTTTCTGGAACTGTAAACGATACTTTAGTTATGCCAGTATTAAATTTTGGAACTCCGATAGAAAATTGTTCTGTATCTGTAACTGGAGCGTCAAAAAAAGCTAAATTAATAGCATTGTTATTATTAATAGGAACAAATTCATGTGTAAATCCGTTTGGTACTGGGTACGGTGGACGATCTGAATATGGAACTGTAACAGCGCCATCTCCATATCCGACATAAGAATTACTACTTGCAAAAGAAGAATTTTCGTCTAGCCCATCATATAAATATGTGTTTGCGGCAATTGATAATGAAGATGTTAACTGGCCGATGTTATCAGTTCGAATATCAGATCTATCGGCATATTTATTTTTTCCTTCTAAGAATAGCGGACTCATTGATAGTCCTAATTGTTCGCAAATATACTTTGCCACATTTGCAGATCTAACATTATAAGCAGATATTGTAGATGTCATAGAGCTAGAATCTAAATTATATGTATATGTTGTATTATTACTTATTTCATCTCCTAATGATGGCTCTTGACCATAAGTAATTATCAATGTTTTATTTCCCATATCTAAGAATCGTTTAATATTCTGTATATCTTCACTTGATGGCATATTGTCAGTATTAGCAATCCAAGCTGCTGTATAACCTTTAGAAATATCATATAGATCTTGTGTTAAAACATTTAAGTCGCCCATATCAATACCAACATTAGTCAATTGTGCCTGTATATCAGATTTATTATATCCATCAGTATATGAAGTTCTATTTGTAAATCCGCCAACTTGTGCAACTTTTGCATTACCGTCAGCATCAGTTGCTAATAAGTTAAAGTATAGATTAATATTTCTATCGCCCGCAGAGGATAATAAAATATTTCTACTTTCATACATAGTAGCAGCAATTAAAACTATTTTTGAAGTTGTACTATATTGTTCTGAAGCAATCATGCAAACATTGGGTTTGATATTAATCAATTTAGTTGCAGATTGATTAGAGATCGTAGATCTAGCTTGTAGTACAGCATCGTTTCCATTATATTCACTTGGATCAAAAAACAAACTATTACTTACAGTATTATTAATATTGTAGTTTAATTCTGTATAATTACTGTCATCGTTTGACCAAATAAATGCAACGCCACTATATGCAGCATTTCCAAACGTTGTTCTTACAGATGTAGAAGAATCATAACCAACTAATTTGGATCTTAATTCTTCAGTAGGTGGAGAGCCGGGAACAATTATTGTTTTAGGTATTGCTTCATATGCTGACAAGATCGGTACTGGCTCACTCTTTGTGTTGAAATTGGGATTTTTACCTCTTTCTTCTCCTTCGCAGCCCCAATCAACAATATTGTGTGTGCCATATTGAAAACCAAAATTTCTTTCATAACTTATCCATGCTGGACCTCTGGGAGTCATTATCTCACATTGATCTATATATTTGGATCTTAAATCTCCCTCATGAACAATGGGCATTTCGCACTTATCATGAAGTTCTCTATATGTTCTTTTTCTTTCAAAGTCAAAACTGAATGGATCAGAAGAACCACTTGGTGGTTTATCGCATATATATAAATCTGATATGTTTGTATCATATAATCTAATGTCTCCAACACCAGAACCTCTTAATGGAACTGGATAAGCTATGGCGGGAGTAGATTTAGCCGGTACAAAAGAGTTTTGAACATTGTAAAATGTATTTGTGTTTTGCATTAATGCTTCATATTGATTTCTAGCAGCATAAATGCGCATATTGACATCTAGTTCTTCTAATATATAGTTAATAATGTTGTTTGAGTTAAAGTAAGCGCCATTGGCTTCCCACTTGGGATCATTTCCAACCAAGACCAAGTGCCTATCGCCTAAAGATAACCAATCTCTAATATTGTCAATTATCTCATCGCTAGCAGCATTAATGGCTGGAGTAATTATAAAGGCGAGTCCAACATCTTCTGGTATTTTTAAACCTTCAGCAAAACTTGTTCTAGAAAATGTATAACCCATACTGTTGTATAGATTATTCATAGTAAAACTAAATAATCCAGAATCCTGCGGTGGACTTAATAGTTCGTGTAGATTTCCAAACTTGTAATACTCTACAACCTTTTTATTGTGTGGATAATAATTTCTACTTTCTAACAGCCTTATAGCTCCAGCGTTGGTATAATTTTGCCACTGCCAAGGCTCTCCACCAAATGCAGTTTCTTGTCCAGATTTTATGTCATATCTAAACCACGTTTGTGTGTAGTCTCTTTCGCCCAAACTGTCTGTTGGAGAACCGATAGCAATTAAAGATCCGTCTGAATTTATATCAACACTGTATCCTAATCTTGGTGTTGGTATATAATTCGCCCAAAGGTCTGACCAAGCATCAAAACCAATAGGAACGCCCATTTCATAAATTAAGTTGTACCTTTTAATTTGTAGGTTTTCTAAAAACTTGAAGTAAGCAAAGCGTAAACCTTCTGAAAACTTATTATATGTTTCTAAATTAAGATTTGCTATAGATTCTGTTATTGGTAATTTTTCTAAATATTCACTATATAGATCATAACTTTCACCAAATGTAGCATTATTAATTTCTTCATAGTATCTAGGTTGTAAGAAAGATGTGATAAAATATAAGCTGTTTAATAGCTGATTATTGAAGTTTTCGTTATATTCAAATACCTGCACTGAATGTGGAGAATATGGAGATCCTATAGCAATAACTTTGCCATCATCACTTATTGCAACATCGTGTCCAAATCTATCAGAAGTATCATTTGTATAAGAAACTGGGGATTTGATTTCTTGAACAACTTTAAACTGTCCATTATTTTCTCTTTCAAAAATATAAACAGATCCACCGCTTGGTGGTGGGTAATTAAATTCACCAGCATTTTCATTGAAGCTACCAAGATTGTTTGCTATTAATTTTTGTACATTGTTTTCTTGTAGTGTTTCAATATCAGTTAAATCTAATAAGCAGTTAATAGATTGTGCTATCCAATTTTCATCAACGTCAACCGTTACGTTAACAAATCCTTCGGCTGGATCTCCATCAAAATCCATTAATCCGTTATTCTTAGAGTAGTCTTTATAGTAATCTATGAATTTATCTAGCGCTCCCTTTCTAAAAGGAATATTGTATCCTAAAGATTTAGAGCCAAGTGATCTAGAATTATCTATATAGATTCCTAATAGTGGCGGTATGCCGCTATGTATAGCGCCAGATGTTAGCGGAAATACTTCATGAAAAATATCTTTTAGTTCTTGAAGTATGACATCTTCTCGCTCTTGATATTCTGGAGTATTTACATTATAACTGAAATGTCTATGAGTAAGATACTTACTTACAAATGGCGGTTTTGGCTCTAAGAAATCTTTAGAAGTTTCACCAATACCAATATTTGAACCAAGCATTGGTTCGCAAAGTATTACTTTAATATCAAACTTAACTGATGGGTCACAGAAATATCTATATACTAAATCTCTGTCTGATAGTTGATCTAAAATTTGTCTCCAATTAGCATTATCTGGATCACTAACTAATTCGTTATTAAATACAAATAATCCTATAGTTACTGGAGTAGTTTGTATGGGAGCAAAAGTTCTACTCCACTCAGCGCCGGGTCCACCGGCAATTAAAACATCTGTATTGTTTCTACGGGCAGAATCTAATGAGTATCCTAATTGCCTTCCTTCTTGACCAACTATCCAATTAGTTCCTATACCTGTGTATGGCAACAAGTTACCATATCTATCTCTAAAAGAGATATTCCTCTTATAAAAATAATCTCTTCTCCAACCAGTTGGTAAAACAATTTCTTGTTCTAACACAAAGTTAGATTTATCTAATTGATTGCTCCAATCATAACCACTTGGCTCTGGATTTTTTCTATAGACATAAATTTTTCCTGCATTATTAATTTCGTAATTTGTTTCATCGAAAATATTTTCATATGGACAACCAATCATAACCCTATCATCAAGAACTGTGACACTTTTACCAAATTTATTTCCAGAAGAGTTCACACTTGGTGTTAATTGTATTCCACTATATGCAACATCTTCATTTGTTCCATATTCCCATTCTGTCATTTCTCTTGGAACTTGTAGTATTTTATCTGTTCCCGTTTTGCCGGTAATAGTAATTGTGTATGGCGCTTGTGGTATTAAATTACTGAATTTTCTAATTCCATAAAAATGACCGCTATATGGAATATTAGTACCAAAGGCACCAACATCTGGATTTGTGTAAACAGTTATTGGTCTAATGACTCCACCGTTAACACATTCTGGATCATACCACAGTGTGTCATGTGTTATAAGTTGATCTTCTTGACACTTAATAGTGCTGATTGTATCACAATTACCATAGCATATGGTTTGTACTCCTCTAATTTCATCAATCGCAGGAACTGACGCAAATTGATTATCTAATAATGAAATTTCTTTACCAAAATTTGTGCCATCCCACTTAAATGATTCTAGTTCATTATCTCTTTTGGAAATTGGTTTTACGTGATATAGATAGAGAGGAAATTGAGAATTAATATTTTCTTCTTTTGGTCTACTGTTGATATATAAAGCAATATTTGCACTTGTTGGTTCCCAAGTTCTGTTTGGACCAAGTACATATAAACCAATAGATTCTTCTGTTGAAATATCAAAAGCAGAAAGCGGAAAACCAGCTAACAACATAAAATTAAGTTGATCAACCGCTGGCTGATTTACATCATCATATGAAAAGAGATTTAATGAGTTGCTTATAGTATTTTCTACTAAGCCGTTAACATAACAAATAATAGAATCTTCTTCATTGTCATATCCACCTTCTACAAAAAGGCTCATGCCTAGTGGATTATTATTTCCAAATAAACTTCCAAAATTTGAATTCGATGTTGATGCATTGCCAACTTGAATGGTATATAACGGCATTGATACATTACTGTTAAATACTCCAGAACTAATTAATGACATTATACCAGATTGTTCAATATATGTTACGCCGCTGGTGTAGATATTAATTTGGTTATTGAAAGCGCTAACATATCCCACTTCATATAATGGTAATGGAGCTTCTTGATAAGCTTTACCAGATTCATAAATTGGTAAATTGTTATTTATTTCATCAGATTGGTTAATTCCATTTAGTTCTATATCTACTGAGTGTAATTTAATTTGTGATTTGTTATATGTGCCAGATGGATAGATAACATCGTATTGCACAAACATTTGATTTATGTCTTTAACAAAATAATTTTCTTCAAATTCTTTGTATGTAATAGTTTTATCGAAAAATGCCCAAGGTTCAGATTCATTATCCTTTAAATCTCCCAATTTAAACTTACTTTCTATCTTATTCCAGCAATCTTTTGGATTGAGATAATGAGTAGATCTGCTAATCAAACCAAAGTTTTTGGTTGGAAATAATACACTTTCTTTAGATGGAGTATATAAACTAACTATAAGTTTAGCACCAGTTTTGCCATTGGGCCAATTAATAGTAGAATCACATTCATGTTGTACAACGCTGTTAACAATTAAAGAATCTTCAGCAACTATATAACTTCTTGGTAAGTTTTTAACCAATCTTGGAGGTAAAGAATAAAGCCTGTCTTCATTACCAGAAAGACTAAATCTTAACATATCATTTTCTACTTGAGAATGATATGAAATACCAGATAAATGTATTGAGTTTGGTAATGTTAGATTGGTTCTGTCTTGATAAGTCTTTCCATCATTATAAAAATTATGATATAGATAGTCTTTTCCATTTCTAAATTTCATAATGTCATACGCAACACCAAAACTACAATATTTAAAAGCTCCTAATTTCCAATCTTCTGTTTTTTCATCAATAAATTGCCATAGTTTATTTCTATCATTTACGTGTGAGTCATTTACATTGCAAAAATGTGCTAAGTGGGTGTCGAAAAATAATTCAATATTGTCTTGCTGTTTAGAAGAATCTGGATTTGCATTATAGACTAGATTACCACCACCAGTATCATTATGAGTTGATATACCAATTTCAGAAATAAAAGCATTGATGCCTATTCCAGATCCAGAAGAATATCCAAATAACAAATCACTATTACCACTACTTAATACAAACTCATTTGATTCATCACGTAGTATGTTTGTGCCACTGGCAATTGCGGCAATTTCACTATTAGTAAATAGTCTTAATTTACGAGATTGATTATCATTATAAGTTAACGCAATAGAAAGTGGATATTGATAATTTTCATATGATATAGAATCTTGAAGTTCAATCAAGTTACCATTAGAATCTTTGGCATATGCTGAAAGATATCCATCTTTATATCCTAAAGCATATTCTAGTTCTTCTGCTTCGTCCCATTTAGAAAACAATACTCCAGAATTCCACAAGTTATAATCTACACCGCTCATGTTATAATCTGGAGAAAATCTTAAAAATACAGCAAAACCACTAGATGTTGGAACATTACCAAAATTCAAATAACCATTAACACCAGAAATGCGAACAGCGGAGTCAAACGAATCAAGTATTTTTCCATATAATTCGTGACTATTATCGGCCCAATCTAAACTGGTATAATCTCTTATAGCGATGGGAAATAATGATTCATTATTAAATCTTAAACCAAGATTTCTAACTAAACTAGAAGATAGATTTGCAGTAAACAAACCGCTTACAGTACTGGGAGCATCTTCCAAACTAGATAAAACATAATTATTGTGCGTATTGTTGAAATCATAATACCCAATAGTAAATGGTTGATCAAGTTGTGGATTACTAAAAGCAAAATCAAATGGAACAGGATCAAATGGGCCACCAAAAACATTACCGCTGCAACCGCGCCATCTTCTAGCATAATTTGTTTTTAGCGTCGTTTCAGAAGTTGAATATGCGTGTGGAATATTTTCTATTAGAGATAGCGGTGAATTTAAAATGTTGTATGGTGTGTCCACAGATTTTCTGGCTGATGGATAAAGTCTATTTTGTCTTCTGGCTATTTCCCTACTAAGAAAACCGGCGGTTGATAGTGGAAGAGCGCCACCGGGTTTATACTTGACAATGAGATTTGCGCTAGCAATCGAAGCGCCACTAGGAATTGGATATATATCTAGATATAAAGATTCAAAATAACTACTCATAGAGTAGTCTTTAGACATGCCCAATTCTACTTTGTCTTTGTATATCTTTAGTGGTACAGTGTACTTAGTAAATGAAGTGCTATTGACTAGTGGAGATTGAGTAATTAAATAGTGATCTCCAGAATCGTTGGGAACAATATTTTTTGAGAAATATGATCGTTTATCAGATAGAGATTCTGAAGAAATTCCAAGATCATAAACGGGACCAAAACCAGATGTAGTTGGAATAGTTCCGCTACCAGTAATTGAATTTTGTAGAAATCCACCAACATCAGAAGTAATGAATAAAACTTTATCATCACTATAACCAACAACGTCTATTGGAAAGTCATTTGTTCCGATAGCTTTTTTAGCAACAATTTCTAAGCTAATATCTTCAATAATAAAGAAAGAATCATCTCCATAAACCAATTCTATATCAGCTTTTTTAAATGGATTTGTATATGTGTTACCAAACGAAAAGTCACCACCCCTTGGAAGTTTTACAGAAAACGGTCTTTGATGCTCATATAATAACTGAAGTTTGCCAGATGGTGCCGTGTGAGAAACTATATTTCCATCAGTATATAGATTAGTAAGTCTATCTATAAGTTCTAATTGATGTTTATCATCATTAATAGTATTATTGTATGTAAGATTGTCAAGATCTGGAGAGGTTTCCCAAACATTATTTAGTCCCGTTGGATAAATATTATTATCGAATGTGTTTAGTAAAACCTTGGTTGGATATATAACTCTTTCTATCCAAGTTCCAGTGCTTTGAACACCTAAGAAGAATGGAAGTTCAGAATCTCTCAATATACCTTCCGCTCTACCTAGATTAGCAATTTCTATTGCTGAAATTCTAATAGCGTTAGTAGGTCTAATATGATAATCTTGAGATTGTGCAGATAATGGAGCGCCATCCACAGCAAGATAATCGTTTTCAGAAGTATTAACAAATTGATCATTCAAATTGGCTTCAAAGGCAAAACCCTTGGCAAATTCTTCTGTAAACGGTTTGTAAAAACAGTCTCCAGTAATGTCGAAACTTAACGTATACCCACTTGGTTCTCCAAGAATAGGATATTTTAATTTCCAAGTATTTAATGTTGCATAATTTATCTCTGGCTCGCTAACATATGTAATATAATTAAATTGGTCTTTGTCTTCAAAGTTTGCCTCGCCACGAACTTGAAAATCTTTGTATTTAACAATCAAATTGCCAGAAGGATCTTCAAACTTAATATTTGTTATGTCGTATAATGTTGGCTGATCTGTTTCATAATTAAATGTTGGCGCGGCGGCGCGGAAAAAAAAGAAACTTTCTAATGGAGTAATTTCTGGAGTATTAACAAAACACTTATACTTGAATGTGCCTTTAGTGTAAATAGATGATGGAGTAATATATGTTGAGTCATCGTCTGAAATAATATTTCCTATACGAGAATTTTTAGTAATATTACCTACACACACACCCTCATTAATACTTTCAAATAGATTAACCGGCTTAATTTTCTCATTAACAAGAAAAATATTATTATGTTCGACTGTAATATCTTGAATAGGAAATAATTTTTGTGTTGGAGTGAAATTATCAAATTGGTTTATTTTGTTAAAATGCCCATGTAATTTTTCGAAATATTTACTTTTAACAATACCAGAACCAGATATTCTAGTCCTAAAATTATTAATAGGGCGATTAAGACTAGCTTTTAATTCAAATCTTGTAGATAGTCTAGATAGTTTAAGATTCCAAATACACTGTGGTCCTCTAGAGATAACTAATACAGAATTATTAGAGTCTGGTGGATCATAAACACTACTTGGAATAGCATCCCATCCACCACTAATAATGGCTGGACTATTTATGTTGATTAATTGAGTTGGTAGATTTGTGGGAGATCTACGTATTAATAGTTCGGATGATAATACTTTGATATTTCCAGAAACTTTAATAATTTTTGGAGCAAAGCTTGGAAAATTAGATACAGTATTAGCAAATAGAGAACCAAATGTAGGTGTTGAATTAGTTCCAGACCCTCTTTTAAATCCAGAATATATTACACTTACATTAAGTTTACTTAGATTGCCAGCACCTCTTGATCTAACAAAAGGTTGTACTGTTTTTTTCAAAAACGCTTTGACTTTAGCGTCTGGCGCTATTTTTATTTTTAGTCTCGACGATCCATCACAAAGAAACATATTTATTCCTTATCGACCAACTGTTGATGAAGACTTGCTTAAAGTACCACCTTGTCCAACTTTATATTTACTGATTTCTTTAGTTACAGCCTCAATGATTTGATTATTAGCATAATCTTTGATTGCCTTAAATATTCCACCGTCCATTAGGTTGACAGTAACAGTAACCGGCGCTAATGTGATATTTAAACCTAATGAACTTAATCTATCTATATTAGCTTGAAATGCACCCAAAAACGTTGTCAAAGATTGAGAAAAATTGCTTAATGCGGCTAAATCTATTGGTGGTTGTGCATTACCATTTGCAGGCGTAGTATTAGTCGCTATAGTAGATAATACACTTTGTAGACCACCAATAGCACTAATAATACCATCTGAATTAAATGTTGGCATCATTTGTTGTGGACTAGCTCCAGAACTACTAGTATTTTGTGGTACTTGTGGGACATTGGCTACTGGTGGCGCAGGGGTTGTAGCGACGTTTGCTGGTGGAGTAGTACCAGTTTGAGATGGTGGAGTATAATTAGTATTTGCGGCTAATCTTGCTTGGAGCGCTGGGTTTCCAGAAAAATTTGCAACCGTCGCAGAAAGTGGAGAACTTGGTGGAGGTTTAGAAGCTTGTGCTTCTGGTTGAGCTTGAGCTTTTGGTTCTGGTGGCGGCGCGGCAGACTGATCGGCTTTTGGCGCTTCAGCACCTTCTGCGGCTTTACCAGCCTCGCCAGTTCTTTCTTTAACGTTTTGTACGGCTGCTTCCATTTGTTTCTTTGCTGCTTCTTCCAAAGCCCTAGCAGCATCTAGTTGCAGCTTTGCTGCTAATTCTTGATTTTGTGCCGCTGGAACTAATTGTGCTGCTAAACCTCTAGCCTCTTCTTGAATTGCTTTTTCTTCAGCGGTTGTGCCTGCGGCAACTTCTGCCATACCCTTGAGATCACCAGACATTCCAGTATTAGCCAAACCTGCTGCATAAGCGTTTTCTGTAACTTGATCTATATTTTGACCAAACACTTCTCTTACGCCAGCTTCTTTTTGTGCTTGTAATTGTTTTGTAGCCTCTCCAAAAGCTGTAAAACCAAATTGACTAGTTAATCTTGGGTCACCAACCGCTGCTGCTGCGGCTGCTCCAGCGCCAGCTTGTTTGTTTAAAAACTCTTCTATATTTCCACTAAGTAAAGAATCAATAGCGTCTTTTTCAGCTTTGTTTTTAGCCTTCACAAGTTTTAGTTCTTGACGTTTAACATCAATTAATGCTCTAATGGTTTCTTGTTCTTTAGCTGCGAGGTCTGCTAGTCTTTGTTCTTGAGCTTCAAATTCTGGATTAATTTGTTGTTGAGCGCCCCTGTCGCCACTTGCTGCCGACTTTCTAACAGCACCAAGTTCTTCCATTTTTGCTCTAGTTTCTGCACTTCTTTGAGCAAATTCAGCAGCACTGCCTGTCTGTAGACCACTAACACCGACTTGTGCTGAATCAAGATTTGCTTTATCCAATATTGCTTGTTTTTGCATTTCTGGAGTGACTGCCGCCCCTCCAAATTCTTCCATAATTTTAGCAGCTTCCATCTGAACATCAATAGTTTTCTTTTGAGCTTCAATGTATTTATTTTCAAGATCTATTCTTTGTTTTTGTATTTTGAATAATTGTTCTTCAGATTCTTTAACCTTTTGTAAGGCTGGAAGAACTTGAGATAATGTCTGTTCTCCAAGTTCTCCAAGAGCGTTCTGTAGTGGAGCAAAGTTACCATCAACAATTTTTTGCATATCATCTGGACTAAGGTTTCCACCTTCTATTGCTTTTTTAATTCTCTCTTTAACTTCTGGCGCAAAATCTTTTAGTTGATTAACAACTGCCTCTCCTAAAGCTTCACGTTTTTCATCTGCCGTGCCAGTACCACGGGCAACACCTCTCTCAAAATCTGCTTTTAATTTTGCTTTTGCTTCTTCACTCGCTTGAGCGAAGAATTTTTGAGCTTGATTAACTGCGCCTAGATTTTCTTCAAATTTCTTTATTTGTGCTGGATCGCCACCAAGTTTACTTAGTTGTCCAGAAGCTTCTTGAACAGCGCTGTTCCAATCAGTATCAGAAATACCTTGGGCAGCATTTGTAATACCAGCTTCTAGTGTAGATATTGTTTGTCCAAGTCTTGATGTACTACCATCTTGTGCTTCAATAAGATTATTAATTCCAACAGAGGCGGCGGAAGCTGCGGCATTTACATTATTAAATCCTAAGTTCATAGCATTAAAAGCTTCTCTTGTTCTTTGAGCTTCTTTAGCTAAATTATTAAATTCCTTCTCCATTCTTTGTAATTCGCTGTCTCTACCTTTCGCCTTGGCTTCTTCTTGTTCTCTTTCTAATGTTGCAACGACATTAGTTCCTTGTTCTGCATCTCTTTGCTTTAAGAGATTAAGGACATCTTGAAAAGATCCGCCGGAATTAGCTGTTTGTCTTTGGACTAAACCTATTCCGGGTTTTGCGCTAGCAAGAACAGTTTTATCTAATTCTTTATTTGCTTTTTGTAATTCTTCTTGTTTTTCTACTCTTTGTTTTTTGACATCTGCATTAGAATCGACAAATCCAAAACTTAGCCAAGCTAATGCTTCCCTCATATAACTAAATGTATCTTCTGCTAATTCTTTTTGTAAAGCGCTTAAAGCTTCTTCGTTTGCCATTCTTGCTTCAACAGCCGCTAATTGTGCAGAAGAAGCAGCATTCAAAACATCAATAGCAGAAGCGGTGCCATTTCTAAATTCTTCCATTTTTTGTGAAGTAGCATCCTGTGCATCTTGGAATTTTTCAGTTGCTTTATTTGTTAAAGACATAGCCTTGGCGTGTTTAATTATTATGTCGCCATCTACTTCTAAGCTAGCCGTCATTGCGCCAACACCAGCACCAATGATTGCCCCCGCCGCAGCGCCAATAGTAGTTCCAATGACAGGAACAATAGACCCAACAGCAAGACCAATAGCAGCACCAGAAGCAGCACCAAGACCAACATTACCTAGTTCATCTCCAGTTGGTCTAATCATTCTTTCTCTAGCACCAACCTCTTCTTCGGCTTTTAACACAGCCGTATTAACATCTCCCTCTTTTATAGCTTTTTCTTTTTGCGCTTTAGCAGCTTCAGCAATAGAAGATTGCCATAATGCAAATGCTCCTATAGCGCCAAGAACTGCGGCAGCTAATAATACAAAAGGATTAGCTAGTACTGCTGCTAAATTAGCAGATGTTTCGGCAACTTCTGAAGCAGTATTTGCTGTATTAGCTCCAGTTTCTGCGCCCTCTGTTATAGTATTTGCGGTATTGGCTGCTGCATTAACTTTAGCAGCAGAACTCATTAATCCTACATTAACTAGCAATCCTTTAAAACCATCAGCAATACTTCCAAATGGTATTTGACTTAGAAAATAACCTACGGTAGAAACCTGTAATCCTAATTCTGAAAAATTTTTCTTTAAATAATCCATTGATGTAGAATTTTCATCAATTGTTGGAGCAAGCATTGCTAATGCAGAAGTGACTGCACCAAATGCGGCAAAAGCGGCCATACCATCTCCACCGCCTCTTCTTGGAGTTCCACCACCACCGCCAGCATCAGATGCTCTATTAGATGGAAGTGGAGAACTTGCCCCCGCCTGAACAGTATTGCGTAAATCTGATCTGGCAGAACTTTCTCTCCTATTAGTTTGAATTTGACGCTCCATTCTGTAGCGACGAGCTTCTACTGGATCAGTAGCCGCCATTCTACTAGCAGTGTATTCTAGATTTTCATTTGTTCGTCTTTTATATCCAGCAGATAGAACATTTGCTTTGTCACTACCTTTATAAAATCCAGCTTCTTGTAAAGCAGCTTTTTTGGCTTTAGCGGCAGCGGTTTTATTACTAACAACACCACCTGTTCGTACATCAATTTGAGAAGCGGTTTTACCGCTCATAATATTTTGCGTGGCTGATTTTTTAGCGGCATTATATTGTTCTGTAATAGCTTGTTTTAATTTTTTACGTTCTGCATCTATTTGTGAAACAGATGTAATACCTCTTTGAGCTAATCTAGCAGAAGAAGATTCATATTGATATTGTTTAACATATAGGTCTTTTATATTTTGTTTGGCGTTATAAATTTCTTGATCTATATTTCTATCAACTTCACCGCCGGATGAAGCTGGAGATTTTTTAACATCTTTACTAGCTTTTGCTGATTCTTGTTTTACTTTAGTATCTTCTAACAAAGCTCTTCCATAAGCTTCTAATCTTTCTTCAACAATTAGGTGTTGTGCAGTATTCCCATCTAAAGACGAAATATATTGACTAATTTCATCAATAATACCAAATTGAGTTAATGATCCAAGTTTATTAGCAGCGGCGTTGTCTTTAAGAGCCGTAATAAGTGGACCTCCACTAAAACCTATAACACCTTTAATTTGTTGACTTAAAGAAGCGTAGCCAGAACTTAATTCTTGATTAAATCCAGCAAAATTAGCTATACGTGAAGATAAATTTTTGGTAACTTTATCAAGAACTTTGAAAGTTGTGGATACACCAGTGAATATACTGGGATCAAAATCCACAAACCCCTCACTACCAGATCCTAAAAATTGTGGCGGTTTACTTTTACCACCCTTGGCAAATCTTTGAATACCAACTATGCCACCCTTTGCATATTTACCAACTTTATTCATACGGTTAAGAGAACCGTAACCAATATTTTGAGCAGATTTTTTGTTAATTACGAACTCACCGGGAGTCAACAATGCCGGAACAGTATCTGTGCCGACACTTCCACCAGTAGCAAATCGTTTTACTGCTCTATCAGCCCTTGGACCCTTTGATCTCATTGAATCAAGTGCTGGTTGTTTGCTTGCGCCCTGAGTAAATATCATGTTTGCGGTTGGTATACCAAACAATCCACCAAGGTATTCAGCAGCGCCCTTAACTCTTTTAGATTTGCTGATAATGCTAATTTTGCGAGGATCTATTTGACCCGACTTAATTATAGCTTGTAGTTCTTTACCAAATTGAGTTAATGGAGAAGATTTCAAATCTTGTAATCTTTTTGCTTCATCTCTAAAATATGTTTGTAGAACAGATTGTTTTGCTTCTGGAGTTTTTGCTTTGGCATATGCTAAATCACCAACTGTTCGTTTTAGAGTACGATCAATATCTACAGCGCCGCCGCCAGACTTTATTAACGCTTGAATAGCAGAACTTGGGTTTGGCAATATAGAACCAGATGCTTGTAATATATCATCAACCATTGGGGCTGTTGCCAAACCACCGGCAGCAAATTTTTGTAATGTAACACCTTCTAATTTTCCTTTATTAATATCGTTTACAATTTTGTTTTTGATAGAATCAATTGCATCTTTAGTATTAGTTCTTTTTGCGTCTGCTTTTACTAAGTTATTAATTCCCTCACCGCTAGAATTAGCAAACATTGCTGCTAGTGAAGTTTTTGAAGAAGCAATAGACGATGAAGGAAAATCAAAATTAGATTGACCTCCAGATAAAGCTGCTCCAGTTATAGCTTGTATTAAGCCTTCAAAAATAAATCCTTCTGTTGTTTTTTTTGCGTTTGGGTCATTGGATATTTTAGACGCGCCAGACTTGGCTCTAGCGTTATCAATATTAATTATTGGATTATTTAATCGTTCTATTGCAGGTTGAGTAGATTTTAATACAGCGTCATATAATGCTGATTTTGTATTAGAAGATACTATTTGAGATATAGAAGATGTTTCAAGATCGTCTCTACCGGGAAAATAACTAGAAATTGAACCAGAAATGTTTACTGGTTGTTTATCTACTTGAACTGCTCCACGCTTTACGGCATTAGATATTCTTTTCTCAGTATTTGGGTCTGACAATGCTTCTGATACATCTGTTCCTAGTCCTAATTTTTTTCTTTTATTAATTGTACCATTTTTATTAAAGATATTTTCTGTGATTTTTGATGGTAATTTTTTCCCACCCCTAAATCCAGAGGAACCAAATATAATTTTGGATTGTTGATCTTTAGATAAATTAACAAATGCTTGTGAGTTAAAAGATTCTTTATTAAATCCAAGTTGATCTAAAATTTTTGGATTATTAATATTTCCAGGAAAATTTAGGTTTAATTGTCTATCGCTACCTTTCTCTGGTTGTAAGAAAAAACCACCTATTGCACCGGGATTAATAAGAATTTTACCACCTTTGGCATATCTATTCTCATTCATAGCAGCAAGATTACTAGCACCTAATCTATTGACGCTACTCTTTCTAATAACAAATTCGCCGGGTTGTAACATTGCTGGAACAGTATCTCTATTGCCACTGCCGGGAACCATACCACCCCTAGCAAAATAATGAACTTGACCTCCGCGAGACATTCTTCTACCACCACCACCGCCACCTAATCCGGCTGAAATACCACCTAAAAATCCACCAATACCCTGTGCCGCTTTAATGCTAGCAAATGTTAATAATAATGGTATAACGGGTTTTAACGAATCTGCAAGTTTAATTAGTGCGCTCGCTAATTTCAAAGTAGTATCAGCAAGAACTTGGAAAGTGCCAGTTTGTGTAACACTTCTAATTAGTGCTAGAAATTCTTCTTTAACTTTGATAATTCTTATAGCAAGAGATTGTTGTGCAGTAGCAACGTCATTAGCCAAAGAACCCGCGCCCTCTTGTGCGACATTTAAAGCTTCTTGAGCAACAGCAAACTGTTGTAAGAGTGGAATAACTTTACCAATCTGTCTAAAGCCACCAAGCTCTTCTGCAACGCGAATAAATGTAATATCGCCCTGTTCTAATCCACCAAGGGCTTCGCTCAATCTTTTAATGGCTTCAAACGGTCCAACGAATTTACCCTGTAAATCTACAAGCTCTACACCAAACTGTTTTAAGAATTCAATTGTTTTGGGGCGTTGGATACGTGTAAAAATTGTACGTAAACCAGTACCAATACTTTCTGCACTTTCTCGCGTAGTCGCTCTTACGCTGGTGAACAATGCCAAGAGTTCATTAAGACTACCGCCAGAAGATTTAAACACACCGCCCGTTCTACGAACAACGTCGATCAAGTCAGATGATTCAACAGCAAACGCCGCTGAAACAGCGTTAACTGAACCAAGTTGTTGTTCTAAGGCAGCGGCACCAGCTCTAAACTGATTAAAAATAGCCACAGCGCCTTCTGTGGTTTCTGTAATATCATCGAACGTTGGCGACAATTGAGTTTGTGCTAAAGTTCTAAGTGCTATTTCTGTATCTTTGGCAGTTAAACCAGCTTGTGCTAAAATCGTTGAAACATTTATCAAACTAGAAGAACTAACACCTAAATTAGTAGCTAAAGATGTAATTGTCTCACTAAGAGAAGAAAGTTGTGTGATAGTCTTGCCAGTGACCTGACTTATACGAACTAACTCTCTTTCAAATTTTATAGCTTCATCTACGGCGCTGGAAATTGTATTAGTAAAAAGACTAACAGCCCTAGTTGCTACGGCTAGGGCTGAAAATCTTCTTACTGATGTTACGAATGTTCTGCCTAGTCTTTCTGACGCTACAGTAGCTCTATCAGTAGACTGAGTTAATTGATCTATTTCAGATCTAGCTCTTGCAGCATTATTTACCTGTATATTAACTCTAACATTATCAAGTTGACTTTGGATTTGTCTAACAACTTGATTAACATTTGAGGGCGCTTGTATATTTAACTGTGCTGTGAGTACAAATCTTGACATTTAGTATCCTATGCTACAAGGCTATGATATTATTATAGATCTTCCTCTTCTTTAGCAGCTTTTTTCTTCTTAGGTTTTTCTTCGGGAGTAACATGGATATCATCTTCATAGTCGGCTTGAATTAAGATCTGACCGCTATCTGATAATAAGTTGCCATCCCTATCTATGCGTTGACCTTTATCATTAATAAGCCAACCCTTATCGTTGACTCTAGTACCGTCTACGTCTACTTTGTTACCCTCTGTATCGACCAGAGAAAGTTCTTCGTCTACTAAGTTAAACTTTTTAAGGAACTGATTTTCTGGTAGATTTTCTTCATAAGATTTATCTAGATTATAGATCATTTCACCAAGAGTCGCGGCAGCGGTGAATGCTATTTCGTCGTCTGCCTTTTCTTCATAATCTGCTAAAGTACTATACACCTTTTCTCCATCAGAATAATATGTACAATTTGCTACTAAAAAGTTGAATTTAGCATTATCTGATAAACCTTCAGCAGTATTAGATTCTAAGCTAATCTTTTCAGAGATTAATTCTCTAAGTTGATTTCTTAGTCTACGTATTTGAAGAGCCTTTTCTTTGCCTTCAGATACTTTTAATTTTCTACCATTAACACCTAGGGCAAGTTCTCTTTCAAGTCTATTAATTTCAGAACTAATACGACCCTGTTCTTGCTCCTTCTGATCGTTCCATATATTATTTTTTCTCATGAAGTCTTGTAGTGTTAATTTAGTGAACAAGCCTTCTTTGATAGATTCTGTCCAAACTTTTACACCAATTTTTTGAGCTTTGGTCATAAGAATGGCAGATGGTTTTTTAACAACGATTTTGACCTTAGAACCATCCTCTAATTCCACTTCTACTTCTTTCTGTTTTTCCTTCATTTTTTATCTCCTAGTATAGGTTTCACGGGCATCTCAATTTGAAATCTTAGTAATTCCACATCATATTGAGCCAACTCAGCATCAATATTTCTCATTTGATAATTTCCTTTATCTAATATTTCCGATCTTAGTCTAAAAAATAATTCTTTCATTTCTTCACAATGGGGAGAATTTTCATTCCATAAAAATCCTAGATGTTCCTCTATAGAGCTTATAGCCCCGATCATAGTTGTCTGTATTCGTTTTTTCATACTATTGGATAATCTATCCTTAGAATCTTCCTTATATTTACTGTATCGTTTTGCAGAGTATTTTTTGTCCATAATTACTTGTTCCTTTTTGTGTGATTTTTAAACTGCTCATTGATCTGCTGCCGTCCTTCCATTTGTATGTCTGGAAGATTTTCATAACTTACAACGCCATTTTTTCTTATAGCCTCAATTCTTTGTTTTTTAATCCATTTAGCTTGATCTGTATTAAGTTCATCAATTTCTTTGGGACTAATATTTTTCCTTTTGGTAACAAATAGTTCTTTAGATGAATTTAATTTTTCATTCTTAGATATTGCTTCTAATTCTTTTTGATTTTTTTCCTTTGCTCTCTTTTTCTTTTGAGCAATAAACCAGCCATCTAATAAATCGTCATCTTCAATAACGTCGTTTGATGGTGGATCTATAGACTCTTGAATATTATCATAGGTTTGTGACCATAAGACTAAATTTTTTTGATTGAGTGTTACGTCTACATTATCTGCATTAAAAAATAGCTTGAATTGACCCTTAGTATTTGTAATCCACAGAGATCTCCAAGGCTCATTACGCGCTAAATATCTTATGGTATTATCAGATATAACTGAATTTTGATATTGTTCAACTATACTTTCTATTATTTTTTCTATGTGGTACAGTTTTTCTTTTTTATATGTTGTTTGTGTTAAAATCCAAGTTAATCTATGCATTTCCGCATATGATTCACAAGTATTAGAATAATATGCATTTTTTTTATGCAATTTTTCTGCTAAAATCCTTTCTATAGATCTTATTGTAGATTTTCCATATTTCAAAAAGTATGTATCTTTTCGATTTTCGTATAATTTAAACTTTGCATCCTCTAAATCTTTTGGCAATTGTTCAAGTTCTTCTTCGTCTGTTTTTTGCCAAATGCCAATAGCTTTCATCCAAGATTCAGTTTCCTCTACGGTCATTATATCTTCATTTTGGGCTTCTAAAAATGCATTTTGGTATATTTCATAAGATTCGATTACTTGTTCTATGGTTGGTGGATATATGCAAAGTGTTGGATTTTTAGTATAAACAACTCCAGATCTAATTGAAGAAATAAGAAACTCCCGCAGACGATAATCCATATTAATCTCATCTACGGGAGTTCACTTTGTTTCCTTAAAAATCCAATTTAATTATTTATGCTATCTCAAAGAAGTTATAACCAACATATGAATATGTAATAGTTGCATTACCGCCGCCAGCATCTCCACCAGAATAATTACTACTAGTAAGTCTTGCTGAACTGCCCATACTAAATGTAAGACCGGCAGCAGTAACTGATACTGTTTGGTCTGATGTGATATCATTTTGATCAGTATCTATAAAATCTAAACCAGTAACATTGTCTGTAGCTAAATATTCCATTTCGCCAGTAACTTCTACTGGAAAACCAGCAGCTTTATGATATGGAGCCTTACTACCAAGTTCAAATAAATCTTCTCTAGAAAAGTCTAGACTAAAAGAAGCTGATTGTAATTTAGACTTACCGCCGGGAGAAGCTGCTGTAATATCTTGTCGTCTAATAACCGCTGCGTCTGCTGTTGGATCTGTCACTACAGCATTACCAGTTGATGATCCTTGAATTGTTGGTGGGTTGTTCGTGACGCCCCACTGTAAGTTATTGCCAACTAACGTAACGCTTTCTGTCATAGCTCCGTCGATTTGGAAATTAACAGAATAACTACTTACATATAGACCTGTAGCTTGAAGAAAATTTGATGCAGTATAAGGTGTAGAGCTATCATCAGCTACAGACATATATAAGTTTGGTCTAGCGTTACCAACATCTGTAACAGCGCCGCCAAGAGTATCCCAAACAGAGTCTCCATCTTTTAAGATGACTCTTTCAAGTGTAATTTCAACATTTGGTACACCTTCTAGGTTTTGATAAATATCAAGTCTACCTAGTTCGAAAATTTGTTCAAAGTCTACGGTGCCATTAACACCAACTGATTGCCAGCCAGAACTTAGTCCTGCAAGAGACACGTTCTGAACTGCATAGAATATTCTATTTGACATGAATCTCTCCCTTAATGAAGTATAATTTTGTCTAGATCTAGATCTATCACTTTATACACAAATTAGATTTGTGTTGTGATTATTTCGGTTGTCATACGCACTATTCCAGCGTACAAATTTGAGTTAAGTATTTCCATTCCTTGGACTTTAGTGTTTCTTAATAGCGCCGTGCCATTAAAATATGCATTAATTAAATCTGGATATCTTTTGGCGTTTGGATTAGGATATCCCATAAAATTTAATGGAAAATCATTGCTGGACGCCATAGAATTAGTATTAAATAGTCCTATTATTTTATCATTTTGCAAAGAAACAATATCTACTAATTTATTCCTAGTTAAATCATCTTCTGCAATGCAATGGAATAAAACGTCAGTATATATAAATTGACCACTAGGGCCAAGTTGATAGGGTTTAAATGTTCTATTTGGTACTATTTCTATGGCAATTGCTGGCAATTGTACCCTCATTTCCGCTGGAAGTTCGTAATCTCCCTTTGTGTTATCACTAAAAAAGGAGCTTTTATCAAGAGTTCTATACTGAATTTCGCGTATCCAAGGTAAATTACTTGCATAAATTACATTGATATACTTATAACTATGTTCGGCTTGTACTTTGCTACCAGTGGGAATAGGATTATCAAATATTACCCTTCCATTATAGTAATCTACCTTATGGGAATATATACCACTTGTATTAGATGGATAAAAAGTGTCGTTAACATAAATACCAGATATTCCCGGTATATTTGGGTTATTGCCGACAAGTGGGGCTGGACTATATGGAACACCACTTTGCCACACCCAGTTTTTTCTAAAACCTTCCCAAGCAGAACCCTGTGGATAATTATCATTAGATGATAACTTTAATAGGGAATAGTCTTGCGATCTAGGAGAAAGTTCACCAAGTGTTGCGTTGAAGTAATTGCCCTTTTCTAATAAACCCCAATCAAAAAATTCTACAAGATTGTCTTGTAGCTCATTATTTAGCGTGGTAGAAAAAACACTATTAAATCCGTGTAGCATAATTACCTCAGTGCATCTTGTAAGATTAATGCTATTTCTTTTTCCTGCCTTCTACCAATTAATGCTCTAGTAATAAAATTGTCATCTGACGTTCCAGAATATTGTGGCGGTACTCTAAAAAATCCACCAACTTTCATATTTCCAAGTCCAGATCGACCCAAACCGGCTTTAGGATTGTATTCATAATTAGTAACAATAGCTTCATCACCCCTTTGTAAAAGCCACTGTAACCAGTGCAAATCTCCATTTTCATACACTGTGTGACCCTCTGGAAGAGATAGTAAATTAGCAAAATCAGATGGCTGAAAATACACTATAACACCGCCACTTGTTAAAGTATTATTAAATAGGACTATATCTACGCCTACAGACGAAACAACCGCCGAATGTATAGCATTAAACGCGATTCTTTCATCTCCAGATAGTATTCCAAAAGCTCCAGATAAAAGACCATTTGCTAATGCCATCATCTCGTCTTGAGATGTAATCCATTTACTAGCCAGATTTCTCACTTTGTTGGTAATATTTTGTTTTTGAGTTTTGATTTTTTTATTGATGTATGAGGATGAAGCATTATTGATTTTTTTAGAAAAAGACTCAAGATTATCTAAAAGCTTGATAGTTATCATATTCTTTTCCAAAAACATGCAAAATATCTTTTTTGTTTCAAGCCCATAGGTATGTGTTCTCCTACTCTTTCAAATCTCATTTCTTTATAGCCCTTAATATTATCATGAACAATAAGACATTTAGCGGCTAATACTTTTGGTAAATCGGACATATATCCAATAGTTTGTATAGAAGAATCTGGAGCAACTATACCAGAAGATAGCTGAATCCACTGTTTTGAATCCCAGTATATTTTGAGAACTATATCGGTCAGTACTTCTATTTCTTTAATAGAAACATTGCCCCTATTTCTATCCCCCAAACCTCTACGATGATCATTGATTGAATTAATAGTTGGTAAATTGTTGTTAGGATTGTAGTTAATTTCTTCTTTTTTTTCTATAGATACTAACTGACAAGTAGATCCAAATATATCAAAAGTTGAATCTATAACTTCAAAATATTTATCTATAACAGCTTGTGATATATTAATTGACATTGTTCATCTTGTGTACTGTGATGTGGAAATCCATAGTTTGACCAGCAAACTGACCATTTCCAGCATAAAACGCTGCCGTAACTTCATCATTGTCAGAAACATAAGCGTGTGTTAATAATAAGTTTTGAACCAAACCAGAAGCTGGAGACATAAAGACCGAATACTTATCGGTTGATAAAACTCCAGTAACATCAAATTTTTCTTCATGAGCGTGATGATTGCTTATCACTGGGAGAGTCTTAGTAACTATAGCATCTATTGGAAATATGCCAGAAACAGCTTCAATAAAATCAACCATCTGACCAGACATTGCAACTTGAAAATCTGTAAATTCATCATAAACTCCAGAAATTTCTATATCAACATAATCTTTAACTCCACTAACTTGCACCAGAATACTACTGGCGCTGATATCTATTAAATCTTCCAAGTGTCCAGACACTGATATGAGTTCACCAACTGTTGCGTATATACCAGATAAGTCTGGAATATCATCGACAACGAGATTTCTAAATGTTGGATAATCTTCTTCACAGGTTGGACTACATACACCAGTTGGTCCAGCAAAAACAGTATGAGCATCCTGCTTATTAAGAAGTATATATTGGTTTACGTCTCCACTGACCTGTATAACTAAATGAGAATTTGTTTGTTGATTTAGTGGCAGTTCACTATCTGTAAGATTGGGAGAAAAATGTACATATTGAGTTCCACCAGAATATGGAGCTTGAGTTAAACCAAGATCGGCATTAGCTCCATTTAAAGCTTGATAGTGTATACCAGTTGGTCCTACAAAATATCCAGAAGCTCTAACTCTAGATGAATATTCTTCAGCATCACCGCCAAGATCGACGCCGTAAACAGGATTTGACTTGTTAATACCTAATGCATTTAATGCATTATCAAAAACGAAGTTGTTAAAATAATTAAGTACATTTTCAGAATCCCAAACAGCAATGCCTTTTCTTTGCGGAACATTAAGATTTGGCAATCCAGAACCCATCATGACAGCATGAGTTGCTGGATAAGTAATAAATACTTCTTTTACGCCGGGAGGAAAATTGACTATGCTATTATTTGAATTACTAGTTCTGAATGGGTGGCGTTCAAGCTCGTCATATGTAATAGAGTCTTCTGGATCATAGTCTGCTCTTTTGTAAATACCAGAGCCTATTTCATATCTAATTCCATCGGTGGCGGCATAAAATACAACCTCTTCGTGTGCGAAAAATCTACTTAATGGACTAAAACCATCAGCAGCACCAGCTAATGCAAAATTAATCACACCTTGAGTATAGGTTAACTCTTTAACACGGTCATACAGGTTTATTGCATTTTGTTCTGCCACTATTTATCTCCTTTATTATACTGCTTCATAAGCTATAGTTATATTATGTGCTGGAGGAGTGCTTCCAGAAGGATTACCAAAAACTAGTAGATCATTATATTCAGAATCTACATAATCTCCATCTTCTTGTAAAACGTAGAATGTTAGATATTGTGGAGTTCTTTCTGCTATACCAACCGTAACCCTATCGAAATCTCCACCGCCAGTGCTACTTGCTCTACCAGTACTTCTCCCAACTGCAACATAGTCATTATTGGCAAACAAGTTGGGCTTGAAATAAATCTTAAATTTGCCAGCAACTGGATTATCATCAACATCTCTCAATCTTTCAATTTTAGAAATATTGTACGCGCTGTGTACAGAAGCTGTATTTACTTCGCCAACACCAGAAACAGAACTAAAACTTAACCAAGCTTGGGCTGTAGATCTTCCAGTAGAAATAGTTGTAGCGTCTACATCAAACTCCATAATCGTATTACTGCCAACATGAATAATTTCTGAAGTTGTAGAAACCCACTCAAATTGAATTCCATGACCCGTCAAAGAAGCAGTCGCTCCACTTGCACGAATCCAATTATTTTCCACGCCGAGGTGGCCTGTCATGGTCCTAACACCATTTCTATTGAGATATTGTGGGTGATCATCATCATTTAAAGATGATGCAAGTAGTTGGCCGTGATCAATGCCAGTTGGGCCGGGATATGGTTGGACTTGTATTCCACCGCCACCAACTGGATTATTGAATCTGACGCCACTTTCTACAATAAGTATACCACCAGCATCTCCAGCAGTATTAGTTCTAAGATGCACATTGCTTATGAATCTAGTTCCAACACTCTCCCAATCGCCACTTGCTACAATGTACGGGATAGAATAAGCAATATCGGCCATATTCTCTCTTACATCTGCTGCACTAATTAAGCCAGCATTATTATCAGCAAGATCACTAGTAATATTGTTAACTAATTGGTCAACAGTTTTAGCTATACGAGTCATTTATCTCTCCTTTAATAATTAAAATATCCACCCCGATGATCATGTTCGCCATAATTTCTTGTTATAAACTCGCTACCCGGAGCATATGGACCAAGTATCGCGTGTCCAGCAATACTGCTTCCTGCTCGATAGTCTAACATAGCAGATTCGAATTTATCACACAAGTCTTTGTACAAGACGGTTAGTGTACCAGCCACACCTCTAAGATCTATGGCGCTTGGACCATCTTTAATTGAAATAGCATTTGAAGCCTCTAGTCTAATTTCGCTGCCTATAATTACACATGCGGTTTTGAGACATGTAAGAATCACAAAGTCTGTATCTTTTGCACTTTCTTCAGTTGGGTCTGGAGTAATGTCACATTTTTCTACATTTATGTTATAGTCGTTTGGAAAATCTGCTTCATTTGCAACCAGATAAGCTGATACTAGTATACTTGTTTCTATTCTTTTATCACTATATTTATAGTTAGAATAATCTAAGTCATTTATTAGATGACGAACTATAGTAGACATTTGACCTTGCCAACTCATTTTGTCACCTTATAAATTACAATGGACTTGAAAAGTATATATATCGGTATAATATGTGCCGCTTGGCAGATAGACTTTTGCTTGTAGTTTGTGCATTCCAGAGTCAGTCAAGTCTCCCGGTAAAGTATCGTAATATACTTTGCCATCGACTCCGTTTGTCAAAAACGTCCCAACTCGGTAAAATACTTCGTCGTTTGGACGGCGAAAAATCATCTGGATTTGAGCAGCGCTAGATAAGTCTACAGTAGTGCCATTGTCTTGGACCGTAGCCAAGAACCTAGTACCCACATCGTTAATGTGTATCTCGTTTGGCATTTTACCTCTTTAGTACGCAGCTTATTAAGGAAGAAATATTGAGTGTCACTTCTATGACATTCATAATATTACAGTCCTATCTCTATCTATATTAAGAATAAACGTACTTACTTGGTTTATGTTGCTATGTAGGCTCTCTATCTGGTTTACACTAAGTATAAAGCCAAATACCTCACCGTTATGATACACCGTGTCTGATGTACTAAAAGGTAAGAAACTGAAGAATCCAAACATTTATACACTATTATCCATAGGGATTAACTATCTTTTTTTTCTTCTGGTTGAGACATAGACTCATTTACTCTCTTTAGCTTTTCATAAAGCTGACCAACTGGCGCTAAATCCGCCGCTTTGAAAACACCCCTTTGGGTAGACATATCCACGATTGCCATTAGATTTTGAATATCTGTCTGATTTAAATGTTCCATTTTCTTTCTCCTTTATTGAAAATTATTCCTGAATTGGTGCTACTATACCCTTTTCAACACCAACCTTCTGTATATATAATAGTAGTGATTGGATAATATTTGCAAGGTCTGGATCTTCAGAACTTTTGGATAAAATACCATCAATATTCATCCATACCCCATTACTGCCCGGTTCAGTTTCTGGAACACCGTCAAATACTCCAAATTTGACCATTCTAACAGAGCATGTGGCATCTTGGGCCGGATGAGGCGCACTAATCATCACATCTTGAATCCACAATTTATCGTATGTTTTTGCTGGAATCACGCTTGGTTCTGCTGGTGCTAATACTGGTAAACTCATAAAATTACTCCTCTATAAAATTGGGTGGAATATATACTTGTAATAAATCTTCTCTTGTTTTAGCATTTTTTACTCTTTCATCTTCTGTTATATCTCTCAAAAATTGTTTCTTTTTTACAATTTTTTCTACATTTTTTGGATCGCCACTTTCCAAAGCTCTGATGTATTTCACATCTAATAATTCAAATAATGGTTTTCTATCTTCTCTTAACTTATTTTTCCATAATAGTTTAGCCTTTTCTATATCAAATTTTATTTTTCTATCTTTGACTTTATTTATTTCATTTTTTATATCTATATCTAGTATATTATTTTGTTTTTTATGTTCAATTAAGTCGTTGTATGAAATTCTTCCAAGCCCATATCCATCTGGATTACTAAAATCTAACGTCCCACAATCAAAAAAAATTTCATCTAAAAGTAAATCTTCATCTGATAAAACCAAAAATGGCACTCCAGAAGGAACCGACACCTGAATTGCAGTAATGAAATCATAGTTTTCATTTACAAAACCTTGTGCTAGACAATCATCAACATTAAAAAAATATCTTTTCATATTGTTATTCCTTATTCCTAAAAAGTGTCTACAGATATTATACTAATGTATCGTGAATCTGTTGGTGTGCCAGCGGCATTGTATGTTAATATTCTTCCGTTTGAATAGGTGTATGTCGTATGAAATATTGTTGATGTTGCAACATTGATTAAACCAAAACCACCAGGAGCCATATATACTTCATATACCCCAGCACTAATCCTATTAACTGTTAAAATTATACCTCCCATATAGTCTCTAGTAAAACTTGCTCCTTCCATTCCAAACAAAGCTATTCCCATAGTTTGTGTATCAACAAATTTTCTCCAAGTTTGCCAAGTTCCACTTCTTCTTTGCCTAAACCATAAACCCGCATCGCTACTTGTAGGACTATAAAATTGAGCAACCCAATTTCCGTCACCAGCGTGGTCGTAATCCCACCTGTGACCATATGCATAAATTGTACTAAGTGGTTTATTTGGATCATTATCAGTATTAAGATTTGGTAAATTAGAAGCATTTGATGCTACGTGCCAATAACCCTCTACTGGAGCGTTCATATCACCATTTGGATAAGACCCATCAACCCGAAAATAATTACTTGCTGCTATACCATTTAATTGGCTAGCACTTGCACAGTTACCAGTAATACTAATTCCCCATGTTCCACTAGCATTACCACCAGTTAATGTTGGGGAATAACTGTTATAATTTCCAGCATGTAATACTTGACTAGAATTAATTGTTAAATTAGAAAAATTTGTTTGAGCGGTTGCGTCAGCATATCCTACATGAGTATCGGCATGTGCGGTGTCTCCGACATATCCGTATAATCTCCATCTTGATCCGGACCAATATGTTTGAACACTATAGTCAGTATCTTCATCTCGTCTATATAATCTTGTAGCACCTCTATGATTTCTACCATCTCCAACAACAACTTTTCTCCAAGTGCTTGGAGCGCCACCCCAAACACCTCTAGCATACATTAAGTCAGTGTTCCCAGCATGACAAATAATTTGCCAACCATATCTAGCTGAACCATTAGCATAATGTAAAGCTTGAATTCCTTGAAAATGACCGCCTGTAAAAGGCGCATTTGCAGGATTATCCCACACATCAGTAAAACCACTGCCCCAATCTAACATTGCGTTAAAGTCTGCATATGACCATCCCATAGAGCCTGTCCAATAATTTGTATCACCGGTAGTTGCTGCTCTACTAAAAGTATTTTTACCAGTTAATCCCATATGAGCTTTGAATGTGGCTAATGAATGATATCTAATGAAATTATCAGTAGATGCATATATTCTAGTAGGTTGAGTTCCTCCAGAATCTCCACTAACAGTATTAATCCAACTGAAATAAGTATATCCATTAGCATCAGATCTTCCTATAGTATTAGCATTTCCAAAACTAGTACCAGCGGCTGGAACACCACCATAAGAACCCCAGTTTGTGGCTGTAGTGGCTGTGGTGGCTGTAGAAGCATTTCCGCTTAACGAACCAGAAAAAGTTGTAGCGGTGACTGTGCCATTACTTCCTAGCGTTATAACAGCGCTTCCAGACTTATTCGCACTGAAAATTCGTACACCGCTAGAGAATCTCATTGAACAATAGGTGTCATTTAAATCTACAATATCACCATCATCTCCTATCCTTATCCCTCCTCCAGTACCATTACTAGTAGAAGTATATACAGAACCTGTGACTGTTAGATTGCCACTTATAGTACCGCCACTAAGTGGAAGAGCATAGCTGCTATAATTACTAGCATTTAAAACAAGATTTCCAGTAAAATATCCATTGGTATAAATATCACCAGCCACATAAAGATTGTTTCCACCACCAGTTGCACCAATTTGTACGTGCTGGGATGTATTTCCGTGTTGTAAAAATAGATGTTCTGCTGCTGTACTACCAGCGTTTTTTCCCCAAACGTGGCGTGTTTGTAATCGTCCATCTCCATCATTACCAATATTTAGTGTTGGAACAGCATCGTTCCAAGCTCTGCTAGTTTTTATCCAAGCTGATCCTGTGCTATCTATTCTCATTCTTTCGGTAGCGCCATTTCCAAACGTATTAGTATTAAATGTTAAGAAACAATTGCCAGTTGTTGCATTTCCACTAATAGTTACAGGAAAAGTATTGTCCGTATTTCCCCAATGAATTGTTCTAGATGCTCCTCCACTATCTACAAATGCAAAACCCCCACCACTTATTGTTAACTTTCTTAATGGTGTATTGGTTCCTATTCCAACATCGCCACCAAGTGGTTGTAATATTAAGTTATAAGCATTAGATGTTGTAAAATTTTGTGCCTGTATTGAAGCAGCACCAGTGGAGGTATCAACACCACCAATAGCCAATCCATAGCCAGCACTTAAATTTTCGAAAGTGGCAGCATAGAAATTTTTACTACCAAGTGATGGCGTACCATTAGCGGATTGATAAAAAGATGTGCCAACACTATGAATTCTAACTTTATTTCCGTTATGCGCCCCAAGAATTAAATCATAATTATCATAGTCATAAATATAATTAGTACCATCTGACCATTTACCAACCATAAGCCCGTCTGTTGCTGTTGATCCGCTTTCATTATTAGTAAAACGAATCATAGATGCTCTAGATGCTGTGCTGTTATGTATGTGTAGTACTGTTCCATTAGTATTTAGAGTCGGAGAAGTGGTTCCTATGCCAACATTTCCATCACTAGTTATTCTGATTCTTTCTGTAGCTGCTGCACCAGCGCCGGGAGTAACATGAAAAGTCATTCCTTCAAAATAATCAGCATTTATACGTCCCATTTCTACAGTGGATCTTCTAAAACTAATTCCAGCACCGTTAGAAAACCCACCACCAACTTCAGCAATAATGACCTGTTCTTCTGATGTTGTTGTATTCAACACATGCAAATGAGATGAAGGGCTACTTGTTCCTATTCCAACATTTCCAGAACTATCAATAACAACATTACTTTCAGCATTAATACCAGTAGTTGTTCCATCGCTAGTTAATAATCTATTATCACCATAATTTGAAATAGTAGTTCCGCCACCGCCACCGGGAGTAACTGTAACATTAGTCCATAATCCACTGGCGCTATTATACTGTAAAAACTGACCATTGGTAACTCCACTAATAGCAACATTATGTAGTTCTTCTAGTTCAAATCCATTTTGTACTTTAACAAAAATCTTGCCATTATTTTGCTGCTTAACAACAACATAACCAAGAAATACTAAATGATTTGGCGCTGAAGGTTTATTTGCAAGCCCGTATATCAATCCTCCGGGAGTAGTGGGTGATAACCATATTGGATCTCCAGCAGATCCAGCCAAGCTAGTATCTATTTGATTAATCGTGCCTTCTGTTACAACAAAACCAAATTCATTTATTGCAAGATCTTGCTTCAACAAACCTAAAGTCTTTGATGATGTAGATTCTCCAGAAGCAATTGCCAGCGCAATTGTTGGGTGATCACCTTGCGCCCCATTAATATAAACCGCTTGACCTTTAGATAGAGATTGTCCGGTTGTGTTCTTAACATAAGCATGAACTTCAGTAGCATAGTTATCTATCCATTGAAGATCATAGCTAGTATCACTTACCTTTTGTAGTATTTGATTAGACGTTCCTCCACTTGGCAATATTGCTATGGGATTATTTTGATAATGCAAAACTCCACTAAGATTATATACAGAACTTGTTGTTGGACTTGGTGCAGATCCAGATGATAAAATCAACTGATCTGTATTTAATTTAGTAGAATACACATTGTTAAATCTAAAATTACTAGATCCAATATTGTATACATTGTTTGCAAGTGGTAAAAAATTTCCTTGACTATCTATTTTTAATTTGGCTGATGCTGATTCGCTATTCGCTGTTGCAAAAATTATAGATGTAGGATTAGAGGTAGCATCAAACGTGGCTTCCGCCATAGCGTATATGCTACCCCCA